>ENA-UONY01000818-UONY01000818.1-human-gut-metagenome-genome-assembly--contig:-CS9-NODE-818-length-32568-cov-5.247655_pt1 | contig 32568 bp, 28 predicted proteins | sample MGYA00242465_ERZ724012 | MGnify/ENA metagenome assembly ERZ724012 | reverse complement strand
TATCCATTCATCCACGGGTGACTGCCCGGGAAATGGATGCGTACCTCTCCACCGGGGAGCAAATCTCGGCGGGCCTTCTGGCCATGGCCATCCAGGCTATGGGATATCCGGTGGTTTCTCTCACTGGCTGGCAGGCGGGCATCCACACCGATGGTACCCACGGCAATGCCCGGATTCTGGGGCTGGGCAATGACCGGATTTTCCAGGAGCTGGACCGGGATAAAATTGTCCTGGTGGCGGGCTTCCAAGGAGTGAACCAGGCGGGAGACATCACAACTCTGGGCCGGGGTGGCTCTGATACCACGGCGGTGGCCCTGGCTGTGTTTCTCCATGCGGACCTGTGTCAAATCTATACGGATGTGGACGGCGTCTACGACAAAGATCCCAGGCTGTATCCCGATGCCATGAAATTTGACTGGATCTCCTATGAGAAAATGCGCAGGCTCATTGCCGGCGGCGCACAGGTGCTTCATGACCGGTCCGTAGAGTTGGCGCAGAAGTTTGGCCTGGCCATTGAGGTTTTGTCCTCCTTTACGGGTCAGCCCGGCACCATTGTCTGCGCCGAGGGAAGCGGCACATAACGCCGGATGCCGGTAATGCAGTATATCCTGTCCCGGGCTCCGGTATGATTCCGGGGCCCGGCGAATAGGCTCTTTGCAGGGAGGGATTGGATGAAGCGGCTTTGTTATTTTGGCTTTCTGGCCACGGTTTTGCTGGGAACGGGCTTGCATTTTCTCTATGCCTGGCGGCCCGTTCCCCTGTTTGGCCTGTTTGCACCGGTCAATGAGAGCGTTTGGGAGCATCTGAAGCTGCTTTACTGGCCATTTCTGGTAGTCTGCGGTGTGCTGTCGCATAGGGCGCCGTCTCCGGTCTCCTTCTGGGGGGCAGCCTGCGCCAGCCTGCTGTCCATGCCGCCGGTCCTGTTGGGGATCTGGTACACCGCCCGGTATGGCTTTGGAGTGGCATCCACTGTCTTTGACATTGGGCTGTACTGCTTGGTGGTGGCATGGGGCTTTCTTCTGCTGTACCACTTGCAGAAGCAGCCCTGGACAGAGCGTCAGGTGGGGATATGCATCATGCTGGCGGGCCTCTGGGGCGGCACCCTTTTAATCGGCTCTGCCGCACCGCTGGAGCTTCCCCTGTTCGAGGCGTAAAAATCGTTCGACGGGAAGCGGCAGGCCCTGCTGTTTTCTCCAAAAACTCTGGAAAATACCAGGCATTTTTTTGAAGAAACTCCAGGCTTTGTCGCTTTTTGCGGTATTTTTCTCTGTCTTTTTGGAATCAAATGTGATTCAATAGAGGCAGAGGGGGCGAGGACATGACCAGAAGCATTTTGATGTATGAGCGGCCGTATCACGACGAAAAAGGACGGCGGTATCTGCTGCAGTACTATCTCCTCATTGACGAGGTGATTTTCGGCTGCAACAGCCTGGAGATTTACGGGGCTAAGACGCTGCTATTCCAGGGGGATGCGCTGCTGGATCAAAAGGTCATTCGGGGTTTGACGCCATTCGGCCCAAAAATCACCTCTATTCTCAACTGCCTGGCTGACGGTTTGATCCAGCCGAAGGCCATGGAACACATGGTTTTTGACATGCTCTGTGCCTGATATGCGGAAAATGCTGGACATGGAGAAAATCCTTTGCTATAATGTACAAAAGCATACGGAGAGGAGCAAATTCCATGAAATGTCCTTACTGCGGCGACCAGGAGAGCAAGGTGGTGGATTCCCGCCACTCTGACGATGGTCTCAGCATCCGCCGGCGGCGAGAGTGCCTGTCCTGCCAGAAGCGCTTTACTACTTATGAAACGGTGGAGAGCCTGCCCATCATTGTCGTCAAGAAGGACGGCAGCCGCCAGTCCTTTGACCGGAACAAGGTGCTCAACGGCATGGTCCGGGCTTGCGAGAAGCGGCCGGTGCCCTTGGCCTCTCTGGAGCAGGCAGTTTCGGAAATTGAGCAAATTTTGCAGAACTCTTTGGAGCGGGAGGTCCGTTCCGAGACCATCGGCGAATTGGTCATGGATCGCCTAAAGCGGCTGGACGAGGTTTCTTATGTGCGGTTTGCCTCCGTGTACCGGCAATTTAAAGATGTGCACAGTTTTATGGACGAGTTGAACAAATTCCTGGAAGAGAAGTAGAAGGGGGAGTCCCCATGACAATTTGGAGAATACTCAGTTTCCTGATCCTGCTTACGCCGGTTCTCACCCTGATTCTGGGGCTGATTTGCTGGCGGTATCCGCCCAAGGGACCTACGTGGGCATTGGGTTACCGGTCTCGCCGGGCTCGGGCCAGCCGGGAGGCATGGCAGTTTGCCCAGAATGTGGCGGGTCAGATCTGGTTTTGCCTGGGGCTGGCCCTGACCGTGGTGTTTGCCATTGTGTGCATGAGTTTGCGGAGCCGGGGGGTGGAGACCCTGTGCCGGGCGGCGCTGATTTGCATCGTGGTGGAGGACATTTTGGTGTTTGCCTCTATGGTTTCCACGGAGGTGCTGCTCACCCGCCGTTTTGACCGGCTTGGCCGGTGGCGGGAGCCTGCCCAACCCAAGCCGGATGGGCGCGCTGCAAAGTAAAAAAAGCTTGCGGGAAACACAGGCGAGAGTGACTCGCCGCGTTTCCCGCAAGCCTTTTTGTATGCTCGGAACAGGAAGCTCAGGTGCCTTGGATCATCTGAGGAAGAAAATGCAGGTTAGAAGCGTTAAACTCCACCCGGTTTTTTGGGTAGGAAAAGGAACCTGTCACCGTACCCGGGAGCTGCGCGTCGTCCTCCCAGGTGATGCGGACCAAGGGCATCTGCTGGGTGTAGTCCTTCCAGGCGCCGTTTGCGTTCATCTGGGCGTCCTTTTGCTCTGCCACCTTGGAAAACGCCTCCAGGTCTTCCTCGTTTAGGTACCGGGAGACCGGCGTGGTGCTGTGCCAGAAGGCGAAATGCTCGGTTTCTGCCAGGGTTTCCTCCTCATATCCAACCCCGCCGGCTCCGGTGCGCAGGGAAGTGAACTGCCGGACCCTGCTTCCGTAGGTATCGGTCAGTTGGGACTTTACCTGGTCCATATCGGCTTCGTCCGGATACACCAGGAGGACATTCACCAGATGCAGCACGCCGGTCTCGTCTTTCTGGAAGGAGAATACCGTGTTGCGGGTGGTCTCGCCAAAGCATTCCAGACCGTCTATGGCAAAAGCAGGCTGCTCCGCAGAGCCACTGGTTGTGACGGTGTCCTCGGAGACGTCATAGGCCGCCATGACCTCCTCCGGGGTCATATCCCAGGAGGTTTTGGGAAACTCCAGGAGACCGCCCTGGCCCTGCGCCGGGGCGGCACAGGCTGTCAAAAGCAAGACCAGACCCACCCATGTGCAGAAAAACAACCAATTACGTTTTTTCATGAAAATCCCTCCTCCGTGAAGTTTAGGAACCTGCAGCTCTCCTTACTATGTGGGGAAAGCTACTGCTGTATAAATGCATTATATATTAAATTCAACGCTGCGTCAACTTGATTTGACAAAATTAGAGAAAATACCACATGACCGCTGCCCAGCCTTCCCCCGGGGGTATATGTGGGACTTCCCCCAAAGCTGTACGCCTATGCCCTCCGGGGGAGCTACCGCGCCAATACAATTTTGTAATGCTTGCTTATTAATAAAAAAATTACTTATACGCTTGGCATATATTTTCCTTGACAAGCCGGAGAAAATCCGCTATACTAGGGGAGCTGTTAAGGGAAAAGCCTTGATAGGGGGGAGCCCTGTGAAGCTGGAGGAGCTGGAGTTATCTCTGCTGTTTGACTATTACGGGGAGCTGCTGACGGAAAAGCAACGAACCTGCTTTGAGCTGTATTACAACCAGGATTTTTCCCTGGGGGAGATCGCCGGGGAGGCGGGGATCAGCCGCCAGGCGGTGTACGACACCCTGGCCCGGGCGGAGAGTGCCCTGCGGACCATGGAGGGAAGAATCGGCGCGGTGGCTCGGGATTTGGCCTGCCGGAAGGCGCTGGCGCGTATTCGCCAGGCGGCGGAGACGCTGGCCCGGAGTGAAGATCCGGCCACAGCCGGACTGGCCCGGGAAATTCTGGAGGCTGCTGTCACCATGAAGGAGTAAATTATGGCGTTTGAAGGCTTAACTGAAAAATTATCCGCCACCTTTAAAAAGCTCCGTGGCAAGGGACGACTGAAGGAGTCCGACGTCAAGGAGGCCATGCGGGAGATCCGCCTGGCCCTTCTGGAGGCTGACGTGAGCTACAAGGTGGTGAAGGACTTCACCAAATCGGTGACGGAGCGCTGCATTGGCGCCGATGTCCTGGAGTCTCTGACCCCTGCCCAGATGATTGTGAAGATCGTCAACGAGGAGCTCACCCGCCTCATGGGCAGCGATACTCAACATATTACCATCAACCCCAAAGGCCCCACTGTGGTGATGCTGGTGGGCCTCCAGGGCGCGGGTAAAACCACCAACGGGTCTAAACTGGCCGGTTTGATGAAGCGCCAGGGCAGAAATCCCCTGCTGGTGGCCTGCGACATCTATCGCCCCGCTGCCATCCGGCAGCTGGAGGTTTGCGGCGAAAAGCTGGGCCTGCCGGTGTTCCAAATGGGTCAGACCAATCCGGTGGATATTGCCAAGGCCGCTGTGCAGCATGCCATCCGCCACGGCAATGACATGGTGTTTCTGGACACCGCCGGCCGGCTCCACATTGACGAGACGTTGATGGAGGAGCTGAAGGCGGTGAAGGCCGCTGTGAATCCCCAGGAGATCATGCTGGTGGTGGACGCCATGACTGGCCAGGACGCAGTAAACGCCGCCCAGAGCTTCCATGAGTGGCTGGACATTGACAGCGTCATGCTGACCAAGCTGGACGGCGACGCCAGAGGCGGCGCGGCCCTTTCCGTCCGGGCGGTGACCGGCAAGCCCATCAAGTTTGTGGGCACCGGCGAGAAGCTGGAGAACATTGAGGCCTTCCATCCGGACCGGATGGCTTCCCGCATTCTGGGTATGGGCGACGTGCTCAGCCTCATTGAGAAGGCGGAGAAGGCCTACGATGCCAAAAGGGCTGCCGAGCTGGAGGAGAAGCTGCGGTCCAACAAATTCACCTTGGCTGACTTTTATGACCAGTTGGTCCAGCTGAAGTCTATGGGCTCCATGCAGGAGATTTTGGCCCAGCTGCCGGGTGGCGCCAATATGAAGGACCTGAAGGTGGACGAAAAGGCCATGACCCGGACCGAGGCCATTATCCTTTCCATGACCCCCAAGGAGCGGGACAACCCCTCCATCATCAATTCCAGCCGAAAGCAGCGGATTGCCCAGGGAGCAGGTGTCCGTCTCCAGGATGTGAATGCGCTCCTGAGCCAGTTTGAGACCATGCGGAAGCTGGTCCGCCAGTTCTCCGGACCCGGCGCAGGGAAGAAAATGAAGCGCATGGGCCGCATGAAGGGCATGCCCGGGGGATTCCCCGGCCTTTGATCGTTCGTAACCGGCCCCTTTGGGCTTTACGATATATATTACTATGATATTTGGAGGTGAAACCCCATGGTGAAGATCAGACTGAGAAGAATGGGTGCAAAGAAGGCTCCTTACTACCGCATTGTGGTTGCCGACTCCCGGTCTCCCCGGGATGGCCGCTGCATCGAGGAAATCGGCGCCTATAATCCCCTGACCGAGCCCGCTACCATCACGGTGGACAGCGAGAAGGCAAAGACCTGGATCCAGAACGGCGCTCAGCCCACCGATACGGTCCGCGGCCTGTTGAAGAAGGCCGGTGTGCTGTAAGATGGCCGAAGGAGCGTTGGCTATGAAGGAGCTTTTGCTGTACGTGGCAAAAAACCTGGTCGATCATCCGGACGCAGTCAGCGTCACCCAAACCGAGGGCGAGGACGGAACTCTGCTGGAGCTCCGGGTCGCCTCTGAGGATATGGGGAAGGTCATTGGCCGGCAAGGCAGAATCGCCAAGGAAATCCGGACCATTGTCAAAACCGTTGCCCAGCGCAATGGGGAGAGAGTTACGGTGGACATTGTCGATTAAAACAAAAGGGATATGGATTGCTGCATAGCAGTCCATATCCTTGTTTTTATTTTTCAGTTTTCGAAGAATGCTTCGGCAAGACTTCCCGGAGAACTCGTGCCAGAGATTTGTCGCGGATATTTGCTGCTGTGGGTCCATCCGGCGCTACGGCCCTGCCGTCGGCCAGGAAGGTCAGGGAACAGGGATCGTCAGAAATGACCTGATCAATGAACAAAAGGTCACTAGTCAGCTCCATGAGGCCAAAGGGGTAGGAGTGGGCCGTCCGGGCATTCTGCACCTGCCGGTATACTGCTTGTTGGGTCTGTGGGGATGCACCTTGGGCGTACAGCAGGACCAACAGGCTGCCCAGTGGCAGAAGCTCCTCCAGTTGGCTGGGAAGGGTCCCAGCATCTTCTTCGGAGTAACCCAGATGCAGGGCGTAAGGCATCCGCTCTTCCTCCAAGGCGCGGCACAGCTCCAGAACCAAGGGCTTTTGGGCATCCACGGAGAGAAGAAGGTTGGGAAGCCGGGCCAGATTGCCCAGGTTCCAGTCGGCGCCCCGGGGTCCAGAGGTAAACACCACAAAGGCACAGGTGGGGTGCTCCCGGAGCAGCTGCTCCAGCACATCCTGCTCCAGCTGGAAGTCTTGCAAAAGGAAGACGTGGATTCCCAGCTCAGTCCCCTCTGTCACCAGACGCTGCAAATAGAGTCGGGATAGGCCCTGACTTCCGGCCTGTATGGTGAGAGCCCAGGGGACGTTGAAGCCTTGGGCAGCCTCCACCTCCCGGATGCGCCGGGCCCCCTTGCTGCAGCTCTCATAGCCCACGTTGATGCCAAAGGTCTTCAACGTCTGGCGGTCACAGGTTCGGAGAGCCCGGTCCAGGAGCTGGTAATAGGGGCTGGTTTCATCTTCCAGGATACTCCGGCACAGGGTCAGAAAGTGGCGCTCAAAGGTCCCCTTGGAAAAGGTGAGCGCCAGGTCCACCAGATTCCGGACGGAGCGGTGGGCGTCCCGCTCCATATCCCGCAGGGCCCGGTCTACGGTACTCTCAATCAAAAGCCGGGTCAAATCTCGTTTTCGCAAAGAAATCCCCCCTATGGATTCCATAGTTTCTTCTATCATACCCCGCCCTGTGCCGGGAATATAGGGACAGTTTTTGGGTTCTGTCCAAAAGGGGAGGTGAAGGAAGGCTACCATTTGACGAAACGGTATGGGGCCAAAGTGGCCCTCAAGGACTTCTCATACACCTTTACCCCGGGAATTTACGGCATCCTGGGGACCAATGGCGCAGGAAAAAGCACCCTGATGAATCTGATTACAGACAATGTGCGCCGGGACGGGGGAGAAATTCTCTTTAACGGCCACGAGATTCTGAAACTGGGCAAGGAATTCCGTCAGGCGGTGGGTTATATGCCGCAGCAGCAGGGAATGTATGATGATTTCTCTGCCCGGGCCTTCTTACGCTATATGGCGGCAGACCGGATCGTGTTTCTCACCACGCACATTGTTTCGGACATTGAATCCATCGCCCGGGATGTGCTTCTCATGAAAGAGGGCAGCATCGTAGCTCACGGCAGACCAGAGGATCTGGTGGCACAGGTGAGAGGCAGCAGTTTGGAAGATGTGTATATGGCGTATCTGGGGGAGGATTGACCATGGAGGGAAGACGGATTTTACTGGGAAAACTCTGCTTTTCCCGGCGTTGCTTCTGATTCTTAATGGATTTTTCTTCCTGTACCAGCAGACCGGCATGTCCGGAAGACTGCGGGCCTACGGCGACGCCTATCACCTGCAGATGGAGGAGTTTTCTGGGATCTCCCGGACAGATGCGGCAGATCAATGTCAGACGTATCGGGACTGGGCAACAGAGCAAATGATTGCCGATCCCAGCCGGAGTCAAAATCCGGACAATTTGCAAGCCCTCCGGCTGGGCCAACAGCTCCAAGAGCAATACGCCTATCTGGCATCGTATGAAAGCTACCTGAAAAAATTGATGCAGATGCCAAAAAACTCCAGGCAGTGAGCTTTTTTCAGATCCAGACAGTCTCGCCTATCAAAACACAGTGAAGACAGCACGGGATTTTGGGGTTATGAAGGGAGTTCCCATTTCGGCGGGGCGAGACTTGGCGGTGACGGCGGTGTTTACCGATGCCTGGGCGGATTACAGTATTCTGCTTTTGATGAGCTTGGTGTGCGCCCTGTTCTTGGCGGAGCGGAAGAGCGGCCTCTGGCCCATGATCTACGCTGCTCCCGGCGGACGCAAGCGGCTAGCGGTTCGGCGGGTGGCTTTGCTCTTTCCTGCTACCCTTGGCCTGTATAGAAGTCTGCTCCCAGCTGCTGCACTTTATCCTCACCGGAGCAATAGGCGGCGCCGCAGCAGTAGGCTCCTGGTACCTACAAACAAAGTGCTACCCAGTTTAACCGCGCCTATGCCTTATCCCTTGCGGTATGGTGTTCATGAAGAACGTAGTCTCCTCGCATCTTGGTTTTGTGTGGTAGCCTAACCATAGCAGATGGGGCCTCGTTCTTCATCTCTTTTCTTTTGCTGTCTAAGATGTATTGTAGTCTTACAAAAAAGTTGAAAAAAGTTTGAAATCCCCCTTGACAAGGACCCTAGAATTTCCTATAATGATGAGGCTGTTCCGGCGGAAAACTGTTGGAGCGGCACATGGCGGCATAACTCAGCTGGTAGAGTACCCGGTTCATACCCGGTATGTCATCTGTTCGAATCAGATTGCCGCTACCAGGCCCGTTGGTCAAGTGGTTAAGACACCGCCCTTTCACGGCGGTAACATGGGTTCGAGTCCCGTACGGGTCACCACGAAAAAGACCACGCTTGTCCGCTGGACAAGTGTGGTCTTTTTTCAACGCAGTGTGCCCGGTGGCACGTTGCGCTTCGCGCATGAAACGATGTCTGCCTGTGTCAGTATCTGCGATATGTTAATCACATCGATGTGCACCGCAAAAGAGAATGCCCGATGATAGGCAAGCTGCCTGACCGGGTTCGTTTGCGGGCTTTGGCCGGCACGGCATACGCCGGCTTGCATTTACTTACTCTTGTGCACCGTTTGCGCGTACTTTGGCATGGAAACGCCCCTGCCTCCGAACATGTTTTGAGGCAGGGGCACTTTTGCGCGGTATGGGCATGGGAAGGCTGGTCTTTCCCTAGGAACCACGATGCTGAGGGGCTTCGTTTTTCCATATACTATTTTGGATTGTGAGGTACTGCAATGGAAACAAAACTTCGTACAGAAAACAAAATGGGCACCATGCCAGTGGGGAAGCTCCTGGCGAATATGGCCCTTCCCATGGTGATTTCCATGCTGGTCCAGGCGCTGTACAATGTGGTAGACAGCGTGTATGTCTCCCGAGTCAGTGAAAATGCCCTGACTGCCGTCTCCATGGCTTTTCCAATCCAAAACCTGATGATTGGTTTTTCCACCGGTGTGGGCGTCGGCATGAATTCCCTTCTCTCCAAATGCTTGGGGAGCCGGGAGTATGATCGGGGTAACCTGGCAGCGGGGAACGGCCTGGTGCTCTCCGGAATTTGCTGCCTGCTATTCATGCTGTTTGGCGCATTTGGCGCAAACCTGTTTTTCCAGGTTCAGACGGATATCCCGGAAATTTTAACTGGCGGCGTGCAATATCTGCAAATCTGCACTCTGCTGTCCGTTGGTATTTTTGGAGAGATTCTTTTTGAGCGCCTGCTGCAGGCCACAGGCCGGACCATGTTCACCATGATTACCCAGGGCGTTGGAGCCATTTTGAACATTGTGTTGGACCCCCTATTCATCTTTGGCGGCCTGGGCATTCCCGCCATGGGTGTAGCCGGTGCAGCAGTTGCCACCGTTGTGGGGCAGATTGTGGCGTTCATCCTGGCTATGGTATTCCACTTCCGGAAGAATCTGGAGGTGAAGCTGTCCCTGAAGGGAATGCGGCTTTACGGAAGCGTGCTGAAGCCGATTTTGGCGGTAGGCGTCCCGTCTATCATTATGGTGGCCATCGGTTCGGTGATGAACTTCACGTTGAATCAGATTTTGGGTGGTTTCACCCCCACAGCGGTGGCGGTATTTGGCGCTTACTTTAAGCTGCAGAGCTTCATTTTTATGCCCATCTTCGGCTTGAACAACGCCATGGTCTCCATTGTGGCCTATAACTACGGGGCAAGAAAGCCAGACCGGATTCGGAAGGCGGTGGGCCTCAGCTGCTTGGTGGCATTTTTGTTCATGCTCTGCGGGTTTGCTGTTTTCCAGCGGATACCGGAGGTGCTGCTATCCATGTTTAAGCCCACGGCAGAGTTCCTGGCCATCGGTTGCGGCGCCCTTCGCACCATCAGCTGGGCGTTCCTGGTAGCCGGCTTTAGCGTTGTCTTAAGCTCCGTCTTCCAGGCGCTGGGTACAGGCCTATATGCTACCATTGTTTCCCTGGCGCGGCAGCTGCTGGTGCTGCTGCCAGTGGCTTACCTGCTGTCCCTCTTGGGCCGGCTGGAGCTGGTGTGGTGGTCCTTCCCCATTGCGGAGGTAGCCAGTATCCTCGTAACTGCGCTGCTACTGCTCCGCATCTACCGCCGGAAGTTAAAGCCCATTATCCAGGAGCAAAAAGCACGAAATTCATAATCTAAGCCCCTGCTTGCGCATTTGCTGCTATTTTTCGAGAATTTTACATAGATTTGATGAAACCCGGCGATTTGTCCTGTATAGTTAAAATGTGGACACATGTGTTGATTCTGCGTAAAGCAGGGAGGAGAGAGAAAATTGGATATATTCCATGTATTTCGTCTGCTGGGCGGCCTGGCTATGTTCCTGTTTGGCATGGACACCATGAGCAAGTCCCTGCAGAAGCAGGCCGGTGGAAAGCTCCAGAAGATTCTGGGCGCCTTTACCGGCAATCCCCTGAAGGGGTTTCTGCTGGGCATGGCGGTTACGGCGGTGATTCAGAGCTCCGGCGCCACTACCGTCATGGTTGTGGGCTTCGTGAACAGTGGTGTCATGACGCTGCAGCAGGCCATTGGGGTGATTTTAGGCTCCAATGTGGGTACCACTGTCACGGCGTGGGTTCTCAGTCTGGATGGCGTGCAGGGCTCAGGCCTGCTGATTGAAATGCTGAAGCCGGCGAACTTTAGCCCGATTTTGGCGTTTCTTGGGATTGTTTTGTATACCTTCTGCAAATCGGAGCGAAAAAAAGGGATCGGCACCATCCTGATTGGCTTTGGCCTTTTGATGATTGGCATGGATAATATGTCCAGCGCCATGGCGCCCCTGGAGCATGAGACATGGTTCCTCCAGCTGTTTGCCCATTTGTCGAACCCCATTTTGGGCCTCCTGGCCGGCGCATTGCTGACCACCGTCATGCAAAGCTCCAGCGCCAGTGTGGGCGTTCTTCAGGCCCTCAGCGGCACCGGGGCCATTACCTTCGGCAATGCTGTGCCCATGATTATGGGGCAAAACATCGGCTCGTGCACCACTGCGCTGCTGTCCTCGGTGGGCGCCAATAAGAGCGCGCGGCGGACGGCTATGGTACACCTCTACTTTAATGTGATCGGCTCTGTGGTGTTTCTGATTCTATTCTACACGCTGAATTCGATTTTCCATTTCTCTATGATGGACGAGCCGGTGGATCGTGTACGGATTGCCATTGTGCACACAGGCTTCAATCTGGCAGCCACGGCGTTTATGCTGCCCCTGTCTAAGTGGCTGGAGAAGCTGGCTGTTTTGACCATTCCGGATTCTGCGGCAGAGCCGGAGGAGGTTCAGCTGCTGGACCTCCGCCTTCTGGCAACGCCTGCAGCGGCAGTGGACCGGAGCTTTTCCACCACGGCTGACATGGCGGATCTGGGACGCCAGGGCGTGAACCTTGCCATGGGCCTGATGCATAAGTGGGATGAAAAAAAAGCTGCAGAGGTGAAACGGCTGGAGGCAGAATCCGACAGGTATGAGGATGCCATTGGTACATACTTGGTGCAGCTGTCCAGCCGCAGTATGAGCGTGGCGGACAGTCACCTGGTCAATACTCTGCTGCATACCATCAGTGACTTTGAGCGAATCAGTGACCACGCCCGGGATCTGACCCGCACGGCCCAGGAGATCCATCAGAAGAAAGTGGTGTTCTCCAAGCAGGCGCAGGAGGAGCTGCTGGTTTTGGAAGCGGCTCTGGGAGAGCTGTTGACCATTACCGTGAGTTGCTTCCGGGGGAAGAATCTGTCGGCGGCCCATCAGGTGGAGCCCCTGGAGCAGGTGATCGATGATCTGGTGCGGAAGATTAAGATGCACCATGTGGCCCGCCTGAAGGATGGCAGCTGTTCCATTGAGTACGGCTTTGTCCTGGAGGACCTGCTCACCGGCTATGAGCGCATCGCGGACCATTGCAGCAATGTGGCTGTGGCCATGATTGAGGTGGCGGAGGGTAGCTTCGATACCCACCAGTATCTCACCGGCCTCAAAAGTGGTGGCAATGACGAGTTTGACCTCTATTATAACAATTTCCGGAGCCGCTACCGGTTGGAGGGGGAACGGAAATCCTCCTGATTGATCTGTTACAGGGTGTCTCAATGTGTTTGAGGCACCCTGCTTTAGTAGTGTTAAGAGCTATGCGCAACGTTATTGTGCGCATAGCTCTTGACATTAGCCTGAAAGCAAGTTTTTTGCAAATTCTTGTTTTTGAGCATCCTATCTGTTTAGATTTTGTTTTATTTTACAGCGTTACCAATCCAAATCTAAATAATATGGTTGGTCTGCGCCATTTTCCAGACTGTCGCACAGGATATATCGCACAGTGAGGCTCTCCCTGTCATAGGCAAAGATAAAATAGGTGTAGCTTGTGCTTACACGCTGGAATGGTTGACTGCCGCTGTATCGAATCAGACATGTGTATGACCCCTGCTCTAGGGTAAGAAATTTATAAAATGCGTCTGTCTCAGCAGCTTTTGCGTACAGCGCTTTGACACGTGCCACTTCCTGATGAAAGGCGTCCGGCTCTAAGGGCCATTGCGCATATATGTTATAGGTATAGTCGAACCCTTGGACAAAGCTATAATAGTAGTGTGCATTCAGATATCTGGTTTGAAAGCTCCCATCTTTCTGCGCTTCATTGACAAAGTAGTTGGGAAAATCCGGGAACAGCTCCTGGTAGAAATCGCACCTGTTTGCCAGGCATTCAGAATCCAGTACGCGATAATTACGAATATCTGTTGTCTCTGAGTGTCCCAAGACAGAGCAGGATAGGGCGAAGCTAAGCGGAAGGTACAACCCACATGCGGCAAGGATGAAAAACTGCCGCCTTCTTTTGACGGGGCGTTTGGCTTTGCACTTGGACAGGATTATCATACAGACAGTGGGCAATAGCGTTAGAATAGTGGCAATTAAGCTCCATAGATCCACCGAGGGGTAGCGGTATGTGCGCATGGAATCTGGTATATGAATTAACAGGAAAATGACTGGGAGGGAACTTAGAATTCCCGCAAAAAGAGAATGGGAAAGAGATACAAGGAGCTGCTTGGTGCTGGTTTTTGTATCTCCCTCCGGGAGAGTAGCCCGGCGTACGGGGGCTGCTAGGGCGTCTGACAATTCAGAGATCGTATATATTTTTTCAGCGTCCAACTGCTTTAGAACAGACAATAAAGTAAGTTCATCGTCAACATCTTGCCGTTTGCGTGCTTGTAAGCGCTGGATGATTGAGACTATTTCATCAGGATGTTGAGATAGCTGCTTAATTTCAGAGATGGAGAATCCGAATTTCCGTAAGACGGCAATGTCTTTGAGCATCTTAACGTCAGTCTCTGAAAAATTAAAATTCTTTCGGCCAAGATAGTTCTCCGTATAAAATGGGGAAATCAACCCTTCCCCCACGTAATACCGTATGGCACGATCTGTTAGACCTGTTTGTTCGCAAACTGCTTTGATTTTCATGTGGTTCCCTCCTTTTTCCCCATAATAGCTTCTTACGTAGGGTAAATGTCAACAGTTTTTTTCCATTTTGCTCTACATTGGAAAAAGGACGGGCGTAAACAGGAAAAACAAAAAGCTATCAAGGACAACTTCGGGATTCAGTAAAGATAAGCCACAGCTTCCAAATAGAACGGTTGCATGCATGGCGTACTCTTTGCAGAAAGCTTACAGCAGTCGGATTTTCATAAGCAGGAAGGCTGAGGGTTCTGTCAGTGACAGGCTGCAGGCTGTAGGCTCCTGGAGAAGCCCAAATTCGCCGCTCCGGAGCCAAGAGGTTCCCCCCTGGACGCAGTAGAGGCCTAAAATGTCCCAGTCAGCCTGCATGGTTGGCGATGGTCCGGCAGGAAGGCGCAGGACCTCCATGGAGCCGGTACATGCGCCCTTGCGCAGCATCAAATTCAGGTCTTTGCAGCGGCCCCAGGATTCTACTGGGGTGCCACCGTCAAATTCGCAAATGGACAGAGGAGGCAAAGCTGATTTGGGGGAACGCCCGATTTGCAGCTCCAGATTTCCTTCCAGGACGGTCAGAAAGCGGTGGTAGTCTGGCAAGTTGGTAAATACAGAGTGCTCCAGCTCCACCTGGGCGGAGCTGATCCGCCAGAGAAAATCCCGGACCGCGTAGTGCGCGCCCTGGGGGCCAATGGCAAGCTGCGTAGTAACGCCGCCTGCCCAACGGCTGGTTTCAAAATCTTTGGGAGTGAAGACGTTCCAGGACATAGCTGAATTCTCCTTCTGATATGATGATTTTAGGGGCCGGATGCGCCTGGGCAATGTCATCGGCTTAGGGATCGTAACCTTGCACAGGCGTGAAAGTGCCCGATCTTGAGGATGTTAACGAGAGGCCGGGTGGCCGGCCTGTACGGCAGTTTGCGTCAGGTCCAGGATGACAGCCCCGGCCAGCTGTAAGCCGGCACAGGAGGGTACCCAGGAGACGGAGGCGGGGATGCTGCGGCGGCCTGGTGGAGGAGCATCCAGGGGTGCCGGTGTGAGGGCGGGCTCGGTGCTGAAGAGGACCTTGTGGTGTAGAATGCCCCGTGCTTTCAGCTCCCGCCGGACCACCCGGGCCAAGGGGCAAACGGAGGTCCGGCTGATATCCGCAATCCGAAAGGCGGCGGGGTCCAGCTTGTTGCCGGTGCCTAAGGCGCTGATGATGGGAATGTCCAGCCGGTGCGCATGTTCAATGAGGCTGAGCTTGCAGGAGACCAGATCTATGGCGTCTACAATATAATCGTAAGGAACGTCAAAGAAGGACGCCTTGTCTGCTTCGGTGTATAGCCGGGTGATGGCGCGGACCTGGCAGCCGGGGTGAATGTCCCGGATTCGGTCTGCCATGACCTGGGCCTTGTACTGCCCCAGGGTGGAGTGCAGGGCGCAGAGCTGCCGGTTTAGATTGGTGATGCCCACGGTGTCATTGTCTACCAAGGTGAGCCGCCCTACGCCGCCCCGGGCCAGGGCCTCTGCGGTAAAGCTGCCTACGCCACCAATTCCAAAAACGGCCACGTGGCTGTGGGCCAGCCGCTCCAGAGCAGTGGTTCCCAGTGCCATCTCCTCACGAAGAAAAGGATGTTCCATGTGATACATACCTCGCAAAAGATGGGAGCTGCTGCAAGGGCGGGCGGTTGTAACCGTTCCGCGCTGCAGCAGCCCCCAGATATCCATACTGTGTTGACTGGGGGCAAATCCCCCGGCGCTTAGTTGGAGGTGGACTGAGAATTGGACTGGAGAGTGACGCCCTTGTTGACAAACCGGGCGCCCATTCCCTTAGAGGGAGTGATAGCCTCAGTCAGACCAGTGTACCAGGTGTTATAGTCTGCGCTGGTCTTTGCGTTCACAATCAGAGAGTCCCGGAAGGAGTATTCGCCGGGGCCTACAAAGTAAATCAGGTGGCAGCCGTAAGTGGTTTCCACAATACCAACATCGCCAGCCTTCCGGCTGGAGTCAAAGATCCAGTCATTGAACGCCTCCACCATCTGTCCAGGTGCTACGTTCTCGTATAGGCCACCATTGGTGTTGGAGCCGGGGTCGGAGGAGTGCGCCTCGGCCATTTCTGCAAAGTGCTCCTCGGTGGGGTCCTCTTCAAATTCTGCCTTCAGGTCTTCCACCTGCTCCTTGGCATCTTCGGCTGTGACATTATCGCTGGTGGAGATCAGAATGTGCCGCACATTCACGGTCTCTACATCGGAGTTATCCCTGGAGTCCAGGTACATGGCTACGTAGAAGCCGGTGTCATTTCCGGCGGCCACATAGGTGGTGTCTCCAGCCTGACGGCCATCTTCCACCATCCAGTCGGACAGAACGGCCACCAGGTTGCTCTTCAGCACATTCTCGTGGAGGGTGGAATCGGTCTCTTCTTCCGCTTCGGTGGGCTCGGTGCTATCGGTAGATTCCGCTTCCTGGGCGGCCTTCTTGGCCTGCTCCAGTTCCTCCACGGCGGCCTTGAACTTGGCCTCATCGCCCTTGGAGGCCTCAGCCAGCTCCTTGGCGGCGTTTTCCACGGCGGTGAGGGCAGCAGCCTTCTGCTCATCGGTGGGGGTGTCTACGCCCTCTTCATAGTAGTCGCTGGTGCTGAGGAGGTAGTACCGGTAGGAATAGGAATTGTAGGCGGTGGGATCTTCAGCGCCGTAGGCATCGATCTCTTCCTGGGTGTAATCCAGGTCATTCATATACTTGTTGGCATAGCTGCTGGCCAGCTGCTGTACCTTCAGGTATTCCCGGTAGCTGGACTCATTGCAGCCACGGCCGTAGTTGGCCCGGAGCATGGCGGAGGCACTGCTGTAGCCATAAATTTTGGCGTAAGCGGACATGTTGGACAGAACGGTGTCCACCTCGGACTGCTCCTCTTCGCTCAGGGTGTAACCCTGGGCAACAGCCTCGTCGTAAACGGCATAGGTGTTCCGGGCAGTGGTGATGGCGGTGTCCAGGAAGTAGTCGGCCCATGTGTCAAAGCCGTCGCCGAGATACTCCTGCTCATCCAGGGGCTTGCCGCTGGTGACCATATAGCTCATCATGGAGTTGCTGCTCATGGTGTTGTTGATGGTGTCCAGATAATAGTAGTTCAGCTCTGCGGCGGAGACTTTGTGGTTGCCAACGGTGACGGCGGTAAGGGCGCGCTCCAGTACGCCGGTGTTGGCAATGGCGGCGACTGCGATGCCAATCACCATCACGCCGATGACCACATAGAACACGGCGCTCCAAATCTTCAGGCGCTTGGCAGCTTTTTCTTCTTCGGTGACGGCCCGCCGCTTGGTCGTGGGGGCGGAAGCCGCCTGCTCCTGGCGGAGCTTCTTTTGGCGTGATGCACTCATGATTAATCAGATCCTCTCAATTATCCTTAGGAATTGCGTACCGGCGGGTAATCCGCATAGACGAAAAATATTATACCTGAAATTCCCCCTGGTTTCAAGTATTCCAATGGGGAAAAAACAAAAATGAAGAAAGTTTTTTGCACTTTGGAGTTCACCGAGGCTCTTTTCCGGCCCGGAAGACTTCGATCATTTCACCGGTCAGGCTGTCGGTGGAGTGGTCAGTGGGAAGTTCCTCTCGGGTAAACCAACGGGCCTCAGCCAACTCCTCCGCCTGAAGGCGGATGCGGTCAGGCCCCGCAAGCTCGACAAAGAAGCCGAAAAGCAGACTGTCTGTCACCACCCAGGGTTGGGATTTGTAGAATCGGAGATGGTCTACCTGCAGGCCTGTCTCCTCCAGAACCTCTCGCCGGACGGTCTCTTCAATGGACTCCCCAATTTCGTTGAAGCCGGCTACCAGTGCATAGCGCCGGAAGCTCCGACCAGCGTACTTGGTCAGCAGAAGCCGGTCCCCGTGGCATATGGCGACAATGACAGCCGGGCAGATTTTGGGGTAGATGGTGCGGCCACAGGCGGGGCAAACCAAAGCCCGCTCCAGAGTGCTGGGTTCCAGGGGTCTGCCGCAGGCGCCGCAAAACCGGTTTCCGGCATACCACCGGGTGAGGCTCTCTCCTACGGCGCAGGCAAAGACCGTCTGCCCTGGGCCGAGAGTCCGATAATTGAAAACCATAGAAAAGCCTGGGGCCTGTGGAGTGCCCTGGGGTAAGTAGTAATGGGTCTCGTCAATGGAAAAGCCATAAATCCAACCGGAGGCCCCGGTGCATTGCTCTACCGTGGGCAGCCGAAGCAATCCCGCTTCCAGCTTGGCCAGAACCTCGCCGCCGGCACAGGCCAGGGCCAGGTCTCCGGGAGCGGGAGGAGCAAAGGACATGGGGTTGTGATAAATGTGTGGCGCAATGTCTTGCAGCATAAAGAAGCCTCCTGTATGTTAGGGTAGATGGGAGGGAGAGACTACAATATCATGCCGGGGAACCAGGTCCCAGTGAAAGAGGGGAACCAGGTCCCGGGCCTGGACCGGCTCCGGCCGGGGCAGAAGCCCCGCCCAGTGGGCCAGCAGGCCCAGGATTTCCTCTGGGGACATGCGGCGGGACAGGGCTTCCAGATCCAGGTCCCCGTCCCGCTTGGAGAGCCGGCGGCCATCCGGCGCCAGGAGCATGGGCACATGGTAATAGCGGGGCTGAGGAGCGCCCAAAAGCTCCTGCAGATACATCTGACGGGGAGTGGAGGAGAGCAGGTCCCGGCCCCGGACCACCTCTGAGACACCGGCGGCGGCGTCGTCCACCACGACAGCCAGCTGGTATACAAACACGCCGTCAGCCCGGCGGACCACAAAATCGCCACAGTCCTGGGCCAGGTTTTCTATGTAGCGTCCCCAGACTCCGTCACAGACGGAGACATCCCGGTCCGGCACCCGGACCCGCCAGGCAGGCGAACGGCCAAAGGCGGCCCGCTCCGCCGAACCCAGATTCCGGCACCGGCCGTCATACACATAGACGCCGTCGGCAGCGTGGGGGGCGTCGACCCGGTGCAGGCGGCTGCGGGTGCAGTAGCAGGGGTAGAGAAGCCCCATCTCCTCCAGATGCCGGAAGGCGGCCAGATAGGCTTCCCGCCGTTGACTCTGGGGTGTGGTCTCCCGGTCCCAGGTGAGGCCCAGCCAGGTAAGGTCCTGGCGAAGCCGGCTGGCATAACCCTCACTGGTACGCTGGGTGTCCAGGTCCTCCATGCGCAGAACCAAGGCGCCGCCCTGCGACCGGACGGAGAGCCAGGCCAGCAGGGCGGAGAACAGATTTCCCAAATGCATCCGGCCGCTGGGCGTGGGAGCAAAACGTCCCACGGGCCTCATGACGGCTCCTCCGGCAGGTCTACCAGAATGGGGCTGTGTTCCAGGGCTGGGATCACCCGCTCCAGCACGTCCCCCATGGCAATGCGCAGGGTGGAGGTATTCCGGCAGGGATGCAGCCCCAGGTAGGCCCGGCGCAGCAGGGGCCGGTCCAGGACCAGCTGTACGGCACGGTTCTGGTCCTGAAGCAGGCAAAGGAGACTGGCAGAGCCGGGCTGAACCCCCAGAAGCCGGGCCAGGTCCTCCTCTGCGGCAAAGCTCAGGCGGCTGCAGCCCAGTTGAGCGGAAAGAAATTTGGTTTTGAATACCTTGTCCCCCTCCAGCAACAGGAGATAGAACTGGGTTTTCTGCCGGTTGCACAGGAAGAGATTTTTGGCAATGGGAGCCTCCAGGACTGCCTCTACCTGGTGGCAGGTTTCGATGTGGAAGGCGGGGCTATGATCCACCCGGTCATAGGAGATGCCCAGACCGTCCAGAAAATCGTAGCAGGCCATTACTGTGGGGGCCCGCCCCTGGCTGTCCCGGGGGCGGCCGGTGTAGCGGGTTCCATCCAGGTTCCAATCCATGGGAAACCTCCTCAGTACACAATGTTCAGGTCACTGGCGTCGATCTCCTGGGTATAGGGGTTGCAGGATTGGTTGATGACGTCTGCCACACCCTCCGGGTCCAAGATGTAGTAGGAGACGCCGTCAATCATATCGGCGTAGCCGGGCAGGGTCACCGTCTGCAGGTTGCCCAGACCGGAGCGCCAGGCGGTATCAGCAATCCAAAGCAGGTTCCCCGTGGTGAGGTCCGATTCGGAGGAAGCGTGTATGGTGGATAGGACCTGAGGGAGTTTCACCAGATTGGGTAGGGTCAACCACTGGTCCATGCAGGCGGAGAGGAACTGCCGCTGCACATCCACCCGGCCAAGATCCTGGTCGGCGTAGCCCTTCCGGAAGCGAACCAGGCCCATGGCCTCATATCCGTCCAGCTTCTGCTTGCCCTCCTTCAGGTCAATATAGAGGTCCTGGGAGGGGTCTTCGTAGAACATATCCATGGGAACATCAAATTCCACGCCACCCATCAGATTTACTATATCCACGAAGGCGTCCAGGGTGATGAGCATATAGCCGTCCGGCCGGTAGCCAATGATGTCCGATACATAGTCCAGCAGAGCCTCCATGCCCTCCTGACCGCCGTCATTGCGGCCGTAGGCGGAGTTCAGCTTGGCGTCGCTGCCGGAGGCCGTGTGGGTCAGGGTGTCCCGGGGCAGGCTCACCAGGGTGACCGCCTGCTCTTGGGCGTTCAGGTACAGGAGCATCATGGTGTCGGTCCGGGTGCCCTCCTGGTCGGTACCGCACAGGAGTACCGTGGCGGCGCCCTCCTTCCGGACGCCAATGGGATGGTTTGTTTCGGGCATTTGCATGGTACTGCGAATCCACAGATACATGCCGCCGGCCAGGAGCAGAAGGACCAGGAGTATGCCCGCCAAGAGCTTCATGCCACGGCGCTTTTTCCGGTGCTTTGGCGGCTTGGGCTGCCTACTCGGGGCCGGGCGACGTGGGAAGTCTTCCTCATATGCATCCGGGCGGCTTTTGCGAGGGGACTGAGGACGGGGCAGATGGCGGTCTTCCTTCTGAAAGTCCACATTGTAGGCAGGAATGGCTGGTCCGGAAGGTTCTTCCGGAGCCTCGGCGCGGGGCTCGGCGGGACGGCCGTAGTTGTTCTGGTAGTTGCGCACATCCTGGCCATATCGGTTGCTGTAGTTGGCATAAAAGCGGAGGTCCTCCCAGGGAGCGGGGGGCGCGTCCTCCTGCAGCTCCTCCGGGGAATTTTCACCCAGGACTTGGTCTGCCTTGTGGAGCAGGTCTTCCAGATCGTCATCTTCGTTCCGGGGGTTTTGGTGATGGGCCATGAAGCCTACCTCCTTAATTGTTTGATATTTTCAGCCTATATTGTAACGCAAATCCGGGGGAAAGTAAACGGCTTTTCCATCGGGAGAGCATTTTCTCTACGGGACACGCCTTCCGCTGTAGCGAGGTTTTTGAGATTTCTTTCCGGTGATGATAAGCCACAACGCATCACTGACAAGTCTAAATGGAATATTGCACTAATAGAAGAAAGCAAAAAGCTAATTAACTTGACATATCTTAGTAAATATGGTACGTTTTATTAGATGGTGCATGAGTATGCGCATATATTTTTTGCATCTAAAGTTCAAGACAGAAAGGAAGAGACACGTGAAAACAAAAATGCAAGCAATGCTTCTGGCGCTGGTTTTGGTTTTCTCCATCACCACGACCGCTTTTGCGGCGGATGCCAGCGGCGCCCGGCTGACGGTCTCCACAGAAGTAGGAGATGGTTTGGTTCTGGTCACCGTATACCTAGACGGCGCCCAGGGCCTAACCAACGGTCGGATTTCCACCACGTATGATCCCCGGTGTGGGACGCTGGAGGAGGCCCAAGTGCTTCTGACTTGCAGCGCTTCCAGTGTCAACCGGCAGACCGGGGAGGTCTCGCTCGCCTGGGTAGGCAGCGACCTCACCGGTGAGCAGACTCCTGTGCTGCGCTTGGCCTTCCGGTTGGCGGAGCAGGACCTGGCCCTCACTGCCAAAGCTACCGAAGCCTATGCCGGTAACACAGCGGTTGCGGTGGCCGAGGGCTCTGTTACCATTCCCTACAACCCCTTTACGGACATTGGCAACCATTGGGCCAGCACCTACATTCTCAAAGCTTATCACGGCGGCCTGTTCCGGGGCATGACGGAAACCACCTTTGGGCCTCAGGTGAAGCTGAACCGGGCTATGTTTGTGACGGTGCTGTACCGAATGGCCGGTTCCCCTGCCACGGAGAGCTCGGAAACCAAATTCAGCGATGTGGGGCCCGGCCAGTATTACACCGATGCTGTCGCATGGGCTGCAAAAACCGGCGTGACCTGCGGCGTCAGCCAGACGCAGTTTGCGCCGGGCAAGCTTCTGGACCGGCAGGAGGCAGCTACCATGCTGTACCGCTTTGCGGAGCTGTCGGGGCACGACGTCACCGCCCGGGCGGACCTCAGCCAGTTCCACGATGCCGCGCAGGTCTCCGACTGGGCCGGGGATGCCATGGCTTGGGCCGTAGCCGAGGAACTGCTCCAGGGCTATCCTGGCTCCCTGCTGGGCGCCAGGGCCAGCGCCACGCGGGCGGAGGCTGCAGCAATTCTGGTTCGCTATGGGAAGATTTGAGAGGAGGAAGTGTAAATGAAAGTGAAAAACAGAATTCTGTCCCTCCTGCTGGTAGCCTGTATGTTGGTCACCCTGCTGCCTGCCTCTGTTTTGGCTGCCGCCCAGGCCACACGCCCTCAGGCCATGCAGCCGATGAATCCCGAATCGGAAAAGCTGGAGACGCCCAACGCCGCCTTGACGCAGGCATTGGAGGCCAATCAGCCGAGGCAGGCGGAAGCCGCAGCTGTCACCGTGCGGGAAGTGGAAAACCCCGGAGTGGATTTGAAGCAGAACCTGCCTGAAGAGCAGCTTCCGGAAGCCATAGCGTATGAGAAGGACGAAGCCGTCCGGGTCATCGTGGTGTTGGAGGAGCAGAGCCTTTTGGACCAGGGCTTCTCCACCGCCCAGATTGCCTCCCATGACGCCGACGCAGTGCGGCAGGAGGAGGCTATGGCCCGGCGGCAGGAGCAAGTCCTGCAGACCATCCGGCAGGCCGTCGACGAACCTGTGGAAGTGAAGTACGCCTACAGCGTAGCCGTCAGTGGCATGGCCCTGGAGATCCCCTACGGCGACCTGGAGGAAATCCGCCGGATTCCCGGCGTCAAAGCCGCCTTCGTTGCCCCGCAGTACCAGGTTCCGGAAGATATGTCCGGCGAGACCTCCGCTCCCAGCATGCACGCCACCACCGGCTCTGTGGGGGCAGTGACCACCTGGGAGGAGCTGGGTTACACGGGCCAGGGTATGCGCGTGGCCGTCATTGATACGGGCCTTGACACGGACCACCCCTCCTTTGCCGCCGCCCCGGCCCTCACAGAGGATAGCCTCACGGCTGAGAAGCTTGGCGGTGTTCTGGAATCCCTGAACGCCTATGCCCGGTACATGTCTCACAGCGCTGTGAAGCTTACGGCGGACAAGCTGTATCGCAGTGAGAAGATTCCCTACGGCTTTAACTATGTGGACGAAAGTCTGGACATCACCCATGACAATGACGAGCAGGGCGACCACGGCACCCACGTGTCCGGTACCGTTGCCGCTAACCGGACGGAGGGCACCGAAGTGGTGGGTATCGCTCCCGATGCTCAGATCCTCGTAATGAAGGTCTTTGGCACAAACGGAGGCGCATATTTTGACGACATTTTGGCGGCCCTGGAAGACAGCTTCCGCCTGAATGCGGACGCGGTCAATATGTCCCTGGGTTCCCCTGCCGGCTTCTGCGACGCGGGTGAGCTGGTCAACGAAATTTACGGGAAGATCCTGGACAGTGACATGATCGCCGCCATCGCCGCAGGCAACAGCGCCTCTGCTGCCGCTGGCAATGGCTTTGGCACAGACCGGAACCTGACCAAAGACCCCGACAACGGCATCGTCTCCTCCCCCGCCACCTATGTGGGCGCTACGGTGGTGGCCAGCATGGAAAACGAGTCTGTGATGTGCAACTACTTCACAGTGGGGCAGGAGCGGGTGGCTTTCTCCGATGTGGCGGCTTCCCCGTTCACCAACCTGGCAGGCGAGCCCCTTCCCTATGTGCTGGTGCCGGGCTATGGCACGGCGGAGGACTTCGCGCAGGTGGATGTAGCCGGGAAGGTGGCTGTGGTGTCCAGAGGCGAGCTGGCCTTTACGGATAAGCAGCAAAATGCCCATACCGCTGGGGCCATGGCACTGGTAGTCTTTGACAACGCGGAAGGCAGCCTCACCAACATGCAGGACGCACAGCTGCTGCCCAACGTCTTTGTGTCCAAGGCCAGCGGCGAAATTCTGGCGGCCGCCGCTGAAAATGGCCAGGGCAGCCTGACCGTGCACCCGGCTGATGACCGGATTACCGTGGAAAGCGCCACAGCCGGCCAGATGAGCGACTTCTCCTCCTGGGGTGTCACCCCGGATTTGAAGCTGGTTCCGGACATTACCGCTCCCGGCGGCAACATCTACTCCACCCTGGACGGCGGTAAATACGGCACGATGTCCGGCACGTCCATGGCTACACCTCATATAGCCGGCATGAGTGCCCTAGTGCTGGAGTATCTCCGGGACCGGTTCGACCTCACCGAGGCCCAGGCGCACACCGTGGCGGAGGCACTGCTCATGAGTACCGCCGAGCCGGTGGTAGAACCCGGCGGCATCCTGTATTCTCCCAGAAAGCAGGGCTCCGGGTCGGCCAATGTATACAAAGCTGTTACCAGTCCCGCCTATCTCACAGTAAATGGCGGCACGCCCAAGGTCTCCCTGGGAGACGATGACAGCCGTGCAGGCGTATACCGCTTCTCCTTCGAAGTGAACAACCTGACGGATGAGCCTCGGAGCTATGTCCTGGACGCATCCACTCTCACCGACCAGGTAGACCTCACCTACGCCGGTTATGGGTACCAGTTTATGGGCGAGACCGCCCGAAACCTGGATGCCAGCGTCTCCTTCAGCGTGAGTAACGGCCAAATCCCTGTGCAATACGACTACAACACCGATGGCCGCACGGACATGGAGGATGTGCAAGCCCTGCTGGACGCCGTAAATGGCCTGTCCGAAATTCGGTCTGGTTTTGACCTCAACGGCGATGGCAAGATCGATACCGCAGACGCCCAGGCGCTATATGAGCTGGTCTCTTCCGGCTCCACCGCCATCGGTGTGGTGGAGGTTCCCGCCAACGGCGCCACCACGGTGAACATCACCGTTACCCTGTCCGATGCGGACAAGGCCTACATGGATATGTACTATGAAAACGGCATTTATGTCGACGGCTTTGTCCGCCTGTATGCCCAGGGCGAGGGCGTGGATCTGAGCCTGCCCTTTATGGGTTTCTATGGCGACTGGTCTGATGCCCGGGTGTTTGATTCCGGCTGGTATTACGAAGACGCCCCCGAAGTCAACCGGTACCTCAATGTCCTCTTTACCAACTTTGGCGCTTCCGACTATGCGCTGGGCCTGAACCCCTATCTGGATGAGGCCTATGATCCGTCTCACAACGTGCTGTCCGCCAACGGCGACGGCTACCTGGATCGGGTCAGCGAAATCTACCTGAGCATGATGCGCGGCGCCAAGGAGGTGCGCTTCACCTGGGAGAACGAAACCACTGGTGAGACCCTCTACGATCAATCCGCTGCCCTGATCCGGAAGAGCTACTACAACAATGCGTATGGCATCTGCATCCCCTTTATTGTCTCTCAGGAGATGGATCTGTACGACTTCGAAGGCCTGCGCGATGGCACAGATCTGAAACTCACCATAAACGCCTGGCTGGATGACGGCGACCAGCAGGCGGATGACACCGTTACCGTGCCCGTGCACATTGACAACGAAGCTCCCGTCCTGTATACCGATGAGATTGCCTACCTCTACAATCCCTACGCCGACACCCGGCGGCTGGAATTTTATGTCTCTGACAACTACAGCATCGCAGCGGTCATTCCCCTGACTGACGCTCAGGACGCCTTCCAGGCCATTGCCATCGACAATGTACCCGGTGAAAAAACCTTGGTCAGCCTGGATGTGACCCATTACGACTCTAAATTCCTCTTGGCCGTCTGCGACTACGGCTGCAACGAGACCTACTACGAGGTTTCCTTCTCCGGACAGCATGACGTGAACTACGGCGCATTTTACGGCTACCGCCGCTTCAGCGTGGTTCCCAATGGCAATTACCTCTACGCCACGGATGGCCTCAACGGCTGGTACTCCTTCGAAGCCGCCGATTCCATGCTGCAGCACACCGCCCAGTACAGCAGCGGCGAGACCCCTGTGGCGGCGGCGGAGTATGTGGACGGTTATATTTTGGGTGTGGATACCGGCAGCGCCATATTTGCCATGAAAGCAGGCTCCTGGAACCGGACGGAAATTGGCCGGCTGGAGCTAGACGGCCAGGCTTATTCCGCTCTGGACATGGCCTTTGACTATACCACAGATACCCTCTTTATTCTGACCGATGAGTTGGCCGAAGGCCAGGGCGGCCACCTGGTGGCCCTGGATTACCTCACTGGCGGTCTCACCGATCTAGGTGTGGTCACCGGGATTCAGGGCGGAAGCGCACAGGGCGTGACCCTGGCATGTGACAACGAAGGTGTGCTGTATACTGTCGACTATACCACCGGCGCGCTGTACACCATCAACAAATCCAACGCGAAAGCCTCCTATGTAGGCGAGACCGGCTACAAGCCTCTGTACCAGCAGAGCATGACGGTAGATCATGAGACCGACCGGCTGTATTGGTCCGCCTACCAGGGCCAGACTGGGGACAGCAATTTCTATGAGGTGGACAAAGCCACCGGCGAGCTCACCTTTCTGGCAGATGTGGAGTACAACGGCGCCATGACTGGCCTGTTCAAGCCTAGCCGGCCCGGCAAAGCGCTCCTCCCCACGGATGCCGCCCTAGATCACCTGCTGTTGTCGGAGACCTCGCTCATGATGTGCGTAGGCGGCACAACAAAGCTGCTGTGCCAGCCCTGGCCCTACTATGCGGCCCTGGGGGATGTGAGCTGGAGCTCCAGCAACGCCGAGGTTGCCAGCGTGCAAGGCGGCGTCGTCACCGCCCTGGGTGAGGGCGAGACGGTCATCACCGCCAGCGTGGGCGCACAGTCTGTCTCCTGCACCGTCACCGTAAGCAAGTTTTCCAGTGAGCTGCGCCTGTATGACGGGGGCAATTCCAGCCAGTGGCTATCCCTCAATGCCGCCGCGCCCCAGGATGCTCAGGTGGTGCAGGGCGGTACCACCTCTAAAAACGGCATTCTCTCTGCGGCATACTACAATGGCTTCGTTTATGCGGGGGACTATGGTGGGGGCTTCTATCGCCTGAACGCTGAGACCCTCCAGGGCAGCCAGCTGGGCAGCTCCGATACCAACCTGGTGGCCATGGCTATGAACTACAGCGATGGCTTCCTGTACGGCCTAGAGCTGGAGGAAAGCGCCTGGGAGTCCAACTACTATCTGGTGCGGGTTAATCCCTCCAACGGCGAGGTCCGCCGCCTGGAGTCCTTTGACACCAGTGTCCTGGGCACTCCTCTGGGGGGTATGGCCATTGATTACGAAGGCAACTTCTATTCCGTTTCTATGAGCTCCGTGTCTTATACGTGCATGCTGGTGAAATTCCAGGTGATAGGCGACGCCATCACCGGTGTGGAAACTGCCAGCATGGCGGACTGGCCCACCTATAGCTTCGGGTCTATGGTATACTCCGGAAGTAGTGATGGAATTTTCTGGGCAAACGAATCCGGCGATCTGATGTGGATTGACAACTCCCATATGGACAACGTGAAGGTTGTGCGCCTGGGCAGCATTGCCGGAACAGCCGGTCAGGCCATGAATATGGGCCTCCTGGAGATCCCCGAGACAGAGCCGGAGGTTCCCTATGTGGAGCCGGAAAGCGTTGCCATCCCGAAAAGCTATCTGCTGCTGGAAGGCGGCTCCGTGAGCGCGAATCTGTCTGTGGAGCCCTGGAATGCCAGCGTTGAGGCGCTCTACTCCGTCAAAGATCCGTCTGTGGCTACGGTGGATGCCGATGGCATCCTGACCGGCGTCTCCGCCGGCAAGACCAACCTGAGCATCTATGTGGCGTCGTTGGGTGAGACCCTGGAGGCGTCTGTGGAGGTTGTAGCGCCTGCAGGGAATCTGTATGGTTTCCTGCTGTCGGACTTCAAGTATGGTTCCGATTTCTGGATCCGGGTACAGGATTCCGACCCCAGCATGCTGGAGGCCACCTCCAGCGGCACCAGTGACTTCAGCGTCTTCTCTGGCGCGTATTACAACGGCGCAATCTACGCCTACGGTCAAGGCGGAGAAGCGTATCACTACAAATGCTATTTCCTGAAAATCAACCCCACCGACTACAGCATAGAGGTGCTGCAGCAGGTGCACTACAGCCTGCGGGACATGGAATTCGACTACACCACCGGTACCCTGTATGCCATTGCCAAGGGCGGAACAGTCCGGGGTGCGCTGGCACAGGTGGATGTGAAGACCGGTCACGTGGCACTCGTGGGGAATTCCGGCCTGACGTTGGCAGCTATGACCATTGGCGGCGAGGGGCGGATCTATACCATTGCCGAAGACGGCTATCTCTACCAGTTGGACCGGACTACTGGCGAAGCTACTCAGATCGGTCACACCGGTGTCAAATCCGTAGGGCTGTTTCAGTCTATGCATTATGATCACAACTCCGGCAACACCTATTGGGCTCAGATCGGCAAAGACCGGAGCAACAGCCTGCGCCTGGTCGACATCACCACGGGCGTTACTACCAGCTTGGGCCAGGTGGGCCCCAACGGCGCACAGATGAGTGCCCTGTTCACCGTACCGCAGGCAGCGCCCGCTCTGCCTGAAATCGTGGAACCAACAGGTGTCAGCCTGGAGGAGCAGAATACGGTATCTGTGGGTAAAACTGTGAGCCTGTCCGCCTATGTGCTGCCGTTTAGCGTAGCTTCCGTGGACCAGTCTCTCACCTGGACCACCAGCGACCCGCGCATCGCTACCGTAGAAGACGGCATGGTGACCGGTGTGTCCGCCGGTGTGGTGACGGTCACTGCCACTACCACCCATGGCCAATCCGCAGCCTGCACCGTCTATGTAACGGAAAACCAGCGAAAATTCTACGCCTACGATGAGACCAACACCCAATGGATCAGCTTTTCCGCTGAGGATCCCACCGCCGTTGCCGTGGAGCGGGCGGACGCAGAGGGCGAAGCGGCCATCGCCGCTTCCGCTTACACGGGTGAAGCTCTGTACGCCTATGATGCCGATGGGCGGTTCTACACGGTAGACCCCGGCACCTTCGTCCGAACGAAGGTGGGGGACGCACTGTATGGCAAGACCATCACCACGGAACTTCCCAGCTGGGGTGGTACGAGAGAGGTGGAATGCCAAATCCGGCCTGTGGATCTGTCCTATGATGCAGACAGCGGCAAGCTGTATGCCGCACTGGAAGCCTACAATGATGAATCCTATGCCTATGTTTCTCTCATTGGTGAGGTGGATCTTGCCACTGGCGAGGTAGAGGTGCTGCATCAAAGCGCAGACATTCGTCCTGGCAACCTGCTGGTGCTGAACGGCAGCGCTTTCTTTGTGGATGCCTATGTGTCCGGTATGCTGCGCGTCCTGGACCTGAATGTGGAAGGCGCCATTCCGCGCGATCTGGCCCTGGTGCAGGGCTACTGGGGCGACACCCAGGGGGGCCGCAGCTTCCTTGAGGACGCTTACACCGGCACGGTATACGCCATTCGGGACTTGCAAGGCGGTAAGTCCACTCTGAATATCCTGAACCTGGGTGACGCCGATATCCAGCCCCTGGGCAGCATCGGCAGCGGTATCGTAGTCAACAGTTTGTTCATCCGTTAAGATCCGCCATCCAAATCTGTAGCACGTATCTATAGAAAGGCAAGTCGGTCAGCCCAGACAGGGTTGACCGATTTGCTTTCAGAAATCCAAATTTGGACGTTCAAAAGAGGGCCAGCTACCCAAATCATAGGGAGCGCCCTACCTGGTTCGGGCTTTGCCGACGCTTATTTTACACTAAGGAAGATTTTTATGGATTTCAGAATGATTTGTGCTATAATGGAGACGCCAACTGCCGGGGGCAGGCCCCTGGCTTCCGCTTGCCGACTGGAAAGGATGATTTCAATATGGCTCTCTCTGCCGCTGCCCCTTGGGTGAATTTTTATGGTAACACGCCAAAATCCATTGACTATCCCCACAAGACCATGTACCAGCTGCTGTCAGATACAGCACGGCGGTATCCCCAAAATATTGCCTATGTATTCATGGGCAAGGAAACGGACTATGCCACCTTCCTTCGCCGGGTGGACCTTGCGGCCAAGGCTTTTGTGGCCATGGGCATCCACCGGGGGGACCGGGTGACCATCTGTATGCCGAATTCTCCCCAGGGCTTGGACTGCTTTTATGCCCTCAATCGAATTGGGGCAATTCCCAACATGATCCACCCCCTGTCAGCGCCTCATGAGATTGCGTTTTATCTGAACGCATCCCACAGCAAGGCCGTTCTGACCCTGGATCAGTTTTACTATAAGGTGGAGCAGATTCTGCCGGACCTCCACGATACCTGCCGGATCATCATCGCCAAAATCCAGGACGAGCTGCCCGGGGTGAAAAAGGCGTTGTTTCCCCTGACCAAAACTGCCCGGTTGGTGCAGAAGCTGCCGAAATCCGGCTATATTCTCTGGAACGACTTTCTGAATGCAGGCCGCCGCTCGAAGAAGGAGCTGCCTCCTGATGAAGGGAAGTATGATGACTGTGGTGCAATTCTCTACTCCGGCGGTACCACCGGCACCACCAAGGGCATTATGCTCTCCAACCTCAATTTCAACGCCTTGGGTCTGCAGACCATTGCTGCCTCCGGGTACACCTCCGTGGCGGGCATGAAAATGCTGTCGATCATGCCCATTTTTCACGGATTTGGTCTGGGTATTGGCATCCATACCGCCCTCATTGGCGGCGCAACCTGCATTCTGGTGCCCCAGTTCAGTGTGAAGCTTTACGCGGAGATTCTGAAAAAGCAAAAGCCCAATTTGATCCCCGGCGTACCCACTCTGTTTGAGGCCCTCCTCCGGGCGGATTCCCTGGATGGGGTGGACCTCAGCTTCCTGAAGGGCATTTTTTCCGGAGGAGATTCCCTGTCCCCGGAATTAAAGAAGAAGGTGGACCAGTTTCTGAAGGAGCATAACTGCTCCGAGCAGATCCGGGAGGGCTACGGCACCACGGAATGTGTCACCGCCTCCTGCCTCACGCCTAAGGATTACGCACGCTCCGGTTCCATCGGCGTGCCCTTCCCCGATACATACTATAAAATTGTGAAGCCTGGCACCACGGAGGAGTTGCCAGCCAACACCGACGGCGAGATCTGCATCTCCGGCCCGACGGTGATGCTGGGCTATATGGACAACCCCGAGGAGACGGCGCAAACCCTCCGCCGCCATTTGGAGGGCCGGATTTGGCTCCATACCGGCGACCTGGGGCGGATGGATCAGGATGGCTTTGTGTATTTCCGACAGAGAATCAAGCGGATGATCATCACCTCCGGCTACAATGTCTACCCGTCCCAGCTGGAGAATATCATTGACGGTCATGACAAGGTGTTGCTGTCCTGCGTCATCGGCGTGAAGGACCCGTACCGGGTACAGCGAGTCAAGGCCTATGTGGTGCCTATGCCCGGCATAGAGCCTACAGAGGAGCTGAAAGAAGAACTGCTGGCCTACTGCGAGAAGCGGATTGCCAAATATGCGATGCCCCGGGAGATTGAATTCCGCACGGAGCTGCCCAAGACCCTGGTGGGCAAGGTGGCCTATCGGGTCCTGGAGGAAGAGGCCAACAGTCAGATGCACCCGGAGGGGAAATGAGCAGGCGGATCTGGGAGCTGGACGCCCTCCGGGGGCTGTGCATTTTGGGTATGGTCCTGGTGCATCTGGTCTATGACATCCGGGACCTGTACGGCTTGGCGGACTTTGCTTATCCCGCTGTCTTCTCCTTTGTGATGCAGTGGGGATCGGTGCTGTTTCTTTTGATCTCCGGCGTCTGTGTCACCCTGGGCCATCATCCGTTGCGGCGGGGGCTGGCAGTCTTTGGCTGCGGGATGCTGTGCAGCCTGGTAACGGCGGGGATGTACTGGTTGGGCCTCCAGGGCCGGGGAATTGTCATCTGGTTCGGAATCCTCCACTGTCTGGGGGTGTGTATGCTCCTGTGGCCCTGGTTGGGGCGGCTGCCCAACTGGGCCTTAGGTGTGCTGGCCCTGCTTCTGCTGACTCTGGGGTATTGGTTCCGGGGCCTTACGGTAACCGCACCCTGGCTGTTCCCCCTGGGCTTGACCACGGCGGAGTTTACTTCCAGTGATTATTTTCCGCTTCTGCCGAACTTGGGTTGGTTTTTGACGGGGGCATTCCTGGGCAGGACGGCCTACCGGCGGAGAGAGAGCCTGTTACCCGGGTTCCCGGCGGAGGCCGCGCCGGTTCGGTTCTTGGCTTGGTGTGGCAGGCAGTCCCTGCTGATCTATCTGCTGCATCAGCCGGTGCTGGCCGGACTTTTGGAGCTGTATGTACTTTTTCGGTGATCTCTTCCGGGAGAGCTGTGTAACGGAACACCCGGTGTGGGCACGGAGGCGTGTGTGATGGTGCATTTTGAGACAGAACGTATGTTGGTGCGCGGATTCCAGGAAACAGATCTTCCGGATCTGAAAGGAATCCTGGGCGATGCCCAGACCATGGCGTATATGGAGCCTCCCTATACTCTGGAGCAAACCGACCAATTTCTGAAGGACTTCTGCATTGGCC
>ENA-UONY01000814-UONY01000814.1-human-gut-metagenome-genome-assembly--contig:-CS9-NODE-814-length-32625-cov-7.555204_pt1 | contig 32625 bp, 26 predicted proteins | sample MGYA00242465_ERZ724012 | MGnify/ENA metagenome assembly ERZ724012 | reverse complement strand
CTCCGTCAAAAACTTCGTTTTTGCCACCTCCCCTATTACGGGAGGCAAGTGGGTTTGCGGAAAACTATCCTGGCTCCCCTAATAGGGGCAGACTCTCCCCAGCGGGGAGAGATGCCGCCGAAGGCGGCAGAGAGGGGGGCGGGGCTGGCAGCCGTCAGGCTGACTGTGGGGTTGGGTTTCTCCGTTTTCTTACGCGAGCGCCGCCCAGGCGCAGCCGAGGAGCGTGGCGTCGCCGGCGAAGAGGAATTCCGCGCCGCCGAGATTATGCCGCGCGGCATACTCCGCAATCAGTGCTTCCATGCGGGGGCGCAGCACGGGGTTGAGCTTGAGCATCGTCCCGTCCGCACAGATGCCGGTAAGTTTTCCCGCGCTGAAGCCGCGCTCGCGCAAAATGGCGCACAGACACGCCGCCGCGATGCGCGCGGCGCGCTCCAAAAGCATCGCATTGATCTCCGCGGCAAAGCGGCGGTCGTCCTCGGTTTCCAGCGCGTCCGCCACGGCGTTGCCGCCCATGGGGTCAAGGCAGAAGGCGTCCACCATCGCGCTCGTGATGGAGAGCGCGGCGATGTTCTCCCCGCTCCTGGCCGAGAGGAGGCCTTCGCGCGCAGCAAGGACAAGCGTTTCGTGCAGCAGCAGCCGATAGTATGCCCCGGAGATCATTTTTTCCGCCGGATGGTCGCCGGGCAGGCCGGAGGCTTCGTCTACGGTGATATCTGCCGTGCCGCGCAGCGCGCGGCCGAAGCAGCCAGATTCGAGATTGACGAGCGTCTCGCCGCCCATCGCCACGGTTTCGGGTGATTTCGCAACGTCGGACGCTTTTACATGGCAGCAGGCGTTCGTGCCGGTGCCGAGAATGAAGCCGATGAAGTCGGCATAGCGGGAACGGTCGCACGAGGCCATGCCGCCGAGCATGGAGCCGACGGTGTCGTTGATGAGCCGCCAGGAGCGAGTTCCGGGCGCGCCGAGCGCGCGCATCGCCGCTTCGATGCCCTCGCACACAAGCTTTCCCTCCGCGCCGGTGACGCGCGATTCCTTGCCCATGCTGATGATGCGCCCATCGCCATTCGGCAGGCACTCGCACGGGAACGAGAACGCGATGCACGCGCGCTTTGCGTCGCCCATGACGGTGAGCGCGAGCCCCGCGATGGCGCGGAACATTTCCTCGGCGGGCGTGTCCTCGCCGAGTGTGCCGGGCATGCGGCGCTTTTGCAGCGCTTCCGTGACGGGCTTCCCCGTCTCGTCAAAGCGGATGCGCCCGGCGCGGAGATTCGTGCCGCCGGCGTCGAGCACGAGAACGCTCTCCCCCGTGCGCGGTGCGCTCGCCGCGGGCAGAAACGACGGCAGCATCATAAGCGTGGATGCTTCGCCGCGCAGCCCCGCGCGCATGTCGGCGATGTAGGCGTCCGTCAAGTCCTCAAAGGACTGCTGCTCATAGAGCATGTTGTGACGCCGGAGAAATTCTTTGGCGGTTTCCTTTGCACACATGGTAATCTCTCCCCTATCCTGGCGCGGCGCTGCGCGTCCAGGCGTTTTTTTCAATTATCCGGCGCGCTCGAGCGGCTGGCATGTGCTGCCGGTGACGCTCCAGCGGCTGCACCCGCCGTTGTAGGCGAAGGGCGCAAAATAGATATCCGTCGGTCCGCAGTGGACGGAGCCGTCCGCGGCGGTCGACCAGCCCTCGCCGGTGTGCGGCTTGCCGTCCGGGTCGGTGATGGTAAATAATCCGTCGTCGCGCAGCTCGAGCTTCCATTCGCCGCCGTCCGCATCCACATAGGAATACGTTCCCGCCGGGACGGGGGGGGCGGGCGTCGGGGTCGGCTCCGCCGGGGTGGGTTCTGCCGTCGGCTCCGGCGTCGGGGACGGTGTCGGCGTGGGCGTCGGCGACGCAGTCGGCACAGGCGTGGAGGTGGGAGCCTCGGTCGGCTCCGGCGTCAGCGTCGGCGCGGCGGTGGGCTCGCTCGTGGGAAGGGACGCTGCGGGCGCTCCGCACGCGGAAAGGATACCGAGCACCGCGATCAGTACGGCGGCGGCGATTCTCTTTGTGCTTCTTCTCATGGGCTGCTCTCCTTGACGTATAGTTTCACATATATACGATACTACATTTTTCGCTTTCTGTAAACCTCCGGGAAATGTTAAAATCTTGTACAGGCTCTTTTCACCGGCCAGCGAGTATGCTATACTTCTAATTAATGGATAAGCATAAAAAAGGAGGGGTCTCCTTGGATACATACCGCCCGGAGCAGGCATGGATCGACGGTAAGAATTTCGACGCGCAGAAGCTCTTCGGCGCGCACGCGGAGCCCGGCGGCGTATCGTTTTCCGTATGGGCGCCGAACGCAAGAAGCGTTCGCGTGACGGGCGATTTCTGCTCGTGGAGCGACGGCGCGCATTGGCTCTGCCGCGACGATTTCGGCGTATGGCGCGGCTTTGTGCCGGGCGCGTGCGCGGGACAGCTTTATAAGTACATCATCGAGGGCGCGGACGGCTCCGTTGTCTGGAAGGCCGACCCCTTCGCCCTTGCCGCCGAGGTGCGCCCCGGCACTGCCTCGCGCATCCACGCGCTCTCCTACCAATGGACGGACGGCGAATGGATGGCAAGCCGCCGCGCGCTCGGCGGGCCGCGGAACATTTACGAGGTCCACGCCGGTTCGTGGCGGCGGCACCCGGACGGGAGCTTTTATACGTGGTATGAGCTCGCCGATACGCTCGTGCCGTACATCAAGGACATGGGGTACACGCATCTCGAGCTTCTGCCCGTGACGGAGCACCCGTTTGACGGCAGCTGGGGCTATCAGGCGACGGGCTTTTTTGCCGCAACGTCCCGCTTCGGCGAGCCGGAGGGGCTGATGCATCTCATCGACGAGTGCCACCGCGCCGGGATCGGCGTCATTCTCGACTGGGTACCGGGGCATTTCTGCCGCGATGCGCACGGCCTTGGCCGGTTTGACGGCACGCCGCTCTACGAATCCGGCGACATGCCCGGCTGGGGCACCTATAAATTCAACTACGCGCGCAGCGAGGTACGCTCGTTCCTCATAAGCTCCGCGCTCTTCTGGCTGGAGGAGTACCACGCCGACGCGCTGCGCGTCGATGGCGTGAGCAGCATGCTGTACCTGAACTTCGGCGTGGACGATCCCGCGCGCAAAAAGTATAACGAGCGCGGCGGCGAGGAGGATCTCGCAGCGGTCGCCTTTTTGCAGACGCTCAACAGCGTGATCGGAAAGCGCGTCCGGGGCGCCGCGACATATGCCGAGGAGAGCTCGGCCTGGCCGCTCGTGACATATCCGCCGGAGAAGGGCGGGCTCGGCTTCCATTATAAATGGGACATGGGCTGGATGAACGACACGCTCCGGTATATGTCCATCGACTTCGATGGGCGCAAGTATAACCACGGTCTATTGACGTTCTCGATGATGTACGCCTTCAGCGAGAACTACATTCTCCCGCTCAGCCACGACGAGGTCGTGCACGGCAAGCGCTCGCTCATCGGGCGGATGCCGGGCGACTGGTGGCGGCAGTTTGCGGGCGCGCGGCTGCTGCCGCTGTATGCGGCGTGCCACCCCGGCGGGATGCTCAGCTTCATGGGCAACGAGTTTGCGCAGTTCATCGAATGGCGCGACTATGAGGAGCTTGAGTGGTTCCTTCTGCAGAACGCGACGCACGCGGGCGTGCAGGCGTTCATCCGTGAACTGAATCACATTTACCGCGCAGAGACGGCGCTCTGGGAGATCGACAACAGCTGGGACGGCTTTGACTGGATCGACGCGGACAACAACGAGCAGGGCATCCTCTCGTTCGTCCGCAAAGCGAAGGACGGCTCCGCGATCCTCTGCGTGCTGAATTTCCGCCCCGAATCGCACGAGAGCTTCCGGCTCGGCGTGCCGCTTTCTGGCGCGTGGCAGGAAATTCTCTGCTCGGACGATACGCGCTTCGGCGGCAGCGGAAAGACGAACCCGCGCCGTCTGCATACGAAGAAGGTTCCCTCGCACGGGCGCGATCAATCGCTCGTGCTCACCGTGCCGCCGCTCGGCGGGACGCTCATCAAATACATAGGAGAAACGACCCATGCCCGGAAGAGAAGAGTTTAAGAGAGAATATCTGGAAAGCATTGCCGAAAACTGCTCGAAGCCGTTTGCCGAATGCTCGCACATGGAGCGCTATACCGCGCTCGCGGCGATGATCCGCGAGTGCTGCTCGGGCGTGCGCGCCGAAACGCTGCGCCGCCGCGCCGCCGCCGGAGAGAAGATCGTCTATTACTTCTCGATGGAATTTCTCGTCGGGCGGCTGCTTGAAAACTATCTCATCCAGCTCGGCATCCGCGATATGGTCGCCGACGTTCTCGCCGAGCTCGGCGAGGCTCTGGACGCGCTGCTCGAATGCGAGCGCGACCCCGGTCTCGGCAACGGCGGCCTTGGCCGTCTCGCGGCGTGCTATCTCGATTCGCTCGCGGCGGAGGACGTGCCGTGCGTCGGCATGGGTCTTCGCTACCGCTATGGTCTTTTCCGCCAGCGCATCCGCTCCGGCTGCCAGACCGAGGAGCCGGACGACTGGCTCTCGGACGGCTACCCGTGGGAGACGGCGGTGCCGAGCGAGGCCGTAGAGGTGCGCTTCGGCGGCACCGTGGACCGGCGCGAGGAGAACGGCCGCATGGTGTACGAGCTGCGCGATTACCGCAGCGTTCTCGCCACGCCCTACGATGTGCCCATCCTCGGCTACGGCGCGCACGCGGTGAACAATCTCCGCCTCTGGCGCGCGTGCCCGGTGCACAAGCAGCTCGATCTCGACGCCTTCAACGCCGGGGACTATTCCCGCGCGCAGAAGGCCAACAACGATGCCGAGGCAATCACCTGCCTCCTCTACCCCGACGACAATACCCCCGCCGGGCAGCAGCTCCGGCTTCAGCAGGAGTATTTCTTCGTCAGCGCCGGACTGCAGAGCGTGCTGCGCACGTTCCGCGCCACGCATCTTTCCTGGGACAAGCTCCCCGAGCGCGTCGCCATTCACACAAACGACACCCACCCCGCGCTCTGCGTGCCGGAGCTGATGCGTCTTTTGATGGACGGCGAAGGGCTCTCGTGGGAGGAGGCGTGGGACATCACCTGCCGCACGATCTCCTATACGAACCACACCGTCATGCCGGAGGCGCTCGAAAAGTGGCCGGTGTCGCTCATGCGCTCTCTCCTCCCCCGCCAGTTCCAGATCATCGAGGAGATCGACCGCCGCTGGCGCGAGAGCTTTGACCAGTCCGTCCCCGGCTGGCACGACCGCCAGCAGGCGACCGCCGTCATCGGCGGCGGGTTTGTGCGCATGGCAAATCTCTCCGTGATCGGCGGGCATTCGGTGAACGGCGTGGCGAAGCTCCACACGGAGATACTGAAAAACACCGTTCTGCGCGATTTTTACGCCATCTCCCCGGAGAAGTTCAACAATAAAACGAACGGCGTTTCCCACCGCCGGTTCCTTTTGCAGGCGAATCCCGGCCTTTCGCGCTACATCACCGAGCGCATCGGCGACGGCTGGATCGAGCAGCCCGAAAAGCTCGAAGGGCTTCTCGCCTACGCGGACGACACCGAGTCGCTGCGCGAGCTTGCCAAGGTGAAGCTTGCGGCGAAGAAAAAGCTCTGCGATTATATCGCGCGTGATTTCGGCATCACGTGCAACCCCGACGGGCTCATTGATGTGCAGGTAAAGCGCATCCACGCCTACAAGCGCCAGCTTCTGAACGCCTTTAAAATTCTCGCGCTCTACGACCGGCTCAAGGACGACCCCTGCGCGAAGGTTCCGTCGAGCACGTTCGTTTTCGCCGGCAAGGCCGCGCACAGCTACGCCTTTGCCAAGGAGAGCATCCGGTTTGTGTGCGCCGTGGCCGATCTCGTGAACGCCGATCCGGTGGTGAGCCGCCGGATGAAGGTCGTATTCATGGAGAACTTCGGCGTGACGATGGGGCAGCGCATCTACCCCGCCGCCGATATTTCCGAGCAGATCTCCACCGCCGGCAAGGAAGCGAGCGGCACCGGCTGCATGAAGTTCATGATGAACGGCGCCGTGACGCTCGGCACGCTCGACGGTGCGAACGTGGAAATCCGCGACCGCGTCGGTGCGGAGAACATTTCGATCTTCGGCCTCACGAGCGAGGAGACCGAGCGTTTCACTACACAGGGCGGCTACAACGCCCGCGAATGCGCCGAAAACGATCCGGTACTCGCGCGCGTGCTTGCCCACCTTACGGACGGCTCGCTCGGCAGCAAGTTCTGGGATCTCGAGGACGCGCTGCTCAAGTATAACGACGAATTTTTCGTCCTGCGCGACTTTGCGCCGTATCTCGCGGCGTGGGATGCTCTCGCCGGAGAAACCGGCAATCTCTCCTTCCAGCGCAAGGCGCTTGTGAACATTGCGAAATCCGGCTGGTTTTCGAGCGACCGCGCCGTTGCCGAGTATATGAGCGACATCTGGAAGATCCGATAATCAAACAAACCCCTCAGTCAGCGGCTTTGCCGCTGCCAGCTCCCCTGTTAGGGGAGCCAAGATAGTTTTCCCCAAACCCACTTGCCTCCCCTAACAGGGGAGGTGGCAAAAGCGCAGCTTTTGACGGAGGGGTTTCCCCCATTCCCCCGTTTATAAAGTTCATTACGATATACTTAGGGAGGTACTTGTCCATGCGAAAAAAGGAATGCGTAGCCATGCTCCTGGCGGGCGGCCAGGGCAGCCGTCTGGGTGTTCTGACGGAGAAGATCGCCAAGCCCGCCGTTTCGTTCGGCGGGAAATACCGCATGATCGATTTTTCCCTTTCCAACTGTGTCAACTCCGGCATCGACACCGTCGGCGTGCTGATCCAGTATAAGCCGTCGCTGCTCAACCGGTATCTCGGCACGGGCGCGGCGTGGGATCTCGACGCCGCCTGGGGCGGCGTGCACATCCTCCCGCCGTACGCCACGCAGACCGGCGGCGAATGGTACGAAGGCACCGCCGACGCCATTTACCACAACATCGACTTTCTCGACGGCTACGACCCCGAGTATGTCATCATCCTCTCCGGCGACCATCTCTACCAGATGGACTACAACCTGATGCTCGACTTCCACAAGCTCATGGGCGCCGATCTCACCGTTGCGGTCAAGACCGTGCCGTGGGAGGAGGCGAGCCGCTTCGGCATCATGTCCGTCGATCAGGACATGCGCATCACGCGCTTTGCCGAAAAGCCGAAGAAGCCGGAGAGCAATCTGGCCTCCATGGGTATTTACATTTTCACCTGGCCGGTGCTGCGCGCGGCGCTCCTCGCCGACCACGCGGACGAGCAGAGCGACAAGGACTTCGGCAAGAACATCATCCCGACGCTGCTCGGCCAGGGCAAGAACCTCTTCGCCTATCAGTTCTCCGGCTACTGGAAGGATGTCGGCACGATCCCGAGCTATTACTCCACGCAGATGGAGCTCCTTGCCGAGAATGCCGAGTTCCGCCTGCACGACACGCGCATGCACATCCTCTCCAACTTCAACGAACACCCCTCCCACTTCATCGGCGGGGAGGGCCGTGTGGAGCACAGCATGATCTGCAACGGCTGCGAAATTTACGGCGAGGTGTATAACTCCATTCTCTCCCCCGGCGTCACGGTGGAAAAGGGCGCGGTGGTGCGCGACTCCATCCTGCTCCCGGAATCGACCGTCGGCGAGGGAGCGCGCGTCGAGCGCACGATCCTCAACGAGAGCGCCTCCATCGCCGCCGATGCGACCATTGGAGCGCCGGGCAAGATCACCGTCATCGGCGAAAACGCCGTGATGGAAGTAGACGTTTGATTTAAGGGAGGAAACAACATGAACCGCACGATCGGCCTTATTTCCACCAACTATTCCGTCCCCGGCTTCGGCTCCGTTACCGAGGAACGCCCGGCGGCGAGCATCCCGTTCGGTGGGCGCTACCGCCTGCTCGACTTCGCTTTGAGCAACATGGTAAACTCCCGCATCCAGACGGTAGGCCTCGTCACGCCGTATTTCTACCGCAGCATTATGGACCACGTCGGCGCAGGCAAGCCGTGGGACCTCTCCCGCAAGGAGGGCGGTCTTTACATTCTGCCCGGCACGGTGTTCGGCTTCCACGAGCAGAACGCGCGTTTTCTCTTCCGCGATCTGCTGCACAACATGGAATATCTCCGTCAGGGCGACGGCGACTATATTCTCGTGAGCTCCGGCACGCTCGTGGCAAACATCGACTATCAGCCGATAATCGCCAAGCACGAGCTCGAAGGCAAGCCCGTCACGCTGCTCTATAAGAAAATGCAGCCGGGCGAGAAGCGCCCGGGGCGCTATCTCACGCTCGACGGCGGCATCGTCACCGGCATCCAGCGCGCGGACAAAGGTGAAAACCTCCTGCTCGACAGCTTCATCGTCGATAAATCGTTCCTTCTCCGCATCGCGCGCGACTATGCCGCGCTCGACTATATGGATTTTCTCGACATCCTCACCCACGTCCTGCCGGAGGTTGCCGTCGGCTGCTACGCCTTTGACGGCTACGTCGCGTTCATGGACGGCATGGAGGACTATTTCCGCGCCAGCATGGATCTGCTCGACAGCGGCATCCGCCGCGAGCTCTTCCAGCCCGACCGGCAGATCCGCACCAAGGCGCACGACACCCCTCCCGCGCTCTACGCCCCCGGCTCGGCGGCAAAGAACTCTGTCATGACCGCCGGAAGCGTCATCGAGGGCAGCGTGGAGAATAGCGTCTGCTTCCGCAACGTGCGCATCGAAAAGGGCGCGGTCGTCCGCAATTGCGTGCTGATGGAAAAGTGCGTCGTCAAGGCGGGCGCGCGGCTCGAAAACGTGGTATGCGATAAGAACGTCACGGTTTCGGCGGGCACGGTCGTCTGCGGCACGGCGGAGCATCCCTGCGTGCTGGCGAAAGGCGGCGTTGTATGAAGGAAAAGCTGCGCGTTCTCTTTGCCGCGTTTGAGGCCGCCCCGTTCATGAAAACCGGCGGTCTCGGCGACGTGGCGGCGTCTCTCCCTGGCGCGGTGCAGTGTCCGACGATCGAGATGCGCGTCGTGCTGCCGAAGCTCCGCCAGATCCCGGCCGAGTATCAGGAGAAGATGAAGTTTCTCTGCTCCTTCTATGTCCCGCTCGGCTGGCGCAGCCAGTACTGCGGGCTCTTCGAGCTGCGGCGCGGCGGCGTTACGTGGTATTTTCTCGATAACGAGTATTACTTCGGGCGCGACGGCGCTTACGGCTATTTTGACGACGGCGAGCGCATGGCGTTTTTTGCCAAGGCCATCTGCGAATGCTGCCGGTATCTGCCGGACTTCTTCCCGAATGTGCTGCATTGCAACGACTGGCACACGGCGCTCGCGCCGGTGTTTCTGCGCGAGCAGTACCGCTATGCCCCCGGCTACAGCGACATCCGCACCGTATTCACCATCCACAATCTCAAATTTCAGGGGCAGTATGACCCCCATGTCCTCAGCGACATTCTCGGCCTGGACGGCGTCGTCGCGGCGCGCAATCAGCTGCTGCGCGACGACGGCAAGTGCGTCAACTACCTTGCCGGGGCCGTCAGCTACTCTGACCGCATCACAACCGTCAGCCCCACGTATGCCAGAGAAATCTGCACGCCGTATTTCGGCGAGGGCCTGCAGGATCTCTTCCTGCGGCGGCACGACATTCTCTCCGGCATCCTGAACGGCATTGATACCGCTTCTTACGACCCCGCGAAGGACAAGGCGCTCGTTCACAACTACACCGACCCCGACGGCAAGGCGGAGAATAAGAAGGCTTTGCAGGAAGAGCTCGGTCTCACGGTCGATCCGGAGGTACCGCTCTGCGTGTGTGTCAGCCGTCTCACGGAGCAGAAGGGCTTCGATCTTCTCAACGCCGTAGCGGAGGAAATGCTCTCGTGCGCGCAGATCGCCGTGCTCGGCACAGGCGACCGCGCCTACGAGGACTATTACCGTGCGCTTGAAGCGCGCCATCCCGGCCGGTTCAGCGCCCAGATCCGCTTCTCCGAGCCGCTTTCGCGCCGGATGTACGCCGGAGCGGACATTTTCCTCATGCCCTCGCGCTTTGAGCCGTGCGGCCTGAGCCAGATGATCTCCATGCGCTACGGCACCGTGCCCGTCGTGCGGCAGACCGGCGGGCTCGCCGACAGCGTGGAGCCCTACAACCGCTACACCGGCGAGGGCACCGGCTTCGGCTTTTTGAATTTTAACGCCCACGAGCTGCTCTTCACCACGCAGGAGGCCTGCCGTCTGTACACCGAAAGCCCCGTTGCATGGGGCAATCTTGCCGCGCAGGGCATGGCGTGCGACTTCTCCTGGCGCGCAAGCGCGCGCGAATACCGCAAGCTTTACCGAGGTCTTTTCACATGATCGTACACGAATCCAGAAACAGCGCCTACCGCCGTCCGTTCGGCGCTGCCGAAGCCGGGACGGAGGTTTATCTCGCCGCGGAGAAGGCCGGTGCGCCGGACATGACGCTCCGGCTGCACCCGTTCACAGGCGAAGATACGCTTCTCCCCATGGTTTCCGAGGGCGGCGGGCGGTTTTCCGTCACGGTGACGCTCCCCAAAACGCCCTGCGTGCTCTGGTACTCGTTCCATACCGGAGACGATGAGACGTGCGCCTGGCAGATCACGGTATACAAAAAAGCCGCCGTCCCCGACTGGTGGAAGGACGGCGTCGTCTATCAGATTTTCCCTGACCGGTTTGCCCGCGAGCGCGATTGGACGCCGCACGAGCCGGAGAAGCGCCGCGGCACGCACCGCTTTCTCGTGCGCGACTGGGATACGCCGGTCTTCTACCCCCGCGCGGAAAACGGGGATGTCTCCTCGTGGCCGTTCTGGGGCGGAACGCTCCGGGGCATCGAGGAAAAGCTGCCGTATCTCGCCTCGCTCGGCGTCACGGTTTTGTACCTGAACCCGATCTTCGAGGCCGCAAGCAACCACCGGTACGACACGGCAGACTATACCCGCATCGATCCGCTGCTCGGCAAGAAAAAGGATTTTGAATCGCTCTGCGAGGCGGCACGCAAACGCGGCATCCGCATCGTGCTCGACGGCGTATTCAACCACACCGGCGCGGACAGCGTATATTTCGATAAGTTCGGCAACTACGACGGCACGGCGGAAAAATACCGCTCGTGGTTCCGCTTCGGCGAGCAGTACCGCCACGGGTACGAGTGCTGGTGGGATGTGCCCGATCTCCCGAATGTGGAGGAGAACGACCCCTCGTTCCGGGAATTTCTCTGCGGCGAGGACGGCGTGGTGCGCCGGTGGCTGCGGCGCGGCGCTTCGGGCTGGCGGCTGGACGTTGCCGACGAACTGCCCGACAGTCTCATCCGCGACATCCGCGCAGCGATGAAGGCCGAAAAGGAGGACTCGCTCCTGCTCGGCGAGGTCTGGGAGGATGCTTCCAACAAGGTGAGCTACGGCGCGCTGCGCGAATATTTCCTCGGCAGCGAGCTGGACGCCACCATGCACTATCCGTTCCGCACCGCGGTGCTGGACTTTTTGCAGGGAAAGATCAACGCGCAGACCGCCTGCGACGCGCTCTGGGCAATTCAGGAGCATTACCCGAAGGAAAATCTCTACGCCGCGCTCAATCTCATCGGCAGCCACGACCGCGCCCGTGCGCTCACGGTGCTCGACGGCGATACGAACGCTCTCAAAATGGCGATGTTTCTCCAGTTTGCCCTGCCGGGCGTTCCGTGCATCTATTATGGCGACGAAGCCGGCATGACCGGCGGCGTTGATCCCTACAACCGCGGAAGCTTCCCGTGGGGCAAGGGTGGCGCCTCGCTCACCGACTTTGTCCGGAGTCTCACCGCGATGTATCAGGAAACGCCGCTGCTGCGGCGGGGCGAGTGCGAGCTGCTGTTCTTCGGCGAGAACGTGCTCGGCTGCCGCCGGTTTGACGAGACCGGCTCGGTGATCGCGCTCATCAACCGCGGGGAAGAGGATGCCGAATGCTTCGGCGTCACCGTACCGGGACGGGGGTATATCTTGGAATGAAGCACTACATCATTTCCAAATTCCGTCCTGGAACGCCGTGGCGGGAGTATCTGCCGGAGATCGAGGAGATTTTCGGCCGAACGCTCCGGATCGAGGGCGTCCACGGCGTGGAGGTGTTCCCGTCCTGCTCCGACCGGCCGAACCGGTTTGATCTCATGATCTGCATGGACATGGACGCCGCGGCGCTGCCGCTTTATGATGCGAGCGAGCCGCACCGCACCTGGAAGGAAAAGTTCGGCCCCATGCTCGAGGGAAAAACCATTTTCGACCACGAATAAAATTTCATTCATAAGCAAAAACAGCTCCTTCGGATACAGGGCGATCCGAAGGAGCTGTTTTTATCGATTTTGCTTTGCAGAGACATTGCAGGGCAGGAAGGTTATCCTTCGTAGACGATGCGGCCGTCGGAAATGGTATAGATCACGGGCACATCGGAGATGGCCTTGACATCGCAGGTGAGCAGATTGTCGCCGAGGACGACGAGGTCCGCCTTTTTGCCTACCTCAATGGTGCCCACGCGGTCATCAAGGAACGCGCCGTATGCGGCGTTGGTGGTGTACATTTCGAGCATCTCGTACACGGTCGCGGCCTGCGCGGCGTTTCTGGTGTAGGTCTCGATATCCTGATCCTCGCCCGCGTAGGGAGAGCACTGAGTCGCACCTGCCTCGATGGCGTGCAGCGGGGCGAAGTCCAGCGTGACGGGGTAGTCGTTGGAGCCGGTGATAATAACGCCCGCGTCGATCATGTCGCGGATATGGTATTCACGCTGGAAGCGCTCCATGCCGAACATCTGCTCCTCCAGCGGAGAGAAGAACGGGTCATAGTAGAACCACAGCGGCTGCATCGCGGCGATGACCTTGTACTCTGCCATGCGGACAACATCCTCATCGGTCAGGAGGTTGACGTGGGCGATCTTGTTGCGCACGTCGGGATTGCCATTGACCTTTGCGGAGTTTTCATAGGCGTCCATCGCGATTTTCACGGAGGCGTCGCCCATGCAGTGGGTCTGCACGGTGTATCCGGCAGCGTTGACGGCGGTGATGAACTCTTTCAGTTCCTCCGGCGACGCGGCGGGCGAGCTTACGTAGTCGGCATCCATACCGGCAGCCTCATCGTATGGCTCAAGCAGATAGGAGCTTTTGCCCTCCGGCACACCGTCCACCGTGAATTTTACCTGCCGCACGTTCAGGAAATCCGAGGCATATTTCTCATTTTCCCTGATGGTGTCTATCACGGTCTGCGCGCGCTCGGCGTTCAGCGGCGCAAAGAAAAAGAAGTTGCTGTTGATGCGGAGATTCAGTTCGCCCGCAGCTTCGAGGGTATGGAACACTTTCGTCTCGAAGCCAAGATCAAAGTTGTCAAGATTGCCGCCGCTGTCAATGCCCGTCAAACCGTAGCTGCTGGCTTCCGACTGAAAAGCCTTGAAGGCTTCGGCATACTGCTCCTCTGTATAGTTGAAGCTGGGCAGATCGCCGAGTATCGTGTTGCAGTCCGAGAAGTATCCGGTAAGCTCTCCGGCAGAGTCCTTATAGATAACGCCCTTGGGCGGGTTGGGGGTATCCTTTGTGATGCCGCACATTTCAATGGCGCAGGTGTTGAGCAGCGCGCCATGCGTGGAAACGTCCGTGCATTTGATGGGCTTGTCTGCACATATCTCGTCAAGCCATGAGTTTTCGGGGATGCTGTCCGGGAACGCCTTCAGGTCAAACGCCTCAATGAGGTAAATATCATAGTCGGGATGACTGTCCACGAACTCCTTCGCTGCGGTCTTATAGGCCTCCAGATCCGCGCCGTACTCCATGAGGCTGAGCACCGTCTCTCCGGTCAGATACGGGCCGGGGGCGTGAATGTGGCCGTCAATAAAGCCGGGGGTGACGTACTTTCCGGCAAGGTCAATGACATTGGTTCCCTCGCCGATGAAGTCCTTGACTCCTTCGGAGGTGCCGACATAGACGATCTCGCCGTTCTTCACGGCGACGGCCTCCGCGGTGTCGTCCTCGGACACCATGGTCTGGATCGTACCGTTTGTAAGAACAAGGTCGGCTGCGTCTGCCGCGGGTTCGGCAACTGGCTCGGCAGTGGGCTCCGCCGTCGGTTCTGCCGGCGTTTCGGGCTGCGCGCCGCAGCCGGCCAGCACGCCGGCGAGCATCAACAGGCTCAGCACGAGAGCTGCGATTCTTTGCGTGTGCTTCTTCATTTGAATTTGGACTCCCCTTTCATTTTTATAACAAATTTATATAACAGACGGCAGTGCTGCCGTCCGCTTTTCCCGGAAAAGTGTTACGGAAAATGAAACATGTTCCTGCCATATGGAATTGCGTGTTGCCGCGCCGGATGTCAAACTGTAAATAGAGTATGCATAAATGGGAGGTGCCCTCAGTGAACGGTCTTTTTTATCACTATCTGAGCTTTTTCCTGGCCGTGCTGCTTTCCGGCGCGCTGGCGCTGACGGCAGCGGTGTTTCGCAAGACCGGTAAGAGAGTCTACCGGCTGCTGAGCGTGTATTTTACCGCGCTGCTGCTTGCCGTACTCTTTGCCCGCGACGTGGAGCTTCGGGGGATTTTATACACGCTGCTGGCCCAAATCTTCCAAGATCCTGCATTCATGACATCCTTGTGTTACAGCACTATGGCAATCGCGTTGGCGGAGTTGGCGCGGTACTTCGGTGGATGGAGCAAACACACGCTCACGGTACTGTGCGCCGTTTTCTTCCCGCTCTGGTTTTTCGGTGTTCTTTTGGTAGAAATCCAATCGGCATTTCTTGATTGGCTCTATATCACGCCGTATCAGGTATACACGTTTGGCCTGTCGCTCGCCCTGCTGCGGCGACAGCGCCGCGGCGGCGTACCCGGAGATATCCGGCTGCGGCGGCTTTTGATTCTCACAGCGGTGGGTTCCGTGCTGATCTTTGTGGAGGACTGCGCGGTCGTGCTCATCCCAGAAGTTGCAGCCCCGCGGCTTTCCTACCGGAATATCACGGAAAATCTGCTGCAAATGCTGTACGCACTGCATACGATACGCTTCTCCGTCCGGCTGCTCGCTCAGAAAGAGGAACGCCCGGAACCGGCTGTTCCACCCCCTGCTGAGACGGACCCTGTCGGCGAATATGCCCGGAGCATTTCGCTGAGCGCCCGGGAGCAGGACGTGCTTGCGCTGCTGCTGGAGGGGAAAAACAACCGGGAGATCAGCGCGGAGCTCGGCCTTTCGCAGGGAACCGTCAAATCGTACACGCACAACATCTTCCAGAAGTCCGGCACCGAAAACCGCGAAGGAGTGACGAAAGACTTCCGCCGCCATACGGATGGCGGCGAAGCCGCCGGAACAAAAAAGGAGGAAAGGAAAGCGGAGTCCGAATAAGAAAACATAGATTTTCTCCCGCAGACGTTGTCTGCGGGGGGAAAACTGTTTGCAGCCATTCGCCGAAGAATTTTTCGTTGGAACAAGGCGCTTTTTCGCGGCAATGCTTTGTGCATTGCAAGGAAAAGGAACGCAGTCCCGGCGGAAAAGGCTCGGCGAAGGGGCTATGATTTCTTATGAGGAAGTAGCTAAGGAAGCATCGTTACTGCAAGCGTAATGCAAACCGGGACAGTTGAAAACGAACTCACTACCAACTCCCCGCCGGACGTTTAGCTCCAGCGGGGAGTTTTTGCGTGACGGCAGGGCCGAAAACTCTGTCAGACTGCCTATATGGGAAGGAGGTCTTTTTTACACTTTTCACTATGCAATTGTGCAGCTTCTCCCAAACCGGAGAAGTTGGTTTGTCCAAACTCACGGTTTTTAAAAAACGGGGACGGTTTTCTCTGATGCAAAACATTATCAGAGAAAGTCGTCCCCGCGGATAATATTGGAATTAGCGAATCAGAACTCGGAGTTGGAAATGCGCGGCTTTTCGTCCTCGGCGACGCAGAAGCGCCGCGTGTGGCGCGCAGCGCCAATCACGGCGATGATGCCGCAGCCGAGCGCGAGAGCGGCTGCGCCGTGGAGCGAATAGAACACCGCGGCGCTCACGCCGTAGAGCGCAAACACAAGCATGCTGCGCTGCCGGTGCGGATGGATCTTCACGACGACGGAGAAGAAAATGTAGAGCCCCGCCAGAAGCAGCAGCCCCGTCAGCGATACGTCTGTGAGCGCCAGCGCGAGCATCGCGCCGAACGCCGAAGAGATGCATTTGCCGCCGTGAAAGCCGTTGAACACGCCGACGGCGTGGCCGAGCACGGGCGCGGCAAGCGCGAGCGCGAACCACACTGACTGCGTATCCAGATACCGCGCCGCGAGCGACACGGGGAGATACGCCTTGAGCATGTCGAGTGCGAGACACAAAAGCCCCATCGGCACGCCGCACACGGCAAACACGTTGGCAGCGCCCGGATTCTCATCGGCGCGCAGCGCGCACACGTCCTTGCCGGTAAGGAGCTTCGGCAGGGCGCGGCTGAACATCACGCCGCCGAGCAGAAAGCCCCCGGCGATCAGCGCGAAGGTGAGAAGAGCTTCGTTTCCGGTCATGACAGCACGATCCTTTCCGCAATTCTATCGGCGGCGTCGGGCGCAATGGTATTTCGCTGCGCTTCGCGCATCGCCGCGGCCTTTTCCTTATCTCGTGCGAGCGCGACGGCCTTTGCCGCGGCGTCCGCGGCGTCCTCCGCACGCTCGGAGAGCCCGTGAGAGGCGAAGAACGCAATGTTCGGCGCCTCGCACGCGGTGTAAACGAGAAGCTGCACGAGCGGGACCTGCGCCACAGCGGCCTCGGTGCTCGTAAGTCCGCCGGGCTTGGAGATCATCACGTCGGCGGCGTTCATGTATACGTTCACCTTTTTCGTGAACGTGACGATGCGGACGTGCTCGTTTCCGGCATACTTTTCCTCGAGCGTCTGCTTGAGATCGCTGTTGCGCCCAACGAGGATATAGACCGTAAACGCCCCGCCATCGTGCCGAAGAAGAATTTCATCGCAGATTGCGCCCGCGTTCCCGACGCCGATGCCGCCGCTCATAACGAGGAACACATCCTGCTGCTGCGGTATGGCGAGATAGTTCCGCGCCGCGGCCTTGTCCATATGGTTTGCAAACTTTTCGTCCACCGGGATGCCGGTGACGATGATGCGCTCCGACGGTATGCCCTTTTCCACGAGCTCGGCACGCAGATCCTCGTGCGCGATGAAATAGCCGTCCAGATCGGTCTCGGCAAGAAACGGGATGCAGGTGTAGTCCGTGAGCACGCCGTAGCACGGCACGGGGAACTCCCCGGCCTTGCGGATGGCGGTCATCGTCTCCATCGGGTAAAGGTGCGTGCACACCACGCGGTCATAGCCGTTCGTCTCGATGAAGGCGCGGAGATTGGCCGCATACCGGGCGTTCGCGTGGTAAACCGGTGAGGTGATGCCGGTGGAGCTATAGATATCTCCCGCGCGGTAGAGCGCGTTGAACGCCGAGGGGGCGTTTTTCATAATGGCGGTGTATGCGCCGGACACGAAGCGCTCGGCATACTTTCCGGCGAGCACGAGCGGATCAAAGACCCGGTTTTCGATGCCGCGGCGCGTCAGTGCCCCGGCAACGGCGGCCGCGGCGCTGTTGTGACCCTCGCCCGTATCGCAGCTCAAAATCAGTACTTTCAACGGTTTTCTCTCCTCTGCTTGCTTTATGCAACGTGTGTGTATTATAATAGGAAAGAATCCGCGGTTCGGCAATGGACATGCGCCTGCCAAACCGTGGCGGAAGTCTCAAAGAAATCACCCGATGTAGATTATTCCACACTTGGTGAAAAAGATGTGGAAGCCGGATTTTTAAGGAGGGCGCACGATGGAACCGGTGAACCGGAAAAGCGATCTTCGTGTCATGAAAACGAAGCGGGCGATCCACACGGCGTTCGCGGAGCTGCTGACCGAAAAGAACATGGACGATATCACCGTCACGGACATCGCCTCGCGCGCAATGATCAACCGCAAAACGTTTTACAACAATTACCGCGGCGTATACGAGCTGGTGGACGAGCTGGAAAACGAGGTCATCCGCACGTTTGAAACGGCGATGCAGGGGATCGATTTTGTGGAAAACCCGTATGCGGTGTTTATGAAGCTCACGGAGATCATCAACAGCGACATGGATTTTTACGGTGCGCTGCTCCGCTCCAGCCGGAATGCCGGTCTGGCGCATAAGATCCGTCTGACGCTCCAGCAGAAGGCGCAGGATATGTTTGCCAGCCGCATCGAGCTGCCGCCGGAGCGTCTGGCCGTCATGATGGACTATGCCGTCTCCGGTATGGTGGCGGTATATCAGAGCTGGTTCAATTCCGAGCGGCGGCAGTCGATCGAGGAAATATCCGATATCGTCAGCCGCATGTGCCTCGCGGGGCTGCGCGCCGCGGCGGCGGACGCCCGGCTGAAGGAATAAGCGGAGGAAATACCATGGCAAACGCAAAAGACAAAAGAAAGATCATCCTCTGGCTGGTCGTGCTCGCGCTCGTCGCCGCGGCGGCGTTCGCCGCCGTGGCCGTGGTGCGCCATAACCAGCGCCCGGCGTGGGACGGCGGCTACAGCGTCCACATCAGCGAGGTCATGACCGATAATACGACCTGCCCGAACAGCGAGGGCGTCCTCTGCGACTGGGTGGAGATCGAAAACACGTCCTCGAAGGACTTCCCTCTCGCCGGGTACTATCTCTCCGACGAGGCAGGAAAAGGCAAGTACTGCTTCCCGGCAGGGACGGTCGTCCCGGCGCGGGGGTATCTCGTCGTGTGGTGCTCGCCGGACGAGGAGGGCGACGGCTACGCGCCCTTCGCCCTGCGCAAGGCGGGCGGCGAGACGGTGTGTCTCATGAATGAAAACCGCACGGTGCTCGACAGCGCCGTGACCGTTGCGTGCGGGGAGGGACAGTCTCTCGTCCGCGGCAGCGACGGCGCGCTTGTCCCCTCCGATACGCCGACGCCCGGCTACCCGAACAACGACGCGGGCGCGAAGGCGTGGCAGGAGGAGCTCGCGCAGCGCAGCGGCGGCACGCTCGCGCTCAGCGAGATTATGTCCTCGAATACGCTTTTTGCCGCGCCCGACGGGAATTACTACGACTGGATCGAGGTATATAACCCCTCGGATTCGCCGGTATCTCTCTCCGGCTACAAGCTCTCCGACCGCACGAACAAAACAAAATACGCCTTCCCGGACGAAATGCTCGGCGCGGGCGAATATAAGATCGTCTGGTGCGCCCCCGGCGTGGAGGGCGCGGAATACGCCTCCTTTGCGCTTGCGAGCGCGGGCGGCGAAACGGTCGTGCTCACGGCGCCCTCCGGCGCGGAGAGCGAGAGCATCGAGCTTCCCGCCCTGGAGAAAAATACAACGTATGCCAAGGAAAACGGCGCGTGGGTCGTATCCCAGCGCCCGACGCCGGGATTTTCGAACGACGATGCCGGGTATGAGGCGTGGCTGCGCTCCGGTGGATACGAAAACAGCGAAATCTATATCACCGAGGTCATGGCGCACAACCGCGGCACGCTTGCCGACAGCGACGGCGATCTCTCCGACTGGATCGAGATCGCAAACCTTGGCGAAACGGCGGTCGATCTCTCGGGCTGGTATCTCTCCGATGACCCGAACGTGCCGGACGAATGGAAGATTCCGGCGCTGACGCTTGCGCCGGGCGAATACGCGGTGATCTTCGCCTCCGGCAAAAACCGCACCGAGGGCGAACTGCACACAAACTTCTCTCTCACCGACGGCGACACGGTCATCCTCTCCACCGGGAACGGCGCAGAGACCGGCAGCGTGAAGATTGAGAACGTGCCGGACGGCGCTTCCCTCGCCATGCAGCCGGACGGCAGCTTCGCCGTCTCCGACTTCCCGACGCCGGGCTTTGAAAACACCGCCGCGGGGTATGCCGCCTTCTGCGAGACCGATACGCGCACCTCGCCGCTTCTGCTGTGGGAGATCGTTGTCTATGAGGCGGGCTCGTCTGACTGGGTGGAGCTGAAAAACGTGTCTGCGAGCCCGGTCGATCTTTCCGGGTACACGCTCTCGGATAAATTCAAGGAACCGGCGCGCGACGCGCTGCCCGCCGTGACGCTCGCCCCCGGCGAGAGCTATGTGTTCGTATGCGAAAACGTAGGGCTGAACGCACAGCGCGATGAGCTCTATCTCTTCGATGCCTCCGGCGCGCTTTGCGACTGGGCGTTCCTGCGTGAAATTCCGAACGGCGGAAGCTACGGCCGTCAGAGCGGCGAGAACGGCTATTTCTATTTCAAGCAAAGCACCCGCGGCACGGAGAACGGCACGGGGTACCGCTCCGTGGCGGCGCAGCCCACGGTGGACACCGCTGCGGGCGTATACGACGGTGCCGAGAGCCTTACGCTCACGATCACCGGCGAGAACGTACACTATACCCTTGACGGCAGCACCCCGACGGAGAACGACGCGGCCTACACCGCGCCCATCATGATCACGGAAACGACGATTGTCCGCGCCGCGAGCTTCCCAGCGGACGAGCTGCCGGGCAAGGCGGTAACATGGTCGTATTTCCTGCGCGAGAACAGCACGCTTCCCATCGTCAGTCTCGTGACCGACCCGGACAATCTCACCGGACCGCAGGGCATCTATTCCAATCACGAACAGGCATGGAGCGAGAAGTGGGAGCGCGAGGCGACCGTCGCCATGTACGAGGACGGTGGCGAATTTTCCATCGACTGCGGCATCCGCATGCACGGCCGCACGAGCCGCCGCGTGAGTGAGAAGAAATCGTTCACGCTCAAATTCCGCGGCCGGTACGGCGGGGATCTGAACTACGACGTGTTCGGCGACGGCATCGTGACGGACTTTTCGTCGCTGCTGCTGCGCGCGAGCGTGGAGGATACATACACGTCCTACATGCGCGACGAGTTCTTCGCCCGCATCGCCATGGACTATACGGATGTCCCCGCGCAGAATTACCGCTATGTCTCTCTCTTCCTCAACGGCGAGTACTGGGGCATTTACGCCATCCGCGAGCACCACAGCGAGGAATACTTCGCTTCCCACAAGGGCGTGGACGCCGATACCGTCGATATGCAGACGGGCGAGTTTGAAGGCAGCACCGCGTGGAGCGATCTTCTGAACTACGCGCGCAGCCACGATCTCAGCCAGCCGGAAGCGTGGGCGTACATGCAGGAGCATCTCGATGTGCCGGAGATGATCGACTGGCTCATTCTCGAATGCTGGTCGGGCGATATCGACGTTTACGAAAACGTCCGCTTCTACGCGAGCCCGGAATACGAAAACGGAAAGTATATCTACGGTCTCGCGGACATGGATCTCACGATGATCAACACGAACACGTACCTCGTCGGCTTCGATAACTACCTGCTCCACGGCATCATCCCATCGGCGCTGCTCTATAACGCCGAGTTCAAGGATATGTTCCTCACGCGCCTCGGCGAAATGCTGCGCGGCCCGCTCTCGGACGAGAATGCGCAGGAGACGATCAACGCGCTCCGCGCGATCGTCGAGCCGGAGAGCGCGCGCGATCTCGCGCGCTGGGGACAGTCGCCGAACCTTTTCACCGCGCAGATGGCAAACATCCAGAACTTCATTTCCGGCCGCGCCGAGCGCATGAAAAACGACGCCATTTCCCTCTTCCATCTCTCCGCCGAAGAGGCAGCGAAGTATTTCGGATAAATCGGCGCAGCAAACACAAAATATACCCGCCCGGTTAAAAGAACGCCGGCGGGTATGTTATTATGCACAGCAGAATACGGGACAGAATGGCGGATTTTTGTCTTTTTAAGAATTGAAAAACGAAAAAGCGTCTGCTATATTGTCGGCAGAATGAGAAATGTACCGCAAGTCTCATAATTTCAGATCATCAGGAGGAAAGTATCATGGGTATCAGCATTGATTTTACGGGCAAAACGGTATTGGTGACCGGTGCCGGGCGCGGTCTCGGCAAGGCCATGGCGCTGACCTTCGCCAAAGCGGGCGCGGACGTATATCTCGGCAACCGCAAGGAAGACCAGGGCATGGAGACCGTAGAGGAGATCGAAGCTCTCGGCCGCCGCGCGGGCTTCACGAAGTGCGATGTTGCCAAGGAAGAGAACGTGAAAAAGCTTCTGGACGACGCCGTGGCTTTCGGCGGCGACAAGCTGGATGTGTTCGTTAACGCTGCGGGCGTCATCTCCATTGAAGATATGATGTATACCTCCGACGAGGAGATCAAGCGTCTCTTTGATATCAACGTGCTCGGTACGGTGCACGCGCTCAAGCTCGGCCTGCCCATCATGGAAAAGCAGAAGAGCGGCAACATCGTGACCGTCGCCTCCATCGCCGGCCGCGGCGGCATGGCGATGCTGCAGACCTACTGCGCGTCCAAGGCCGCCGTCATCAGTCTGACGCAGAGCGCCGCGAAGATGGCTGCGCCCTACGGCGTACGCGTGAACGCCATCGCTCCGGGCATCATCCGCACGTCCATGTGGGAAGAAATTCTCAACGGCATGGCGCACGGCTGGGATCCGGCGAACAAGCGCGCTCTCTCCGATGAAGAGCGCGAGACGCTCTGGAACGAGTCCGTGAAGAACATGATTCCGCTCGGCCGCGCGCAGCTCGCCGAGGACATCGCGAATGGCACCGTGTTCATCGCGTCCGATCTCGCCCGCGAGATCACCGGCCAGGTGCTCGCCATTGACGGCGGCACGACGATGGTGTGATTGCCGGAAAACCCAAAAAATCCCGGACGCAAAAGCGGAGTCCGAATAAGAAAACATAGATTTTCCCCCGCAGACAACGGTGTCTGCGGGGGAAAACTGTTTACAGCCATTCGGCGAAGAATTTTTCGTTGGAACAAGGCGCTTTTTCGCAGCAATGCTTTGTGCATTGCAAGAAAAAGGAACGCAGTTCCAGCGGAAAAGGCTCGGCGAAGGGGCTGTGTTTTCTTATGAGGACGCAGCCAATGGCATCCGGGATTTTTTCGTGTCAACGGGGATGGTCACACCGCCGTTTTCCTGCCGCGAAGTTCGCTCACGAGCGCCGAGCCGATGATCAGCGCCGCGCCGAAAACGCCGAGCGCCGTCAGCCGCTCGTGCAGCACGAGTGCGGAGAAAAAGAGCGAAGATACCGGGTCAATGTAACTGAGCACCGCAACCGACTGCGCGGGGAGCTTATTCACGTTCCCGAAGTAGAGCGCATACGCGATGCCGCTGTGTACGAGGCCGACGACGAGCACAAGGATCACCGTGCGCGTATCGAGCGTGACCGCCGAGAAGTCCTCCGTGAGCAGCAGGTACGGGATGAGCACCGCCGCCGCAGAGAAAAGCTGGAAGATCGTCTTTTCGTAAGCGTCCTCCACCTCGGTCTTCTTATTGATGATCACGGTTGCGGCATAGAGCGCCGCGGCGGCCAGGCCGAAGGCGATGCCCTTCGCGTCCTGCGCGCCGGGCAGACCGCCCTCCGCCACGCCGGAGACGAACACCATGCCGACGATCGCCGCGAACACGCACAGCCATTTTTTCGCGCTGAGCTTTTCGCGGAAGAAGATCGGCGAGAGCAGTATCACGATGGTCGGCTGCATATAAAAGCACATCGTCGCCACCGCTACGCTGGTGTAGTTGTAGGCCTCAAAAAGGAAGATCCAGTCAATGCCGATGATTGCGCCCGAAAGGATGAGCAGCGCGAGCTGCTTTTTTTCGATCTTCGCGAGCTTGCGGCGCTTCACCGCAACGAATATCAGCAGAAACACGCCGCCAAGCAGCCCGCGGGAAAACGCGAGCAGCGCCGACGAGAACGGGATGTTCCGCCGGAAGATCGCGATCGTGCCGAAAATCAGCATGGAGGCGCAGAGGGAGAGATAAGCCTTGCGGTTTTCTTTCATTTCCCGGTATCGTTCCTTTCTTTTTCCGCCGTGCGGAACGTGAGTTCTGTCATGGTGATCATCAGCGCAACGAAGCAGAGAAGATAGGCCGGCATAATGGAAAAGCCTAGCGCGGTGCCCAGAAGGCCGAAGAGCGGCGGCACAAACGTTGAGCCGACGTACGCGCCCGCCATCTGGATGCCGATGATCGCGCCGGAGTTCTCCGCGCCGAAGTTCGCGGGCGTGGAGTGGATGATGCAGGGATAGACCGGCGCGCAGCCGAACCCGATCACGAGGAACGCGGCAACCGCGGCGGTATAAGAAGCCGTCGGGAGCGCAAGCGCACCGATGCCGCAGACGAACACCCCCGTGCCGAGACGGATCATGTTCCGGTCGCCCAGGCGGTCGGTAACAAACCCGCTCACGAACCGCCCGGCGGTGAGGCCAATATAAAAGAGCGCGGCCAGCCCCGCCGCGCGCTCGGCAGGAAGCCCCTTGACCTCGGCAAAATACGTGCTTGCCCACTGCATCGCCGTCGCCTCCGCGGCGCAGTAGGCGAAAAAGCCCGCGAGAATATACGGCACGCCCTTTATCTTCAGCGCGCCGCGCACGCCGACGCTTTTCCGCTTCGTCTCCGCGGCAGTCTTATTGGCCTTCCACACCGGGAGCGTCACGAGCAGAAGCACAGTAATGGCGAGCTGCAAAAGCGCAACGGTGCGGTAACCGCCGTGCCAGGTGCTGTGCGTCAGCGCCCAGCTCATGACAAACGGGCTGACGATCGTGCCGACGCCCCAGAAGCAGTGCAGCCAGCTCATGTGGCGTGCTTTATAGTGCAGCGCCACATAGTTATTGAGCGCCGCATCGATCGCGCCCGCGCCGAGGCCGTACGGCACGGCAAAGGCAATGAGCATCCAGAACTTTGTGGAAACCGAAAAGCCGAGCAGCGCGAGCACCGTGAGAAACACGCTCACGACCGTCACGCCGCCGGTGCCGAGCTTTCGCGTGAGCCGGTCGGACATAAGGCTGGAAACGATCGTTCCGCCGGAGATCACCATGGACACAATGCCCATGTACGAAACCGGCACGCCGAGCTCGGCGTGCATGACCGGCCAGCCGGAGCCGAGCAGCGAATCCGGCAGGCCGAGGCTGATGAACGCAAGATAAATGAGCGCGAGCAGCAGCGAGTACATTTATACCACCTTCACAGCGCAGTTCTGCTTTTCGGTCACATAGCCGATGCGCGCGGCGTGCGGCACCTTATCGGTGAGCTCCGCGAGCAGGGCGGGCGCGTCCTTCTCCGATACGGCGAGCAGCAGTCCGCCGGAGGTCTGGGGATCGAAGAGAACGTCCATCATCGCGCGCGTGACGTTCGGCGCGCTCTCGCTGAAGGGCTCGGCAAAATTGCGGTTGCGGTACATGCCCTCGGGGAGAATGCCGATCTCGGCAAGAGAGAGCACCTCCGGCAGAAGCGGCACGTTCGCGCTCTCGATGACGGCGGTGACGTTCCCGCCGTTCGCCATTTCGCCCGTGTGTCCCATGAGGCCGAAGCCGGTCACATCGGTGATGCTGTGCACATCGTATTTCCCGGCAATCTCGCTTCCGGCGCGGTTGAGCTCCGCCATCTGGGCAACCGCCTTGGCATAGGTCTCTTTGGAGACCATATCCGCCTTGTTCGCCGTGGAGATAATGCCGGTGCCGAGGGCTTTCGTGAGAATGAGCACATCGCCCGCGTGCGGCGTGCAGTTCAGGCGGATCTTGTCCGGGTGGGCGAAGCCCGTCACGGAAAGGCCGTATTTCGGCTCGGTGTCGCGGATGGTGTGGCCGCCGGAGATGATGACGCCGGCCTCCGCGGCCTTCGTATAGCCGCCGCGCAGCACCTCGCGCACGGCCTCGTCCGGCATCTGCGGCGAGACCGCCATGATGTTCAGCGCAAGCTTCGGCTCGGCACCCATGGCGTAAATGTCGCTGATGGCGTTCGCCGCGGCGATCTGGCCGAACATGAAGGGATCGTCTACGATCGGCGGGAAGAAGTCCAGCGTCTCCACAAGCACAAGATCGTCCGAAATTTTATAAACGCAGGCGTCGTCGCTCGTGTCGTAGCCGACGAGCAGGCGCTCGTCGTATACCGAGGGCAGGCCCTTCAAAAGCTTTACCAGCGTGCCCGCGCCGACCTTTGCGCCGCATCCGGCGCAGCTCGCAAGCTTTGTCATACGAATCTCATTTTCCATAGTCTTCTCCTCGTTTCTCCGGTTTTCTCGCCGTACCGACGGCGGAGGTGAGCATCAGCACCGCTTCGAGCACGCCGCCGCCGACGGCAAGCGCCTTGTCGGACGCGGTGAAGCAGTGGAAGAGCTGGCAGCGGGGATCGACATCCGCGCTTTTGAAATGCTCGCGGGGCACTTCAAAGCCCTCCGGCAATATACCGCGGAGCGTGCCGGTGATTTTTGCATACAGCGGCTCGCCGCCGACGGTGGCAACGACCTCCCCCGCCTCAACCGTGTCGCCAATCTGACGCAGGGCGTGGAACGTGCCGCCGCAGGGCGAGTGCATCACGCGCTCGGTCGTATAGCCGCCGATATTGCCGGGGACACCGGTGTTCGGAATGGCGCTGCCCGACCAGATCACACGGCCGAGCGTATGGCCGCGCATCGTCTCCACAACGGCATGGCAGTCCTCCCCGGCAGTGAAGCCGGGGCCGACGCCGATCACGCCGGGCGCGTCGGTGATGGCGGTACCGAGATTGTTCTTGGCGAGAATGGCGTCCACGATCACATCCGGGTGAAGCTCCTTCGCGCTCTCCGCCCCCGGATCGACGATCACGGGCAGGATGTTTTCCTCCAGCAGCCGCAGCGCGTCCGCGGCGCTTCCGGCGAGCCGGGCGCGCACCTCCTCCACCTTCGTCTCCCCATGGTACACCGCCTCGGAAAAGCAGACGGTGCGGCGGATGGACGACGGCTTCGGAAGATCGGTCATCACCACGTTGATCCCCGCGCGCCAGAGACGCAGCGCAATGCCGGAGGCAATATCTCCGGCGCCTTTTATCATTACAAGCATGATTTGTTCTCCTTAAAATGGTTCTGAAATCAGTATAATATGGAATACCGGCTTGTCAAGAGCATTGACTCTTGACTTTTTATCGATCTTTTCATATGATATTCATATAATATCGATATACAAAGAGGAAGTGCCCTGTCATGACGCTCAAGCAGCTCGAATACTTTCTTGCCATCGCCGAAAACGGCAGCATCACCAAAGCCGCCAACTCCCTGCGCATTTCCCAGCCGCCGCTGAGTCTTCAGCTCAAGGGGCTGGAGGAGGAGCTCGGCTGCCAGCTTTTCATCCGCGATAAGAAAAACATGATCATCACGCCGAAGGGCATCCTTCTGCGCGAGCGCGCCCGCGAGATCATGGACAAGGTGAACGAAACGCTGCTGCTCATGCAGTCGGCCAACGAGGAGGAGCGGTACACCATCCATCTCGGCACGATCTCCTCGATCTGCAACCGCGTACTGCCGGACAAGGTGCTCAAGCTCAAGGAGCGCTACCCGCACGTGGAGTTTGTTCTCCACGAGGGCAGCACGACGAGCATTCTCGATATGCTTGCGAGCGGCATGGTGGATTTCGGCATCGTGCGCGAGCCGTTCAACGTTGGAGCCTACAGCTCCCGTCCCATCCACGACACCGCCCTCGGCGAGGGCGGGCAGGACTATTTTACCGCCATCGGCAAGCCGAACTTTTTCCCTGCCGGCGATGCGCCGGTTGTGACGCTCACCAGCCTGCAGGATACGCCCATCATCATCCACCGGCGGTATTACGATCTCTTCACCAACGCCTGCCGCCGCCAGGGCTTCATCCCCAACATCATCTGCCAGAACGACAACATCGCCTCGTCGCTGAGCTGGGCGGCGTCCGGCATCGGCGTGGCCATTGCGCCGTATACCTCCGCCATCCAGAACTCCGATCCCACGCTCGTTATGAAGCGCATCGACAGCCCGGAGATCGTTTCCAAGGCGCATCTCATCTGGAACCGCAGCGTTACGCTCACGCCCGAGCAGAAGGCGTTTGTACATCTGTTCGACTGATTTTTTCACACACGAAAAGAGAGCCGGTTTTCCGCGGAAAACCGGCTCTCTTTTTTCATGCATTCGATTTTAATATCCGTGATCGACGTGCTGCCACGCGCCGCCGTTCGAACGGACAAGGATCCACATCCACTTTGTGTAGGTCTGTCCCGGTTCGAGCGTGGGGTTCGCGCCGGATTCATCCACATCGAAGGAAGATGTGAGAACAAGTACTTCATCCGCGCCGTTCCGGTCCGCCCAGTCCTGATGCTCCTTGGATACATCATCCCCGGCGTAGGAGATCTCGGTGAGCGTGCAGCCCTTCCAGCTGCGGGAAAAGTCCTTTTTGATCACATCGATGGCGGCGTCAATGTCGTTCTGCGTATACATTTCGGACGCCACGGCCTTCGTCTGCACGTTCTTCACATTGCCGCCGCAGGCGGCGAGAGCGAGCAGAAGCAAGGCGGCCAGAAACAGGGATACGAAGCGTTTCATTTTATATTTCTCCTTTCGTAGAGGGCAAACCCTTCCGTCAAGGCCTTTGGCTTTGCCGCCTCCCCTATCAGGGGAGGCAAGTTTGTTTTTTTGATGCCTTACCTGGCCTCCCTAACAGGGAGGCTGGCACGGCGAAGCCGTGACTGGAGGGTTTTTCCATCGCAGATACAGACGCCCCAGCGTGCCGTCCGGTTCATCTCATTTGAACCGCGCAAAAAACTCCGCGAGCGGCTGCATAACGGCGAGCAGCTCCGTGACGGCCGTATTGAGCCCTTCCACATCGAGCTTTTCCGCGGCGTCGTTCACGGCAGAGAGCGCTTTCTCCGCGGCGGTAAGGCTCTTTTGTGCCTGTGTGAGCATATCGCCGGTGCTCTGCTCAAGCGATGCCCAGTCCACATCTTCGAGCTGCGCGGCGATCGTGCGCAGCGAATCGAGCGTATCGGCAAGCTGCGCCGCCTCGAGCTGCTCGGTAAGGCCGTTCACGGTATCGACAAGACGCTGCGTATCGAGCGCATCGAGTTCCGCCGTCACAGTGTCGAGCCGCGAGACAATGTGCTCGATGCGCGGGGCGTACCGCCGCACGCTGATAAAGGCCAGCGCCGAGCTCGCCGTCACAATGATGAGCAGCAGCACGCATACGACCGCCGTCACTTTCTGCCAATGCAGGCGTTTTCTTTCCAGTTCCTCCATCGGAAGCCCTCCCCTTTCTTAATCCTCGCCGCAGAGATAAAGATACATGAGCTTGAGCGTTGCCTCGAGTCCCTTCACATGCGTGCGCTCCATGCCGTGGCTCGCGCACACGCCGCTGCCGATGAGCGCGCCCTTGCAGTCCACGCCGGCGTGCCAGGCGGCGCCCACGTCCGAGCCGTAGAACGGGAAAATGTCCACCGTGTACGGCAGCTCATGCTTTTTCGCGAGCGCGATAAGGCGGTTCGTAAGCTTGTAGTCATACGGCCCGCCGGAGTCCTTCGCGCAGATGGACACCGCGTATTCGTTGCCCGCGAGATCGAGTCCCACGCAGCCCATATCCACGGTGACAAACTCGTCGATGTCACGCGCGAGCGCGCTCGCGCCGTGGCCGACCTCTTCAAACACGACAAAGTATATGCGCGTTGGGTGGCGGAACGCCACCTTTTTCTCGCTGCACCAGCGCAGCAGAAGAAGGAGCAGCACCGCGCTCGCCTTGTCGTCAATGAACCGGGACTTCAGAAAACCGGATTCGGTCATCGTGAATTTCGGGTCGATGAACACAAAGTCGCCGTTATCGATGCCGAGCGCCTTGACATCCTCGGCGCTTTTCACTTCCTCGTCGAGCCGGACCTCGAGATGGTCCACATCCCGCGGCATCGTTGCGGCGTCCGGGTAGACGTGCACCGCCGGGGCGAGCGAGAGGATCGTGCCGCTGTAGCGCTTGCCCTCGCGCGTGAGCACCGTGCAGTACTCGCCGTCGAGCGTCGGGCAGATCGGCCCGCCGACTTTCGTAAGAGCGAGCGTTCCGCCGCCCTTCACGCTGCGCACCATCAGTCCCAGCGTGTCGACGTGCGCCGAGGTCGCCACGGTTTTGCTGTTGTCGAGTCCCGGCACGTCCACTTCGAGCGTTCCCTTGTTGTGGATGCGCGTCGTGTAGCCGAGCTCCTCCACATACTTTTTGATGAGCGCGATCGCCTCGGCCGTGCAGCCGGAGGGGGAGTCGGTCGTAAATACGGCGCGGGCATATTCTTCAAATTGACGGCGGTCAAATTCGATCATGGAAATTTCCTCTTTTCTATGAGATGGCAACATCATAAGCCCCCGGCGCGCGTTTGTCAAAATATACGTGCGCGGCACGTTTGTCCTATTGACAGGCGCAGCGCGCGGCGGTATACTTGCATCAAGTTTTTTATATAAATAATTTTAACTATCCATATCATTAAGGAGGGTCCTTCCATGGGACAGGTCGCGATCGTCACAGGCGGCAGCTCCGGCATCGGCGCAGCGGCGGCGGAATATCTCGCTGCGCACGACTGTACGGTGTACGAGTTCTCCCGCCATGAAAGAAGCGGCGGCAGCGCCTTCGTCCGCCATGTGACGGCGGACGTGACGGATGAAGCATCCGTTGCCGCGGCGGTGCGCTCGGTGCTCGACGCCGAGGGGCGCATCGACATTTTGCTCAACAACGCCGGGTTCGGCATTTCCGGTGCGGCAGAGTTTACGTCCGTCGAGGAGGCCAAGCGCCAGCTGGAGGTCAATTTCTGGGGCATGGTGCGCGTGACACGCGCAGTGCTGCCCGTGATGCGCGCGCAGCGCAGCGGGCGGATCGTGAATACGAGCTCCGTCGCCGCCGTGACACCCATTCCCTTCCAGACCTATTATTCCGTTTCCAAGGCCGCGATAAACTCGTTTACGATGTCCGTCGGCAACGAAGTTCGCCCTTACGGCATCCGCATCAGCGCCGTGATGCCCGGCGACACCCGCACCGGCTTCACCGATGCCCGCGCGCGCAGCTTTGCCGGGGACGAGGAATATGGCGGGCGCATCTCGCGCAGTGTTGCGAAGATGGAAAAGGACGAGCGCGGCGGCGTTCCTGCCTTGGTCGTCGGCGCGGCGCTGGGCCGCGCGGCGCTTTCGAAGAGCCGGAAGGTATTTTATACCGTCGGATTTGTCTACCAGCTTGTCATTTTTCTCATGCGGCTGCTGCCCTCGACGGCGGCCAACGCCATTCTCGGCAAAATGTACGCCAACTAAAACCACCCCGAAAGGAGTTTTCCCATGAACGAACAGGAAGCCAAACGCCTCTGTGAGCTGCGCGAGCTCGTGCGCGAAACGTTCGCGCAGACGCTGATGATCGACACGGACGCGATCTCCGACACCGCCGACTTCTTCGACGAGCTCGGCGGCGACAGTCTCGACAGTCTCGATGTGGCAGTGCATCTCGAAGAGATCTGCGGCGAGCGCGTGCCGGAGGAGGAATACGCCCTCTGCCGGTGCGTGGAGGACGCGGCGCTTCTGCTGCTGCGCCTGGAGCAGGGCGGCGCGCCGGAAGCCGCGCCGGAGGAGAAGGCCGCCGTCACGCCGATCACGCGCTTTGAGGATACGCCGGAGTACGCCGCTTTTCAGCAGCGTCTGCGCACGGCGGACGAGACCGGCAACCCGTACTTTCTCTGCAACGATTCGCCGCTGCGCGATACCTCGCTCCACGACGGGCGCGAAATCTTGAACTTCAGCTCCTATAACTACGCCGGCATGTCCGGCCGGCCGGAAACCGTCAAAGCCGCGCAGGAGGCCGCCGCGCACTACGGGTGCAGCGCCTCGGCCAGCCGCCTGCTCGGCGGCGAGAAGCCCATCCATAAAAAGCTGGAAGCCGCCATCGCCGCATGGAAGCATACCGAGGACGCCGTTGTTCTCGTCGGCGGCCACTCCACGAACGTGACGATCGTCGGCAACTTCTGCGGCAAGGGCGATCTCATTATCTATGACGCGCTCGTGCACAACTCCATCCATGAGGGCACGCGCCTCTCGGACGCTGAGAGCCGCCCGTTCCCGCACAATGACACCGCCGCGCTCGAAACCATTCTCCGCTCCTGCCGCGATAAGTACGCCAAGGTGCTCATCGTTGCCGAGGGCGTGTACAGCATGGACGGCGACATTGCCCCCGTGCCGGAGCTCGTGCGCATCAAGAAGGAGTTCGGCTGCTTTCTCATGATCGACGAAGCGCACTCGGCGTGCGTGCTCGGCAAGACCGGCGGCGGCGTGGACGAGTATTTTGATCTCGCCGGGGATGATATCGATATTAAAATGGGCACGCTCTCCAAGGGTCTCGGCACCTGCGGCGGGTATCTTGCGGGAAGTCACGCGCTCATCAAGTATCTGCGCTATAACCTGCCGGGGTTTGTGTTCTCCGTCGGCATCTCGCCCCCGCTCGCCGCAGCGACGCTCGAAGCCATCCGCCTTTTGCAGGACGATCCCTCCATCATGGAAGACCTGCGCCGGAACATCCGCTGCTTCCGTGAGGAGGCGCACAAGCGCCATTTCAACACCTGTCTCGCGGGCGAGACGGCGATTCTACCGATCCTCGTCGGGCGTGACGAGGACGCCTTCGCGCTCTCGATGGCGCTTCTCAGGCGCGGCGTGTTCGCGCCCTCGGCGGTCTACCCCGCCGTGCCGCGCGGCAAGGCGCGGCTGCGCTTCTGCGTGATCTCCGAGCACAAACCGGAGCAGATCGTAACGGCGCTCGACGCCCTGCAGGAGATCGCCGCCGAGCTCGGCATCAAGCTGCCGGAATAAAACCCCTCAGTCGCGGCGCTGC
>ENA-UONY01000810-UONY01000810.1-human-gut-metagenome-genome-assembly--contig:-CS9-NODE-810-length-32837-cov-18.860289_pt1 | contig 32837 bp, 18 predicted proteins | sample MGYA00242465_ERZ724012 | MGnify/ENA metagenome assembly ERZ724012 | reverse complement strand
TACGGATGTATTTCAGGCAATCCAGCGTATTCCGGGCAAACCGACTGATGGATTTCGTCAGCACCATGTCGATATTTCCAACCTTGCATTCTTCGATCATACGGTTGAATTCGTCACGCTTTTTCGTATTGGTACCGGAGATGCCTTCGTCCGCAAAGATGCCTGCCAGTGTCCACTCTGGGTTGTTTTCAATCAACTCTGTATAATATTTGATTTGGGCATCGTAGCTGGTGGCCTGCTCATCGCTGTCGGTACTGACACGGCAGTAGGCAGCGACACGAAGTTTCTGCTGACTTGCAAGGGGCACCCCCTTTGCTGTTTTCCGTGCAGGGATGACCGTAATACTTTTCATTCGACTTCCTCCATCATACAACATCTTCCTGAATCAGGCTGTACAGGTACTCCGCCTGCCGCGCAGGGTCATCATAATATTCCTCGATTTTCGCAAGCGTGAAAGCCATGGGCACCGTTTTCTGGACTGTGGGCTTTTTCAGGTTTGTCCTCCCCAACTTTTCTGCGCGATGCCTTCGTGCCACTGCTGCTTTTTCAAAGGTGCTTTTGTCGATAAGCTGCGGATAAAAATTGTCTCCAAGGTAATGCTGATTCGACAGCAGTTTTACCACCATTCCATGTGGGATATGGATGTCAGCTTTTTCAGCGGCTTTGGAAAGCGACATACCTGCAAGATAATTCTGGAAAAGCAGTTGAATTTTCTTCTGAGCAGGCTTATCCACCACAGCTCTGCCATCTACAATTTTGTATCCGTATAGCATCTCAAATTCTTTCCCTAAGCGTCAGCCCACATTTCAGAACAAAGCCGATTTCGTTTCTGGAATAGACTGTAATATAATCTACGAATTGCTGGAAAAAATCCTCGTTCCATTCCTCCAGCATCTCGGCTTTTTCCACGAACTTCAGCAATTTTTCTGTTTCCGCCGTCTGCACTGCACGTGTGGTCCGGCTCTTTTTCAGCGTTTCGATTTCCGATCGGAATTCTTCACACTGTGCCAGCAAGCCATTGTTTTCTCGGCTGTACAGCACCTGGTCGATGTATCCCTGCGCCATCAGACGGGTCAAAGTTTCCCTTTGCTCCGTGTTTTGTGCGACAAGCCCCTGCAAATACTGGATGCGCAGCTGACTTTCATCCTGTAAGGTATTTTTCAGAGCTTTTAAGTAGGGCTTTAAAATCAAGCTGTTTCCGTAAATCAGCTTGTTCAGCATGGTGGTAAACGCCAGCTTAATATCCTCATCCCGGACAGATTGGATGGAGCATTTGGTTTTGTCCGCTATATGTGTTCCACAGCACCATGCGGCATACTTGCCACATTTGCCGGAGTTCACCCTGCGCTTAAATGTGCTACCACATTCTGCACACCGGATGATGCCGGAAAAGGTATAGCGGTTCTGATATTTATTTACGCCTTTCTGAATATTTTTCTCTGCCGCCCTCTGTTCCAGAAGCACTGCAACAGCATCAAAGTCCTCCCTGCTGATAATTGCCTCGTGGTGCTCCTGCACACAATACATATCCATTTCACCCGTGTTCCGGTGCCGGTTGAACTGCTCATCCGTAAAGGTTTTCTGAAGCAGGGCATCTCCCACATACCGCTCGTTGGTCAGCATTCCAAGGATGGAGGTCGATGTCCAGTGGTCGCACCGCTGGGCAGGAATACCATCATCGTTTAGGTCGGCAGCTATCGTTCCTGCTCCTTTGCCAGCCAGCACCTCCGCAAAAATGCGCTTCACCACTTTCGCCTGCACAGGGTCTACCACAAGATTTTTTCCATCCCAGCGGTAGCCATACGGTGCAGAGCAAAGTTTGTAAGTACCATCCTGAAACCGATTTTGGATAGACCACTTGCTGTTTTCGGAAATGGATACCGATTCACTTTCTGCCAAGCTGCTCAGCGTGGACAACAGGAACTCCCCTTCCATTTCGCTGGTGTTCAGGTTTTCTTTTTCAAAATAGATGGGGATGTGCAGTTCCATCAGCCTGCGCACCAGCTCCAAACAATCCGCAGTGTTCCGGGAAAACCGACTGACGGATTTTGTCAGGACGAAGTCGATTTTTCCAGCTTCGCAGTCTTCCATCATGCGGAGCAGATCGGGGCGTTTATCTTTCTTGGTGCCGGTGATGCCTTCATCGTAATAGATGCCTACCAGCACCCAGTCTGCACGGCTGCCGATATAGTTTTCGTAGTAGCTTTTCTGGGCTTCCAGACTTTCCAGTTGGGCATCCATATCCGTAGACACCCGGCAGTAGGCTGCCACACGCAGTTTTTTCTGTTTCCTCGGAATCGGGTCGATTCTTGACACGGTCTTCATGGCATGCCGTCACCTCCTCCATGTTGTATGCTACCGTCAATTCGACTTATTATCAAGCGATTTTCGGCATCAGTTCGGACAGATACGGGTAGAATGTCTTGCGGTTCAGTTCGGTCAATTTGTCGAATTCCGACAACGAGATCAGCTTGTTTTCCAGAAGCAGTTCTGCTGCTTTCTGCGCCATAAAATAATCATAGTCACCCTGCACCTCCTCTGGTGCCCAATTTTTCTCCTGCTGAAGCGTGATATTGCACAACGGTTCTGTAATTTTGCAAACCTGTGACATAGCGGTTCCTCCTCAAACTCAAGATGTAAACCGCTTCAGCTTTTTATGAGAAATGACACCTGTATGTAAAAAGGCCCATGCTTTCGCACAGGCCCTGCGATGGTATTTGCGTGGTAGGGTCGGCCGACCCACCCTGCATTACGCTGCTTTCATCTTCATGATCTGCACTGCCTCCGGCAGGATCAGCTTGCCATCCACACGCTCCTTGCTGACAAATCCTACCAGACCATTGGCAGCATACAGCTCTTTCAGTTCCGCAATGCTCCGGGTTCCGCGGTCGCCGATGTTGTAGTAGGAATAATCACCGAATGCCATGACTGCTGCACCCTTGGCGATCTTCGGCATATAGGCCGAAGTATACACCGGATAGCCCAGAATACGATCAGGCTCCCCTGCGGTCAGCGCAGGCTGCCACAAGTAGTTGCCGTTGCTATCCTTCAGCTTCCGGATCTGTGCCAGAGTCGAATCGCTGGTGATAAATGCGGCATTTTTCCGGTACGGCCGCTTCAGCTTATACACAAGGTCGATGACCTCATCTGCCTTGATGCTGTCTGCGGCGGTCGTAACGCCGACCTCACCGCCGCCGGTGGCGTTCAGGATGCCCGTGGGCTTATTTTTGCCATCTCCGGTCAGGAACGCTTCTTTCTCGGCATTGCCCAGTGCCTTTGCAAAGCTGTTCAGCAGATAGCTTTCCAGATTGAACGCATTATCGTACAGAAGTTCTTCCGACACCTTGACCGCCACATGCAGCTTGTAGGCATCCAGAATCACCTGATCAAAGGTTGCATCGGAGAAGGTCAGGGCTTCGCCCTCCTCTACCCATGCTGCCGCAGGCTTTACAGCTGCCACATTAATCTTGTGCAAGCCGGTGGTGTTGATGGTCGTTACCAGTTTTCGGAAGATATTCTCCTGCTCCAGTGCCTCGACCAAACGGTGGTCATATTCGTCCGGCACCAGATAGCCGCCGGAGTCATCCTGACCTTCCCGCAGGATGTTATCTACATCCTTAAAATTGGTGCACAGGGCGGTCAGCAGAGCATTTTTATACTTGTTGGATGCCCGTCCTGCCCTACTGCCGGGACGAGCCGTCAGCGGTGCCGCAGTCGGTCTGCGCAGGGTATCCTCCATGCTCTGCAGTTGTTCCAGCCGTGCGATCTCCTCGCCATAACTCTGGATGTCCTGCACCATTTTTTCGTAGGTCTTGGCATCTGCTGCCGAGATCAAGCCGTTTTCCATGCGGTGGGTTTCCAGAAAGTCTTTAGCATTCTCCCACGCAGTGTTTCTTTTTTCCCGAAGTTCATTGACTGTCATAAAAATCTCCTTATGGTGTAGATATTTTGATTCAAAAGGTGTACTATAAAGTCAGCACTTACGCACTGTCCTTTTCTCTGGGGTTCGTGACGGCATCCGTCATCTTGATCATGTTGCCATTGACCAGATAAAGGTTGCCGCCCTGTTCAGCAGAAATTTTTTCCATATTTTCAAGTTCACGCACGTCGTTCGCCGAGAGGAATCCATTCTGCCGCCCAACCGCATAGCCGTTCATCCGGCTCTGGTAATCGCCGCGCAGCAGGCCGTCCACATTGAACTTGATGCTGTATTCCAGTTTTTCCGTTGTTCTGAGCAGTGATCTCGTCAATGCCTGTTCCCAGCAGCAGACCCATGGGTTCAGGGTGTACTTTACAAATTCCAGTGACTGCTGCTCGATGTTGCTGAAGGTACTGCGCTCCAAATCCCCAATCATGTGCGGCGGCACATGGAAGATACGGGCAATCTCATCCACCTGAAACTTTCTAGTTTCGAGGAACTGCGCCTGCTCCGGTGGTATTGCGATTGGATTAAACTTCATGCCCTCTTCGAGGACAGCGACACGTCCGCTGTTCCTGCTGCCGCCGTACTGTGTCTCCCATGCGGCCCTCAGCTTCTCCGGATTTTTCAGTACCCCCGGATGCTCTAACACACCGGACGGAGCAGCACCGTTCCTAAAAAACGATGCGCCGAAGTCCTCACAGGCGATCGCCATACCAATGGAGTTTCTTGCCATTGCAATCGGGCTGTACCCTACCAGACCGTCAAACCCCAATGCCGGGATATGCAGCACATCTTTGGGGCTGAGGTCGACAGTTCCAGCTTTATCCAGATGCGATTCATTTGCTCCAAGCTGATATCGATAATAGATTTGACCGTTTTCATTCCGGTCTACCCTCATACGGTCCGGCATCAAGGGATAGAGGGCTATCACCTGTCCCCGACCATCCCGGATGATTTGTGCATATGCATTTCCCCACAAAAGCAGATGCGTCATGAGCGTTTCCCGAAAAACAAAGCTGGTCATCTCCGGGTTTGGCTCATCATGCAGCAGAAAATACAGCGGATGCTCTACCGCCTTTTCCCTGCTGTCGTTCTTGCCGCATTGATACACATGCAGCGGCAGTCCTGCTATGGATTCTGCCAGCACTCTGACGCAGGCATAGACTGCCGATATCTGCATTGCTGACCGCTGGTTTACCATTGCACCGGAGGTCGAACTGCCCAACCGGAACATATAACTGTTGCCGGGCAGTGAATCATTTACCTTCGTTCCAAACAGTCTGCTAAAAAAGCCCACTGCCTACCACCCCTTTCAAATTTTTATAACCCACAATTTCATATTTCGCCGTTAGTACCGCATTTTTCTTAAAAAAAGATAAAAAACACATCAAAAACAGCGAAGTGATTTTTTCTGTTCTAACAGCTTTTAGTCACATATGACTGTGGGTACTTATACTGTTTTTTGAAGAGGCAAAAGGACACGAAAACCGCTAAAACTCACGTTTTCCATGCCCTTTGCTGTATTCTTGAAGCAGTCAGATGCTGCTCCATTCTCCTATTTCATTTTGCGCCGAAACGGATTAGACCCCCACCCTACCCAATTTGCAAATTTTTATGGAAAAGGGGCCACCGGTCTCCGTATTTTTTCTCACAGAGATTATGATCGCCCCTCCCCCCGGCGCAGCCGATCAGCCTTTTGCGTATGTCGTAGGACTGCCGAGCATCGGCATGCCCAGTCTGCCATCGACCTGTCGCTGAAAGATCGGGGAACTCTTTTTGATCTTGAACGTCCAGTTCAGGGTGTTGATCTTTGTAGGTCGGAATCCCAGATTCCACATAGCTTCCTTCATCTGGTTGTTCGTAATATAGATTCCGGTACGGTTGTTCAGGATGTGCTTCATTCCATAACTGCTGTGACCGTCCAGTTTGTTCTTGGCGGGCCAGACGTTCCACTGCAGCCATTCCAGCACGATCTCCTGTTCTTCTTCCGAAAGATCACAAAGATGCGTTGTATCGTTTCCTGTCTCGATCTTGTAATGGATACGGTCGTTATCAACATGGCTGATTATTCGGCAAATGCTGCCGCCCTCTTCAAAAGTCCTCATAGTGTTTATCTCCTTCTGGCTCATCTGGCCTTAAATCTTCGTTTCGCATATTGAACTTTTTATCCTGCGAAAACGCTTTTTGACTTTCTGTACACCCTTGGGGGGGATGACCTGCTTCGCACGGGCCATCTCCGGTCTGGCCTTCCATGATCCTAACGATGCCAGCATCATTACCACCGCAATCCCAGGTTTTTACAGATGCCGGGTACTTTGGGTCCATCAGCATCGGTCGATTATTAGCATACTCAAAACTCATCGACAAATCCTCATTTTCCTTGCTTATTGCGTGTATTCTGCTTTTCTGGTGCATCCCAGAAAAACACAAAAGCCTTCACAGGTTTTGCCCTGCAAAGGCTTCATCATCTAGTGTTTCTCGGGGTCTTCCCCCCTACTGCTTTCGCCAGTATAATAATATCATATTTTGCTCGAAACATCCATAAACGCAACGAAACATCGCAGAACATCCATCTCCACTTTGCGTTCCATCAGGCAGGATTTTTTCTTCTGGTTTTTTCCATCAGCTGATATCCAGTGTTCATGAGACGATTGACGTGTTGCTTGGAATAGCACATCTGACAGGCAATGACTGCCGTGCTCTTGTCTTCCAGATAGTACATCTTCAGCGCCAGCCTTACCCTCAGATCCGGGATGGCATCGATGGCGCGGTCCACATCCAGCAGCAAGTCGGCAAGCTGTACTTTTGCTTCTTCCAGCATCTGCTCCTTTTCTGCCTTCCGTGCCACGATGCTCTCGAAGCCGGCCTCCGGCTTATGAGTTCCACCGTCTGCATGCCCGAATGGACTGTTGACAGCGGTCATCTCATTTTCCAGCCATTCAACATCCCGTTCCAGACACTCGATATATTTTCGCTGGGTTTTAATACCCATCAGGCATTCCTTTGCATTTTTCATCTTACCCAACACACCCCCCACACCATATAGGGAGGTGGAAGATAAGCGATACTGATGTTACTTGTTACTTCTACTATATACATTACATATAGAGCTTTTTATAACCATCCCCTCTTTTAATTATCTATATATAGTGTTGGTATATCTCTCAAAAAAAGCGGTCGAAGTGGTAACATCCCATATTTGCCGTCGATTTCGGCTCCGTTGTTACTTGCGTTACCGAATATTTTGCAGTATCCTTTTGTTATCAGAAGAATTCACTAGCTTTTCTGTATTCATAGGCCTGCTCAATATTAGCGATGATCACCTTTACGCTGCTCTTTCCAACTCGCTGGTTTTCCTGTCTGTTTTCGACATATCCACAGTCCTTGAAACCATGGATGCTCTTTTCGTAGGAAAAGCCATTGTCGATCAGCATTTTTCTGAGGCAATTCGGCAGGATATAGGTTTTCTTTTCTCCCGGCTCATATCTTCCGAGCAGCGGTTCTCGTGCTACTTCATTAAGATGCTTCACTTCAAAATGCTCCTGATTGGAAGCAATCCATTCCTTTACAGTATCCCATGCACGCTCTACTGCATCTGCCTTCTGCTCTTTTTTCAGTGCTTCCAGCAGTTCAAAGCCCATTTCCCATGCAGAGCCGCATGCTTCCTCACCAGCATTAAAAACAGCCTTTGATGCAATAAAGTCCGCAAAGACAAGCACAGCAACAAATTCCAGATGAATGCTCGTACATTTTTCATAGAGCATCGCGTACATGGAAACAAACTCATCCCGGAAATTTGTATAAGCCTGCCGCAGCTTGCTGGTGCCCTTTTCCAGCTCATATTCATGGAACAGGTAATCCATAAACATTTGCCCTGCAAAGCCGTAGTTCTCCGCTGCTGTCTGATGCACTGTTCTGGCAAAGTCCGTGTCACCGATTGGTGATGCATACAGTTCCATAACACGCGTATTTTCACCGTCCATGGAATTCTGCACCGTGATTGGTTGTTCACCAGTAGACAGAATGGTATTGCACCATGTCTGCATTTTCTGCGTACCTCCGATGCGGTCACCACGCATCTTTCCAATACCATTGCCCAGCATATACATCATGCGAGGCAGATTTTCGTGCTTCAAACTGAGCGACTGCAGCTCATCCAGTGCCAGTGGAATGTTCCGCACTGTACCTGCCGTGCGCTCGATGCCGACCGCAGTGCTATTATAGCTCCGCAGCAGTACATTGGGATCGCCGTAGATGGACACTGCTGCCTTCAGCACCGCCGTCTTACCACTGCAAGAGTTTGCCCAGAGGTGGAAGATGAACGGCCGCTGTTGAAGGGGCTGCAGCAGCACAGATGCGAAGGATGTCGCCAGCATGACCCGTGCAGCCTGCATCGTGCGCAGCGTTGCTGCCATCTCCATCCATTTGTCTTTGTCACCGTGCGGCATAACAGCAGCGATAATCCGATGGCTTTCCTCGCCGGCACCATCATAGGCGGCACGGCTTTCCATGTGGTAAGGGAAGAATTCCCTGTTCTTGACCCAACCCATGCGCTCGATACTGCGGTGCCGCGGAATGACGGTTTTGTTGGAAGTTTCAAAAGCTTCCATATATTTGACTGCCTCTTTAGAGGTTTCCGATGTCACCGGCAATCCCTGATTTGCATATTTTACCAGTTTGCTCTTATCCATTGCATCGCCGCGTGGAACGATAATTTTTCTCCAACGGCAATCACCATAGAAAGCCAGTTCCAGCTTTACATCTTCATCATCAACATTCCTCATTCGCCGGGAAATATAAACCAGTGCGGAAAAGGCTGATTTTGTATAGGGAACGCCATTCAGGAATTCAATGTGTCGAACTCCTTCCATATCGACTTCCCAGCCTTTCGGCACCACCAGTCCATTCAGTTCCATGCCATCCAGTTCCAATGCCTTGCAGAACTCCTGTCCGCCTTCGTGTATATCTGCCTTTCCACCAGTGGTGGTCAGCATTTTTTCAAGGTCCCGGACTCCGATCTTCAGTTTGCCATATTTTTCCTTCAGCTTAAAATACTGGATTGGCTGGTGTTCCCGTGCATAACGTACCAGCTGAAGATTCTTTTCTTCTAAAGCCTCATCAACTGTCAACTCCTCTTCCAGCAACTTTTTTACACGTTCTTCTATAGTGTAGTATGCAAAAACGATCGGTGCCCGAACACCGCACCCCTCTTTCGGACAATCAAATCCGAAAAAGTCCCGGATATAACGGCAGGAGCATGGACGGCTCATTTTTGCAGCACGCTCGTAATATTCCTCTGTCTGGTCGTAAGAATATCCGGGATATGTCTCGCTCCTCTCATGCACTTTTTTCTGACCGTCTTCCGTAACGGCAACAATAGAGATCATCGTATGCCACATTGGCTCTGGCAGTGTTGCGGCATTTTCAATGCAATAATCAATAAAAGCACACTTTTCACACATACGTTCCGCAGGGCCGACCAAATCGCTCTCTGCATGGAATTCAACAATTTCGGTAATTCGCTTAAATTCTTTAAAAGCAGTTACCGGATAGCGGAATTCCTCGGCACTATATACCTCGCACCGTTTCGGCGGGTTGCTCTTAAAGTTCAGTGAACCCGGAGCCCGAAACATTCGAGGAACATCCTGCACATTGTCCAGTTTCCATCCCTTTTTACGCCCCTCTGCAATGACATACATACCGAACCCGGCAGAGAGTTCCCGGATCTGCTCACGCTCATCCTCGTTATGGATAATAAACGGCTCGTTCAGAGGCCAAATGGCATGCACGCCGTTGCCCGACCGCACAATGATGGAAGGCTTCAGCTTCAAACTGTTTACAAATGCAATCGCTTCTTCTTCCGTCTTCGGCAGTGCGGTTTCTTTGTGTGCCGGCCCCAGCACATCCACATCCGCCACCATGCAAACAACGGTGTGAATCTGTCCGATACCACCTCTGACACTCGATGGCAGCCCTTCCTGACGCAGTGCAACGCAATAATAGGTGTTGGCACTGGTACCCAGCACTTTAATGCGCTCCGCTGCTTTGTCCAGTTCCGTGACCGGGATATGCTCATTTCTGGAATCCGGCAGCGTCGTGATGGTAATGCATCCTTCTGTGCATTTACCATACAGCATCTGCAAAAAATCCCTCGTTGTAATATTCATAGGCTTCTCTCCCCCCCCTGTGTTTTTAACGTGTAATCAATCTTTTTCTCTACATATCCGTACCTCCATTCTACCATGTTGCCTTTCAGACCAACGAACTTCTGAAGTTCACTTTCCTTCCGCTGCTCAAAATTAAAGGCCTTCATAAAGCGCACGATTTTCGGGCAAAATACAACCTTTTTACCGTTTCTTTCACACAATTCTCACATTTGCAGCCATTTCGATTATTTTCTCGTGAACTACAAAGCAGGCAACCTTTGCAATTGCCCATTGATCAGGGCATCTACAAAAGTCGCCTGCTTTGTTTACCTATCATCGAATCATGCTGTTGCATAGCAAATGACCAGCGGCAATTACCTCTGAACTGCAATAATTCCCTGACTTCCACTTTCTCCTTTCATCTGGCTCGGAAATAAAGGCCTTCACTATGTACACCGAAATCGGGCAAAAAGGAGACACTCTTCATGTTTCTTTCACAAAATTTTAACATTCAAAGCCTTATCCAAATCTATTCACCCTGCCCTTTATTGTACATAGCAGCTTGTGGAATAGGACGAAAAAGCCGGTAGGCTTTCGACCTACCGGCTGTTCGTCTGTTTATATTCAGCTTTTGACAGTTTATATTATAGCACCGATTCGCTTACGATGCAATACGTTTTTTCTCCAATATAAGCCATTTTCTCCAATCAAATAGCTTTTCTCCATTTAAGCATCACTTTACTCTACTATTCATTCACCATTCTCTACTCTCCGGAACAACTACATGTCTGCAATCTCCCCGATGCACCTGTTCTATATAAGAATTCAGCGCGCCGCACGGCGGTGTTCCCTGCTTTTCGTACATCTTGTATCACCTGCCCTATGTATAAAAGTATACCATGGCAGTTAGACGGCTTCAACAAAATCTCATGCAATTCTTATGGCAGAATTGATGTTTGTGCCTGTCTGTGGTAGAATAATGATAATTATACTCTTATATGTATATCTCGGAAAATCATAAAAAGCAGGGAGATTTCAAAATGACAGATTATGCACCTGGTATGCGTGCTGTTATTCGTGACGAAGAATGGCTCATCAAAAGGATCGAAACAAACAGCCTTGGTCATCAAGTTTTACATTGCGTCGGTGTCACCCCACTAGTGAAAGATCGCGATGCCATTTTTCTCACAGATCTCGAACAGATTCAGATTGTAGATCCTGCGAGCATTCAGTTGATTGCCGACTCATCCCCATTTTTCAAACGGTCACTATTGTATTTAGAAAGTCAATGGCGGCAGCAGCTTCCCACCGACACAAATTTGCATATTGGCCACAAAGCGGCTATGGATCCCATGCCATACCAACTGGATCCTGCAAAACTTTCTTTGCAGCGTCCACGTCAGCGCATTCTAATTGCTGATACTGTCGGTCTTGGCAAAACTCTAGAGGCCGGCATTCTGATGTCTGAGTTAATTGCACGTGGTAAGGGCAAGCGAATTTTAGTTGTTACAGTAAAAAGCATGATGACGCAGTTCCAAAAAGAAATGTGGAATCGCTTTACTATTCCGCTCGTGCGGCTGGATTCCAACCGAATCCAAAAGATCCGCGCCAGTCTGCCCTCCAATTACAATCCCTTCTTTTACTATGATAAAACGATCGTTTCCATTGACACCTTAAAACGCGATGTGGAATACCGTACACACTTGGAAAAAGCATATTGGGACATTATCGTCATTGATGAAGCGCAGAATGTTGCCGAGCGCGGTGACCATCAGGCACAGCGTTCTCGGCTTGCAAAACTGCTGGCCAACCGCAGTGATACCATGATCATGCTGTCGGCCACACCGCACGATGGCCGTGCCAAAAGTTTTGCTTCCCTGATGAATATGCTGGACCCGACTGCCATTGCAGACCCTGAAAATTATACCCCGGAAGACATCAGGGGTCTGTGTATCCGCCGCTTTAAAAGCGATGTCAAAAATCAGGTCAACGGCTCGTTTCTTGAGCGGCAGGTGACATTGGAACATTGTCACGCCTCTGCACAGGAGGAATATGCCTTCGACCTGCTTGCTGAAATGCAGCTGGAAATGGATGCTGGCAAAGCCAAAAGCTCTGGACGTCTGTTCAAAACAAGCTTAGAGAAATCTCTCTTTTCTAGCCCAGCAGCCTGTCGCAAAAGCATCGAGGCACGCCTGAAAAAGCTCTATAAAAAATATACGGCAGATGATATTTCTGATATTCGCTTGTTAGAAGAGTTGCATACTGCTCTGGGACAGGTCACGCACGAAAACTTCACGCGCTATCAAAAACTGCTGGAACTTTTGCGTAGCGATTCCTACGGATGGAACCCCAAAGATCCTGGTGACCGCGTTGTGATCTTTACCGAGCGCATCGAAACCATGAATTATCTGGCGGAACATCTGCGGACTGATTTGGGGCTGAAGTCCTCTGCGATCCAAGAGATTTCTGGTGGTATGAGCGATGCAGAGCAGCAGCGCATTGTAGAAGATTTCGGCCGCACGGAATCTTCCACCCGCATTCTGGTCGCTTCGGATGTAGCTTCTGAAGGTCTGAATCTTCATTATCTGAGCCACCGCCTGATTCACTTTGATATTCCGTGGTCATTGATGGTATTCCAGCAGCGCAACGGCCGCATTGACCGTTACGGTCAGCAAAAACGCCCTGATATCCGCTATCTGCTCATTGAGAGCAATAACAAACAGATCAAAGGTGATATGCGTATCATCGAGATTCTGATTCAAAAAGAAGAGCAGGCACTGAAAAATATCGGCGATCCTGCCTTACTGTTGGGCAAGTTCAATGTGGAAGAGGAAGAAACGGTGATTGCGGAAGCCATCGAATCCGGTTCCGACGCAGATACATTTGCTCAGAGTCTAGATGCCGATGCGCAGGAATTCAACCCCTTTGAAGCTTTGATGGCCGCTGCCTCAGAAACAGAGGAGACTGCTATTGAGCAGCTTTCAGAAACTGTTTCCGACGAAACATTGTTCACCGATAAGGAATATCTGGAGCAAGCTGTGCAATACATTAATCAGACTGACAGCAATCCAGTTCAGGAACTGCAAACGGTTTCTGGCCTAGATATCCGGTTAACCCCGGAAATGGAGCGCCGTTTGCGTGCGCTTATACCGGAAGAAGCCATGCCGCAAGGAGAAACACTGCGCCTTTCGGATGACAAAGCCTTCTGCATGGAGCAGATGCGCACCAGCATGCAAAAGAACATGGATGAGGCGGCATGGCCGTCCTCGCAGTATTTGTGGAAGCTGCACCCGATTTTCTCTTGGGTCAATGATAAGGCCGGGCTTTTGTTCAAACGCGCAGAAGCTCCCGTTCTGGGTCTGCCCGGCGTTTTGTATCCCGGTGAAGCGTTGTACATCGTTTCCGGCAGTGTTCCCAACCTGAAATCCACGCCGCTCATCGATGAATGGTTTGGTCTGCTGTATCGGGATGGGCAATTCATTCAGCGACTTTCCATGGAGGAGGTTGTCCAGAAAGCCGGACTGCGTAGCGCGCGTATTCCCAACACAAACTGCATCACGAACCAAAGCATCGTTGCTGCAAGCAGCTTGTTGCACGATGTAGTCACGCAGGCAAAGACCTATCTCACAGAGCGATACCAGCAGTACCAGGCAGAGATGAACCCCAAGCTGGATGCAGAGGTGGATAAGCTGATTGAACTGCAGGAAAAACACAAGGAGTACTATCAGACCACCCTATTTGAACATGAACGTCAACTGCAGGAGCAGGAGCGCCGGGTGGACAAACTGTTTGATGATTTTACGAACTGGGTAAAAGAAACCCTGACGATTCAAAACAACCCATATATTCGCATCGTATCCGTCCTGATGGGGGTATCCGAATGAGCATCGATCTAACCGGTATCACAAATAAAAACGAATATTATACCAACCACTATTTTTCGACCATCTTTGAGGAAAATGCAGGTGAGGCCATCACTGCCTGGGCTCAGGCTGCAAAGTCATCCGAAGAGATCCGCACACCTTGGGCACAGCTGCGACAAAACGCCCGACAGTTCTATCCCTTGCACGACCGCTACGCAGGCGGTGCATTGAATTTGCAGCTTCTGGCTGCGATTCGCACGATGGCAGACCGTTACCTGGCTTCTCTTGGGTATCCAGAAGCTGCCCCGGAACTTGTCCCTGTAGATGCTTCTCTGTCTGTTCCCGTTTATTTGGAAATGAAAAAGAGCAACGGTGCACCACTGCTATGGGTCATGCTCTCTGCTTCCAGAGAATCGGATGCCGGTATTCTGGAAAGCAATGTCTTTGACGGTAACATTGCAGAGGAAGATGCCTTCGGTGCCGTCCACAACGATGACCTGCTGGAACTGAAAAATGAGGATCTTGCCACACAGATTCTGTTCGGTGCCGCAGAGCCGCCGCGTTTTCTTCTGTTTATTTCGCTGAATCAGATTGCACTGATTGACCGGAACAAATGGAGTGAAAAACGCTATTTGCAATTCGAATTAGAAGACATCTTTTCTCGCTTGGAACTCACAACCCTGCAAGCCATGGTCGTCCTACTGCATAAAGATTCCCTCTGCCCGGAAGACGGTTCTATTCTTCTAGATGAGTTAAACGAGCAGAGTCAGAAAAATGCTGCGGGTGTTTCACAGGATTTAAAATATGCCCTGCGTGAATGTATCGAACTTTTGGGCAATGAAGTCCTCCACGACATGCGAACCCGGCAGAAAATTAACCTAGAAGAGCATCCCGTGGATGCCGGACAGCTGACACTGGAATGCCTGCGCTATATGTACCGGATGCTGTTCATACTGTTCATTGAGGCGCGGCCAGAATTGGGCTATGCTCCCATCCGTGAACTGAGTTATCTGAAAGGTTACTCGTTGGAAAGTCTGCGGGATATCGCCGACGCTGTCCGAGATGATGTGGATGAAGTGAGCGATGGCTATTATCTACATGAAACGCTGGCAAAACTTTATGACCTGATTTATAACGGTTATCCGGAAACGGAAGCCGAATTTCAAAAAGTAACCGGTGCCGACAGTATACACGATGTTTTTTTGATTGCTCCGCTCAAGGCGCATATCTTTGACCCGGAGTACACCAAGTTGATCAATGCTGCCAAACTGCGCAACAGCTGCATGCTGCGTATTATCGACTTAATGAGCCTGACACGTGCCTCCGGCAAACGCAATAGCCGCCGGGGGCGTATTTCCTACGCCAATTTGGGCATCAACCAAATGGGCGCGGTATACGAAGCTCTGCTCTCCTACCGTGGCTTTATCGCACAGCAGGATTTATACGAGGTCAAACGCGCCGGAGTTGACTTCAATGAACTGGATGTCGGCTATTTTGTTTCTGAATCTGATTTGGCACAATATACAGAAGAGGAACGCGTCCGCTATGCGTCTGGCAACAAAAAGGGCAAGTTGCGCATGTATGCCAAAGGCACATTCATCTACCGCTTGGCTGGCCGCGAACGGGAAAAATCCGCTTCTTACTATACGCCGGAAGTTCTAACCAAATGCCTTGTCAAATATGCCCTGAAGGAATTGCTGAAAGACAAATCTGCGGATGACATTCTGCATCTAACCATTTGTGAACCTGCCATGGGCAGCGCAGCATTCTTGAATGAAGCGATCAATCAGCTTGCAGAAGCCTATATTTCTCGTAAAGAGCAGGAAACCGGAGAGATCATCGGCTACGAAGAACGTTTTAACCAGCTGCAAAAGGTCAAAATGTTCATTGCCGACCGCAATGTATACGGCGTTGACCTGAACCCTGTGGCCGTGGAACTGGCCGAGGTTTCTCTGTGGCTGAACACCATTTATCCTAATGGATTTGTGCCGTGGTTCGGTACCCAGCTGGTCAACGGCAATTCCCTGATTGGTGCCCGGCGGCAGTGCTACCGCGTGAGTTCCCTGCAAGCCACCAGCAAAGGTCTGCGCTGGTATGAAAAAGCCCCGGAGCGTGTTCCCCTTGGCACCGAGCGCAAGCGCGGCAAGTTGTCCACACAAATCTATCATTTTCTGTTGGGCGACCCCGGTATGTGCAGTTATACCGACAAAGTCATCAAACAGCTGGAGCCTGCAAAAATCAAGTTTTTGAACACCTGGAACAAGGCATTTACTGCTCCTTACTGTGACGATGATATCGAAACGCTGAAAAAACTCTCCAAGACGATTGACAAGCTCTGGAAAGATCAGATTTCTCTGCGTCAGCAACTGAAGCAGCAGACGCACGACAGCCTGTCTGTGTTCAAATTCAATGATGATGAACCGGACTCCCATACTTCCATCCGCACCAAAGATCAGATGCTGCGCACCATGTACCGTTCCGAGAATGCCAAAAATGCTGGTGCTTATGCTCGTTTAAAATTTGCGATGGATTACTGGTGCGCCCTGTGGTTCTGGCCCATTGACAAGGCTGATCTTTTGCCCAGCCGCAGCGAATTTCTGAATGATATGTACATGATCTTGGTGGGGCTGTACTCCACCAACAGTGATTCCCAGCAGCTTTCCATGCTAGAAGATGCAGACGAAGAAGATACTGACATCCTGCTTCAGGTCAACTTGGACGAACTGTGCGCCCTTTTGCCCCGGCTGAGGCTGGCTCGCACAATAGCACAGCAGAATCACTTTATGCATTGGGAGCTGGAGTTTGCTGATGTATTTGCCGAGCGCGGCGGTTTTGACCTGATGATCGGTAACCCGCCGTGGATCAAGATCGAGTGGAACGAACAGGGCGTGCTGGCGGATGCCAATCCCATGTTTGCTGTAAAAAAACTGACCGCTACCCAGACCACCCATGAACGGCAGACGGCACTGGAAAATGCACATACGCACAGCATGTATTTTGCAGAGTATGAAATGCTTTCCGGCGAACAGAACTTTTTGAACGCCGTGCAGAATTATCCTGCCCTGAAAGGACAGCAGACGAATCTGTTTAAATGTTTTCTTCCACTCTCGTGGGAGAAAACGAATGAAAGCGGCATTGCCGCTTTCGTACACCCTGAGGGCGTCTACGACGACCCGAAGGGTGGTGCACTTCGGGAAATGCTGTATCCTCGTTTGCGATATCATTTTCAATTTGCAAACGAGAGAAAGCTATTTCCCGAAGTGCACCACCATACACAATTTAGTCTAAATGTGTATGGTGGTCCACTGATGGTGTCATTCGACACCATCAGTAACCTCTACGATGCTAAAAGCATCGTAGAGTGTTACCAAGGCGAAGCCTCCGCGCCGATTCCAGGCATCAAGGATGCCAATGGCGACTGGAATATTACCGGCCATCCTGACCGTATTATTCATGTTACGCAGCGCGAATTGGAAGTTTTTGCCAAATTGTTTGATGGCAATGATAAGTGGCCGCAGGCACGGCTTCCCGTTTTGCACGTTCGAAGTTTAATTGGAGCCTTAAGTTGCATCGCAAGTCAGACGCAGTACATTTCTGATATAAAAACCGAAATTTTTGGCTCCGAAATGTGGCATGAAACAAATGCACAAAAAGATGGCACTATGGTTCGAAATGTACATTTTCCAGAAAGTCTTACTGATATGATTATTTCCGGACCTCATATTGCAGTTGCAAATCCTTGTTTCAAAACATCTCGAAGCATTTGTCGCCTTAACTCCGATTATGATAATATAGACTTAACTTCGATATCTGATTCATATTTACAACGTTGTAATTATCAGCCATATTGTGCGCCCGAAGAATATGAGGAACGTGCACCACTAACCCCATGGAATTGTAAAAACTATTACAGCTACCGCATTGCTATGCGAAATATGTTTAATCAAGGCGGAGAACGAACCTTAATGTCTGCCATTATTCCGCCGAAAGTCGGCCATGTTCACGCTGTTTACGAACTCGGCTTCAAAAATGATGTTGACACAGCACTAATGAGTGGTCTGATGGAATCTATTCCGTATGATTTCTACATAAAAGCAACCGGAAAGGGCTCTGGAGGCATCGGCGTTTTAGGCGGCCTTCCGATTATCCGCAGTATTTATAGTATCCGTATCATCCTTACCACTTTACTGCTTAATTCGCTCAATGAATATTACGCTCCCCTTTGGAAAAAATGTTGGAATGTTGTCTGGCCTTTCACTACTTGGTCCAAATCCGACCCTCGCCTCTCCCCTGCTCGCTTCACTTCTTTGACCTCGGAGTGGACATGGGACACGCCCTTGCGCACGGACTATGAGCGGCGGCAGGCTCTGGTAGAAATTGATGTACTTACCGCCATGGCACTGGGCATGACCCTGCAGCAGCTCAAGACCATTTACCGCATCCAGTTCCCCGTGCTGCAAAGCTATGAGGCCGATACATGGTACGATGCCAATGGCCGCATTACATTTACCAACAACCGCAGCCTGACCGGTGTAGGCTTCACCCGCCCGGAGTGGGAAAATGCCGGTGCTGTGCAGCCAATCAAGCGCGGCGATGCTCCGTGGGACGGTATTATGAAGCATGCTCCGGCCGGTTATGTGTTTGCCCGTACCATTACGGATGACACCATGCCTGGCGGCCCGGTACAGCGCACCATTGAGTATGCAGCACCCTTTGACCGCTGTGACCGGGAGCAGGATTATGAAACCGCGTGGAAGTTCTTTGAGGAAAAGTATAAAGAATAATAGGCCTATAATTTGATTGGAGGCATCAAGTTGTCCAAGAAAAAAGAGTGTTCCAACCTTGAAACACGCACTATGAATGTCACCATGTCCCAAGATGACTTCAAAAAATTAGATAGCGGTGAACTGCGCTCCAATCATGGACTCCGCGATAGTTCTGGTCATATTAAGGCTTCTCTTGATATTTCTTATATTTCAGAAAATGAACTTCCTCAACGTGAGGTAGTCCGCACGGAAACCGTATATAAAGAGTCTCCTGTCCCATCCCCCACGGCGCAGGCTCTTACTGGAACCACAATGGAAATTTTGGGCGACATCCTTAGCGACCCAGAAGTTAAAAAGTCCATTTCTGACCTTATTCACGTACTCTGGCACTATAAGGTACAACCAAAAATTCAAGATACTATTGATAGAATCAAAGGCATCTCACAACCGCAACCCCCTCGCTCTGAACAAGTTTTTCAAACAAAAGCAGAACAAATTCTATCTTCACAAACTATTGTTCCGGATTCAAAAGATACTTCATTTGAGCCTATTCCTGTCACAAATGAACAGGCTGCATTTTTGTTAGCCAAGACTAAAGAATCCGCATCCGAATTAACCCGATTGATTTATCTTCTTTCCAATATCGTAGTCAAGGATGATATAACAGCCGAAGAATACAGTCTGGAGCAATCTTATATTAAAGAGTTGCTCAGTGAATCCTCTGTGTCAACGATGACTTTTCTTCTTCAAAATCGTCAACTTGGTATTATTGACGATAAAACCGCACTTCTTTTTTCTGATGTTCTTGAGGGATATGTCGGTGACGGTCAACAGCGCATTCCTCTCTCCATCGACAAGATATCCAATCAATAATTATAGGAGTATATTGCGATATGTTACCCTCAATTCTTGCCAGCCAACTCGAAAAAGGCATTGGTGATTACATCGAAACTACATTTCCCATGAGCAACGCTCCCTTCAAAGGTTCCGTTGCAGAAATGCTTGCTCAGAAAGGCTCTGTTTATCATGAACCTTATCTTGCCGTGCGTCTGCCCTTCCGTGTTGCAAAGGAAATGCCAACCTGCTTTGAGGCAATTCACCCTGCATATCTTCCCTATGTTCATCAGCAAAAAGCGTTTGAACGACTGACTGGCAATGACGGCCGTTCTACACTGATTGCAACCGGCACAGGCTCCGGCAAAACTGAATGCTTCTTGTACCCCATTCTGGAATACTGTTACCAGCACCGTGGGGAGTCTGGCATCAAGGCGCTGATCATCTATCCTATGAATGCCCTTGCCACCGATCAGTCCAAGCGAATTGCAGAACTGATTCATAACAGTCCCGAACTGCGCGGCAATGTAACTGCCGGTATGTATGTTGGCGGTCTGGAACGCACTCCGTCCCGCACCATGAGTGAGCATGGCATCATTACTGACCACGAGACTCTGTTGAACAGTCCGCCGGATATCCTGCTAACCAACTATAAAATGCTGGACTATCTGCTTGTGCGCCCCAAAGATGCCCTGCTTTGGAAGCAGAATAATCCAGAAACGCTAAAGTACATTACAGTGGATGAGCTGCATACCTTTGATGGTGCACAAGGCACCGACCTTGCCTGCCTGCTGCGCCGTCTCAAGCGCCGCCTTGGCATCTACGATGGGTATCTGTGCTGTATCGGTACCTCTGCTACCATGGGTTCCAAGGAAAACAACGGTGCCATCCTTAATTATGCCGAGGAGATCTTTGGCGAGCCATTTGAACGAGATGCCGTCATCACCGAGGATCGGCTCAGTGCCGATGAGTTTTTTGCTGGACAGTCGACCGCATTCTTTGCCTTGCCTTCCGCAGATCAGACTGCACAGCTGGTAGCTCTTGCCGAAGAGGACAATCCTTCCGCCTATCTTCAGTGCGCGGTAAAGGCATGGTTCCCGGATTTTTCGCAGGACGTTCTATCCGACAGTGGCCGCATTGAACTGGGCCGGGTTCTTCTGCAGCATGTATTCCTACAGTCTGTTCTGCACCTAACGGAGGGCAATTACTATCAGGTTTCCCGCATTGTGGAAGCGTTGGCGCCACATTATCCGGCACTGAATGAATTATCCGATGCTTCTGCCGTGCTCAACTCGCTCTTTGCACTGGTTTCTCATGCGCGCACCGGTAAGCCGCGAAAATTACGCCCGTTCCTGAATGTACAGGTGCAGCTTTGGATCCGGGAACTGCGGCGCATCGTTGCCAAGGTCGATGCGGAGCACATCACTTATAAAATTGCGCATGATCTGAACCGACAGCAGGCCAAACAGCACCTGCCCGTTGTCAACTGCCGTGACTGCGGCATCACCGGCTGGGTCACGATCCTGAACGAGCGTCAGAACGCCACCATTGTCAATCTTGAAGCGTTTTACAACCAATATTTTAAAGCAGATGAAAAAGTCGTGATGCTTTTCCCTCATCCGCATGAAAATGTTCCCACCGGAATGCTGCCTGCACGCATCTGTCCAGACTGCCTGCAGGTAAAACTGGGGATCGACGGCAGCAGCGAATGTGCCAGCTGCGGCACCCGCATGGTGGACATTCTGATTCCCAGTCCGATTCGGACAACCGGCCCGAAGCAGCATAAGCAGTACATCTGCCCCTGCTGCGGCAGCCGCCGGGGACTTTCTCTGATGGGTGTACGCAGTGCCACGGAGATCAGTGCCAGTATTTCTCAAATGTTCGCTTCCCGCTTCAACGATGATAAAAAGACGCTTGCCTTTTCCGATAATGTGCAGGATGCTGCTCATCGCGCTGGATTTTTCAATTCCCGCACCTGGCGGTTTGGTCTGCGCACGGCAATTCAGCGTTATTGCGCAGAATGTGGTTCAGGTCAAAACCTTGCTGATTTTCAGGCCGGGTTTGTGGATTACTGGCACCTGCACATGACCGATGAAGAATTTGTCAGCTTTTTTATTCCGCCTAATCTAACCTGGAAGCGTGCATACGAAGAAATGACGCAAAATCGTAAGCTCAGCGATGACAAGCAGGCGCATATTTTGATGCATGAGATTGAGCAGCGCATCCAGTATGAAATCATGCTGGAATATGGTCTTACCAGTAAAATTGGACGTACTCTGGAACGGTCGGCTTGCTCGGTTCTTTCCTTTTCTCCTGAGGATATTGAGCAGATTGCTGCAGCAGTCCAGCTGCGTGTTGTTAACGAACTGGGTATCATGTCTCGGGAAGACCGCATAATCTTTCAGCGCATGGTCATCGGTTGGCTGAATCTACTCCGGTGCAATGGTGCTTTTAAAGATGTTGTTTTTGATGAGTACACCATCAATGATGGCAAAAGCTATATGCTTTCAAACGACCGCAATCGCTGGCTGCCCGGTCAACAATCCGGGCGTAATATTCCTCGTTTTATAGCTGAATACCTTGGAAAAAGCCATCCTACTTCTGAGTTTGATTTACCATCTTCGCGCCGTTACACAGACTGGATTGCTTTCTGCTGCACAGAATCAATTCTTGACGAGCTCAATTTCCGTGCTATCAGCAAGCTGATTCTGGAAAAATCTGTGAAGAACGGCATTGTCGTATCTGTGCCTTCTTCCGCAAACTATAAAGTCTATGGCCTGAACAAGAGCCGTGTCTTCCTTACAAACGATGTTATCCAGCTGCGCTGCGAACATTGCGGTGCGGTGTATTCGTTTTCTGCCGAAAGCCTGCCGCTGTGGGAAAATGCGCCCTGTCCTCGGTCTGCCTGTGGCGGTAAACTTGTCGAATATAAATCATCCGGCATCAATTACTATGGCCGACTTTACAGCACCGGCGATCTGGCGCGCATCAATGCACGGGAGCATACTGGCCTGCTGGAACGCCCAGATCGTGAGCAACTGGAGAAGGATTTTAAGCGTAGCAAGGAAAATCGTTCCAACTGGGACCCCAATGTTCTCTCCTGTACCCCCACTTTGGAAATGGGTATTGATATTGGTGACCTTTCCACGGTCATCCTGTGCAGTATGCCGCCTGCACAAAGTCAGTTTCTGCAGCGTGTTGGCCGTGCCGGACGCAAAGACGGCAATGCTCTGACCTTGGCAATTGCAAATGCGCGGCCACATGACCTCTATTTTTACGCAGATCCTTTAGAGATGATCTCCGGTTCGGTCACACCACCAAAAATCTTCCTGCGCGCTTCCGCTGTATTGGAACGGCAGTTCATGGCTTTTTGCATGGATTCTTGGGTGCGGAAAGGCATTCCTGATGATGCTATCCCCGATAAGGTCGGTATTATTCTGAAGAAACTGGATGCGCGGCCTTCCGATATGTTCCCTTTCAATTTTCTCAACTACGTGCAGAGTACACTTTCCCGGCAGATCAACTCTTTTGTCCAGATGTTTTCCGCTTATCTGGACGAAAGCTCCAAGGAAGAGCTGCAAATATTTGCCCGCGGCACTAGAACCACAGAAAGTTCCATGCACATTAAAATTCTGGATGCCTTTGAAAGTTTGAAGAAGCAGCAAAACAGCCTGCACAACAGCGTAAATTCCCTGAAGGTCATGATCCAGCAGCTGGAAAACAAGCCCAAAGACAGTTCTTACGACGAAGAGATCAAGGAACTAAAGGGCGAGGAAGCGGCTCTATTGACCGTTTTGCAGGAGATCAGCAAAAAGAACGTTTTCAACTTCTTGTCCGATGAGGGATTGCTGCCCAACTATGCTTTTCCGGAGGCTGGGATCATTCTGCGGGCGGTTCTCTACCGAAAGTCCGATGAGGAACTTCCGTCTGCCCGAAAAAAGTATGAAAAGCTCGTCTATGAATACAACCGCTCCGCTTCCTCTGCCCTCAGTGAGTTTGCACCGAGCAACAGTTTCTATGTGGATGGTCGCAAACTGACGATCGATCAGGTAGACCTGACAACTGCTCAGAGTGCCCTTTGGCGTCTGTGTCCAAACTGCTCTCATGCGCAGCTTGAAACAGCTGGCCGGAACACAGCAGCCTGTCCTCAATGCGGAAGCCCCGCTTGGGCCGATTCCGGTCAGATGCGCAACATGCTGAAAGTGCAGATGGTCTACTCTAACATGGACTACGCCAAGAGCTTGATTAGTGATGAAAGCGACGACCGCTCTAATATCTTTTATTGCAAGCAGCTCCTTGTAGACGTAGATGAGGACCATGACATCTCCTGTGCCTATCGCATGGACAATGAGGAATTTCCCTTTGGTTACGAATTTGTCCGTAAAGCAACGCTGCGGGAGATCAACTTTGGCGAGAGTGACCTGACAGGTGAAAAGTTATCGATTTCTGGTGTCGAGGAAGTGCGCAAAGGGTTCCGGATCTGCAAATATTGTGGTAAGATTCAGACTGACAGCAAGCCGAATAACCACAGCTATTCCTGTAAGACACGCAAAATCCCTGCGCTCTCACAGGCCGATGCCTATGAAGAATGTCTGTTTCTGTATCGTGAATTCAGCACAGAGGTTCTCCGACTTCTGATTCCCGCTACGACGATGAACTCTTCTTCCGTCCGGATGGAATCCTTTGTTGCGGCCTTCATGCTTGGTATGAAAGAATATTTTGGCAATGTCGATCACCTCCGGGCTGCTGTCAGCGAAGTACCCGTCCCGGATGCCGACTATCGCAAACAGTATCTCGTGATCTACGATTCGGTTCCCGGCGGCACGGGATATCTGAAGCAGTTGATGCATGAAAAAGATTCTTTGATTCAGATTTTTGAAAAAGCCCTTCATGTTATGGAAACCTGCTCCTGCAAAGACGATCCGCAGAAGGACGGCTGCTATCATTGCCTATATGCGTATCGCCAGAGCCAGCAGATCGGTAATATTTCGCGTGCAACTGCCATTCGGCTGTTGAAAACGATTCTTTCCGGTAAAGACCATATCCAAAAAATCGATATGATCAGCAGTATTCCTGTAAACCCGCTGTTTGAAAGCGAATTGGAATCGCGCTTTTGGGAAGCGATCCGTCTAAAAGTTGGTGCTGCAAATATCAGTGACACCGTAAGAAACGGAAAACACAGTTATTATCTCAAACTGAAGCACTCTGCTTGGGAACTTGAACCTCAGGTTTCACTGGGTCCAAGCAACGGTGTATCCGTTCCCTGTAAACCAGATTTTGTGTTCTGGCCTGTAGCCGCGCCCGGACACAAGCCCCTAGCGGTGTTTACGGACGGCTTCCTATACCACAAGGATATCGTTTCCGATGACACCATCAAACGTGAAGCACTCCGCCGCAGTGGGCAGTTCCGGGTCTGGTCCCTGAGTTTTAAGGATGTTCAGAACGTTTTTACCCCGCAGGGGGATTACGCCACTTCTGTTTTAGCGGTCGAAAAAATGCCGCTCGGCAAGGTGATGTACCGTTCCGAAGTACGAAAGCTCCATGCAGAGGTACTTGATCCTGCAAAGCTTTCTGCGTTTGACCTCTTGATTGCCTACCTGAATCTGCCGGATGCCGAAACGATCTTCCACGCACAGGCACACGCTTATGCACTTTCTCTGCTGTATCCGGCATTCATCAAGAACAATGCGGCATTCGATCAATGGCATCAGGTCTTTCAGGATGTGAACGATCAACTGCATTTTACAGATTCCAGTTTCCGCTTTGGGCTGACCGCTTATGGAGCGTGGGTCCCTCGTGCTGTAAATTCTCATCTGGCTCTCTATGCAGGCATTTCCGCTGCATCCATGAAAGCAGATGGTGCTGTTACCGTCTTTGCCGTCCTGAACGATGACAAGAACAGCCGCACAGATAAATACGAACCGGAGTGGAACGGTTTCTGGCAGTTTTTCAATCTGATGCAGTTTGCCTCAGAATTTGCTGCCGTTTCTTCTACCGGGCTCAGGCGCATGGACTATCTCGCACTTCCTGTTTCCCAGAGCAGCTGTTCTTCGGCGGAAGCCTCTTCCACACCCGATTCCGGATGGAATTCCATCGGTGAATTGCTATTTGACGAAGATGCGAAAGCATTCGCTGCCTTGGCACAGAAAAGCGGTATCCCAGCACCTGCTGAAGATTTCATTGGATTTGAGGCAGCTGGTGCAGATGGAAATGTCATCGCAACGGTTGAAATTGCTTGGCCGGACAAGAAATTGGGATTTATGACTTTTGAACAGTCCATTGATCGAGAAAAGATGGAGCATCTCGGCTGGAAAATATACACCGCAGCCGATCTATCTGGTCTTGATTTAAGCAATCTATTGGGAGGAAAGAACGTATGACAACTGCAAAAGTTGCAATTTCCGCTGATTTTTTGACGGCCTTTGCACACCTTCCCCGTCAGGTGCAGGGAAAAGTTACCGAACTTGTCAACAAATTCCGGAATGACCCTGCTTCGCCGGGAATTCACTACGAAAAGATAAACTCTTGTATCGATAAAAAAATATATTCCATTCGTATCGATGATACCTACCGCGGCATTGTCGTTCGTCAATCCGAAGTTTATCTGCTTTTATGGGTCGATCATCACGATGAGGCCTACCAGTGGGCCGCCCGAAAACGCTGTGAAGTAAACCCGAACACCGGTTCACTTCAGGTTTTTGATGTACAAACGGTTTCCGAACCGATCGCGGCACACAGTCAGCCGCTTCTGTTTTCTGCTTTCAAAGACGCGGATCTGCTTCGGCTGAGTGTTCCTGAAGCGCTGCTGCCTTATGTCCGCAGCTTTGAAACAAAAGAACAGTTTTATCAGGCGCGATCTTCCTTCCCGGCAGATGCATACGAATATCTCGCCTGGCTTGCAGAAGGCTTTTCCATGGAAGAAGTTCTGGAACTTGCCAACGAAGAATGCAATACCTCTCCCGCAGCACAGGATTTGTCGGCAGCATTGGAACAGCCCATTACCATGCGGTCCTTTGTCGTCGTGGAAGGGGAAGATGAACTGCGCCGCATCATGGCTGCACCGCTTGAAAAATGGCGTGTTTTTTTACATCCGGCTCAGCGAAATCTGACGCAGAAAAATTACTCTGGCCCTGTTCGTGTTCTGGGTGGTGCAGGAACGGGAAAAACGGTTGTCGCTCTGCACCGCGCTAAATATCTGGCATCTCAATGCACCGGGCAGCAGCGTATTCTTTTTACGACCTATACGGCGAACCTCGCCGCAGATATTCAGGAAAATCTCCGCAAGATCTGCTCGATCGAGGAACTACGCAAAATTGAAGTCATTCATCTTGACGCATGGGTCAGCCGCTTTATGCGCGAGTCCGGCTTTTCTTTCCAGATCGGCTACGATGACGCCTTGGCTCCTATATGGGAAAAGGCGCTCTTTCTTGCAAACACGGAACTGCCTTACGACGTTTCTTTTTATCAGGAAGAATGGAATCGGGTCGTAATTTCACAGGAAGCGATTACGCGTGACCAATATCTGAAAGCCTCCCGAAACGGCCGCGGCACACGGCTGGACCGCAGAAAGAGGCTTCTTGTATGGCAGGTTCTGGACAACTACCAAAATCTGATGAAAGAGCATCAGATCCGCGACATCAATACTGCCATGTATGAGTGCACAAAACTTTTACAGGGCAGCAGTGTAAAGTCGCAGTATACCCATATCATTGTAGACGAAGGACAGGATCTAAGCGATAACACATATCGCCTGATTCGTGCTCTGGCCGGCCCGGAACACGCAAACGATCTTTTTATCGTGGGTGATGCGCATCAGAGGATCTATCGGAATCGGCCTATCTTATCGAAATGCGGTATCAATGTCCGCGGCCGAAGCAGTATTTTAAAGATCAACTATCGCACCACAGAGGAGATTCGGCATAGTGCATTCTCCTTCTTAGAGGGCCTCTCTTTTGACGATTTGGATGAAAGTACCGATAGCGGAACCCAATGCCAATCTTTGACCCACGGAGAACCTCCTATCATTCGGAATTTCCCGGATGCAAACGCAGAATTCAACTTCATTTATACTGAAATCCGGAAGCTACAAAATTCTGGTATTTTGCTAAAGGAGATTTGCATCGTTGCGCGTACAAAGAACCTTGCAAACGATTATCTGTCCCTGCTGACAAAGGCCGGCATCCGTTCTTACGCAATCAAACGGAATCAACCTGACAATCGAAACTTTGATGGAATTCGTGTCGCAACCATGCATCGTGTGAAGGGGCTCGAATTCAAATACGTCTTTATTGCTGCCCTCAATCACCGCGTTGTTCCTCTAGCTGCTGCCATCAATCACATGGATCCAATCTCCGAAAAAGAATCCATCACATCCGAAAAATGTCTGCTTTATGTGGCTATGACACGCGCGCAAAAGGGAGTTTACATCACAAGCTATGGTACTTGCTCTCAGTTCCTACATCAATCTGACTGAAACACTTTCTATATGTAATTCCTCTACTTCTTTTTGTTGAATTTTTGGCCTGCCCATGGTAATATTGAATTACCATTACAAGGAGGATTTCCTATGAAACTCACAAGCCTCTATGTGCATGACTTCAAGGGCTATAGAGAACATCAATTTGATTTGCAGGGAAAAAGCACCGTCCTTTTCGGTGTAAACGGTGCTGGCAAATCAACCGTTCTGACAGCCATTAATTATTTAATGTGGCCAGTTTTGAACCGTTTAAGCAACACTCAGGGAACTGCTTTCCGCTCCTTAAATACAGAATCTGTTCATGCTGGCTTTGGAATGATGAACCTTGGTGCTGATTTCAGCCTGGCTGGTGAAACCTTGTCTTTAAGAAAAGATTATATTAAAGCCAAGCCCGGAAAAGCACCACGAGTAATTCCATACAAGGATTTATACGATGCTTTTGTTGAAAAATTTACAGCAACTTATCTCTCTGAGGGATCAGAAAACAATATGCCCATTTTCGTCAATTATGGAACCAATCGTTCCGTCCTTGACATTCCTCTTAGAATTCGTACCAATCATGAATTTTCGCAGCTGGCAGCTTTAGAGCGAGCCAGCGAGAATGAATTGGATTTTCGTTCCTTTTTTGAGTGGTTTCGCAATCAGGAAGACATCGAAAACGAAACAAAAACAGAAACCAAAAATTTCGATTATGAGGATGTTTCTTTAGGGTGTGTCCGCACAGCTGTCTGTTCTATGTTGGATAATGTCTCCGACCTAAAAGTTAAACGTAGTCCCCTGCGCATGACAGTCAAGAAGAATGGACTAGAAATGCGCGTTGATAATCTTTCTGATGGTGAGAAATGTACCCTCGCTCTCTTTGGTGACTTAGCTCGTCGTATTGCTCTGGCTAACCCTTCTCGCAGCAATCCACTTGAGGGAGAAGGTATTGTACTCATCGATGAGATTGAACTTCATATGCACCCTTCTTGGCAGCGAAAAATTCTCGGTGCATTAAAAAGTACTTTTCCGAACATTCAATTTATCATCACAACGCATTCTCCTCAAGTGATAAGCGAAGTAGATGACAGTTACAATCTTTTCGGTCTGAAGCAGGAAAATGACGATGTAATCGTTAAACCCTATAATGTGCATGGATGGGATACCAACGGAATTCTGCATAGCGTAATGCATACCACTGAGCGTCCCGAAAATGTTGTAAGAGCATTTGAAGCATTCGATAGCGCCATCGAATGCAACCTTAAAGAAGCATCTAAAATTCTTCAGTATCTGAAAGAAACTGTTGATCCCAACGATCCAAAGTTGACAGAGTGTGAAGTTCGTTTCGATTTGGAGAATCGCTGAGGATTAACTATGATTAAAATCAATAAAGGTATTGAGCCTGTAGAGCTTACGAAATACAAACAACAGCCTAATGCATCCTACCGAGATATGCATGGTGCTCCCTCAGGAAAAAGTAATTCCGATGGAACTCCCATCGATGTTTATACTATAGTTCTGAATCGTCTAATTCAGGAGCAAGGGTGTATTTGTGCTTATTGCATGTGTCGAATTCCAGAAAAAGGAAAGAAAGCAACGATTGAGCATATTGACCCACAGAGTGCCACTTCTGAAGAGAAAGCCTTAGATTATCGGAACATGCTTGCTGTATGTAATGGAAATCGTGATGCTCACAATGACAAAGAAAAATCCTGCGATGCACATCGCAAAAATGCTCCTTTAAGCGTCAATCCATTAAAATCAGATACATTATCTTCTCTCAAATATCTATCCAATGGCGAAATAACTGCCTCTGACGATGCTATTAAGAAAGACCTCTGTGATACTCTCAATCTAAACTGCTCAGAAAGACGCATCCCGGAAAACAGAAAGGCCGCCTTAACTGCATACCTTCGGGTCTTTGTCGCCAAACATCCCACCGGCGATATTAAAGAATCTTGCCGACGGGAGTTAGAAAAATATCAACAGGAATCACCCAAAATGCCATACGTTGGTATTATTTTGGATTGGCTTACTCGCCATACATAATAGTATACCTCTTACATCTCTTATTGAGCATTGGGGCAGTGGTATTCCGCGCATCATGGGAAAAGTCAAAGCCTATGGTCTTCGAGATCCAGAATTTATCGGCGGTGAAGTTGATTTGCGTATCAATATCTATCGTAACCAACTGAATGCCGCCAGTGCTGCTCAGGACATTCCTCAGCATATGTGAGTGCCGACAAACAATGAGCACTGCCGACAAAGTGCCGATAAAGTGCCGACAAATGAACAAGAGCGGCAAATTTACAATTATGTCCTCGAAAATCCATCCATTACAACTACCCAAGCTGCTACTTTGTTAAACATCGGGCAGCGTCGCGCACGAAACCTTTTAGTCAAGATGGTAGATGACCGCTGGTTGAATAAGGAAGGTGCTTCTCGCAGCACTGTTTATGTAATCAACCACGACCCTGTGTAATATTGCTCTGTTCCCCAGAACGACCGCCGTATCCGACCTTCTCTACCCATCTCCTCACGCCTGCATTGCATTGTTCCCAAGAACGAACAGAAAAATGTACGATTATGACATCAATTTGCAGGTATCGAGCCATGTGGAGTGCGTACTCTTGATGTCAAAAGTGCAGTAATATTGTGCGGTGATTCGTTCAATATCGTTCGGACATCATTTTACAGTCTGAACCGTTCTCGTCCTTGGAAACAGGTCGAGGGCGGTTTTTGAGCATTTGGGCAATATCTAAATTGTAGCCACAGGAGTAGCAGATAATTGAGTTTCTGGATTAGATGTTTGGGCTAACAGCGAATCCGGCAACTCAGGTATCTTGGGGTATCTAGTGTAGGATTTAGATGTCATCTATAAAGGAGGATAGCAAACAGGAATGAGTACGAAAATCAAGGGTTCCGAATTTCCGCTTGCAAAGATTTTCAGTTCCGATTTTGATTACAATATCCCATCTTTCCAGCGCCCTTATTCCTGGACGGAAGACCAGACGCGAGAACTCTTCAACGATTTGCACGATTTCTATGTAGAAGAGAGCTCCGAAGAACAATATTTTCTTGGCAGTATCGTTCTTGTAAAGGAAGACGACAAGCCGCACTCGGAAGTGATTGATGGGCAGCAGCGTCTTACCACTCTGACGATTCTTCTGGCTGCGCTGACTTCCAGGCTAACCGGGGACGATCGGGCGGATTTCAAAAACTATATCATCGAACCCGGTCGTGCCTCTCAGGGCATCGTTCCCAAACCGCGCCTGCAATTGCGCAAGGTGGACAATCCTTTCTTTTGCACTTATGTGCAGGAAATGCAATTTGATAAACTGTTTGGTTTGAATCCTGATATGCTGCCAACAGAAGCTCAGCAGAACATTCTTCTCAATGCCAAATTGCTGATGGACCTTCTAGTGGCTAATTTTGCCTCGGAGGCCGAACTGGTTCGTTTTGGTGCTTTTCTGGTACAGCGCTGTCTACTGATTGTAGTATCTACCCCCACCGAGCAATCTGCGTTCCGCATCTTTTCGGTCATGAACAATCGCGGTATGGATTTGCTTGTCACCGATATCATCAAGGCAGATGTGATTGGAGCCATCACGCCAGACAGCTGGCAGCAGGATTACAATGAAAAATGGGAATCCCTTGAAATTCAGCTTGGCCGATCCGGATTTAACGACCTCTTCGGCCATATCCGCATGATCCGGATGAAGGCCAAAGCCAAAAAATCCCTGCAAGAGGAGTTTTACAAGTTCGTTCTGCCTGCCATCACCTGTCCTATAGCTATTGATTTTATTGACAACACCCTAGAGCCCTTTGCAAACGCCTATGACATAATTTCCAGCAGTCATTACGCTGGTGCCGAGGATGTTAATAACATTCTCCGCTGGCTGAACCGGATTGATAACTCCGATTGGCTCCCGGTCGCCATGCTTTACTATGTGAAGCACAAAGACAACGCTGTGCTTCTACAGCGTTTTTTCAGCAAACTGGAACGCTTGGCTGCCTATATGCGCATTTCCTCTACGGATGTTACCCACCGAATCGACCGCTATGCCAAGGTTCTAGCCGATCTAGAAAACCCTGCTGTGGCAGACTTTGGTCCCTCTATCGAACTTTCTGCCGCCGAGATTCAGGACTTCCTCACACGCCTGGGTTCCGATGTCTATAAGATGACTTCCAACAAGCGCAACTATCTGGTACTCCGGCTCGACTCCTTTGTATCGGATGGTTCGGCATACTATGATTCCAAACTTCTTACCATTGAACATGTTCTGCCCCAGACAGTTGCTCCCGGAAGTCAATGGGAAAAAGACTGGCCCGATCCTGTCGAGCGAGAAAAGTGGCTACATAAACTCGGAAACATTCTGCCGCTTTCCAAACGAAAGAATTCACAGGCGCAGAACTACGAATTCCCAGTCAAAAAGGAAAAGTATTTCAAAACAAAAGGTGTTTCTTCCTTTGCACTGACTACACAGGTTCTTAATTACACCACATGGACTCCTGCTATTGTACAGAAACGACAGTCTGAACTTATTGAGATCTGCAAAAAGAAGTGGGATCTCATCCTCTAAATTTCTCTAATACTCCTTATATTTTTAATTACAAAAAGCCGCCAGCGTATCATGTGAAAATCCATCACACTGTACGCTGGCGGCTATGCTTTATCCTCTATTCTTCTTATTTTTCACGCAGGCACATCAATACTCAATCCCAATTTCAGCTCCACGATATAGTAGTCATCCCAGATCGTGATTTGCCGGAGCCAGCGTTTGACCAGCTTTTCGTCAAACTCGGTCAGCTCATTGCTCTGCTGTCCGATAAAATCTTGCAACTCCTTGA
>ENA-UONY01000809-UONY01000809.1-human-gut-metagenome-genome-assembly--contig:-CS9-NODE-809-length-32877-cov-12.620133_pt1 | contig 32877 bp, 45 predicted proteins | sample MGYA00242465_ERZ724012 | MGnify/ENA metagenome assembly ERZ724012 | reverse complement strand
CTGCTCCCGGGCCGTCTTCCGGTCATGGCAGCGCTTGCACAGGCTCTGATGGTTGTCCGGGTCGATGAACAGCTGCCAGTCCCCCCGGTGCGGCGTGACGTGGTCCACCACGGTGGCCCGGGTGCGAACGCCATGCCGGGCACACTCCCGGCACCAGGGCTCCCGCAGGAGCTGGGCCGGCCGCAGGTCGTCGGTCCATACGGGCAGGTTGTACCAGCCGTGGTATTCCGCCGAGGCCCGGCGCTCGGCCCGCTTGGGCTTGTGCTTGGGACAGTAGCTCTCGCGGGTGAGCGCCGGACACCCGGGATGTCGGCAGGGTCGGAGCGGCTTCATGGCCACGGGCTATCACCTCCGGGCAAAACAAAAAGCCAGAGCCCGACCTGGTCCCACGCTGGGGATCTTGTCGGGCTCTGGCTTCCGCTCCGGGCTATCACCTCCGGAGAAACAAAAACACCTGAGCCGACACGATCTCCCTCATGGGTTCTGTTCGGCTCAGGCGCTGGTCTCTCTGGACTCGGGCTCAGGCTCTTCGATATTCACGATGCTTTCTTTGCGGCAATGCTTGCACCAGATGGGCCAGTTCTTTCCATGGGTGTCTGGCCTCACTCGGTACTGCGTGGATCTGCCGCAGTTGGGACAGATGATGTGTCCGTCCTTGATGACCAGTGTATCAGCTTTTCTTTTCGTTTGCAATGCCTACCCCTCACTTTCTACATAGGGTGACGAATTATTAAGACTGGTTTCAAGCCGGAAAATTATTAAGCCGGCCGCTGTCGTCCTCTATTATATGTATACTGCCCCGGCTCCCGCTCCGGAAAGAGGAGATACCGGGCGCCGATGCAGTCGGCGAAGCCGTAGGGGTTGCGCTCGCTGAAGGTCTCGTAGTCCACCGCGCCCGCCGGCGGCGCCAAGGTGACGCTGTCGCTTGGAATGTCAATATATTCCACTTCATACTTTCTGAGGTTGCGGGACCCGCGCCAGGTCCGCTCCCCGGGCCTGGGCTTGCCAAACTCCCTGGCCTCCTTCGTGAAGTACTTGGCCAGCTCCCGGTAATAGTGGACGTCCAGCGGCTCGGCCCGGACATAGCCTCCCCCCTGCCATAGGCTGCGGATCTCCTCCAGGTCCTCCGGCGAGGTGAAGTTGAGCACCACATGGTGGTGGAGCCGCTTGTCCTCCAGCTCTCCGTCGGCGTCCATCCAGTCATAGGTCCTCAGCTCATGAAAACCCTCAGTGGTGTAGATGTACCGCAACTCCTCCCCCCTCTTTCGCCGGACCGCCCGGCAGCTCCGGACAAATTTCTGGAATATTCTGTCCGCACCCCGCTTGTCCAGCGGAAGGTGGGCGTCGTCATAGGTGAAAACAAGCACCCAGTCCCGGGCCCCAAAGTTGGCCGCAAAGGTCAACTCCAATTCCCGCCAAGAACACTTCAAGTTGTAAAACATCTGGCCCGGCGAGGTGGGCCCCTGCCGTCTGGCCCTCTGCCGCCTGTTGCCGGTGTCCGGCACCTTGCCCAGCACCTCCAGGTGCAGCAGGCCCGCCGTGATGGATTTGATACACTTGGCCAAAGCTACGCTCCTTTCCAGCTTTGCACTGCTTCCTCCAGATCAATCACCGAGGCGAAGGTCTGGAGCCAGACCATCCCCCGCACCCGGACCCGGATCTGGACCACCATCGGGACGCCCCACACGGGAGACGCCTCATGGGTGGTGACCGTAGCCGTCATACCCTGCGCCTCCCGTGTCAGAGTGATTTCCCGCCGGTGGTCCATGGCTGTCTGTATCGTGCGGAAATCGTTCCGTCCAAACAGGCACATATTGCTGCCCCTCACGTCAAATACTCCAGCTTTCCGGCAATGTCGTGTGGCACGTTAGCCCCCCAAACAAAAGAATTCTCCAGAATATAATTGTTATAGCTGGAGGCCGTTTTGTTGGCCCTCATTTTGGCCTGCTCCGCCCATGACTGCTTTTCTTCATCGGACGAGCCCTTGTACTGCTCATAGACCAAACGATCTGCCTCATAAGAGGCAATCATGGATCGGCAAGTATCCTCCACTTTCTTCTGCGTCTTATAGCTGGTAACACCATCCGCCCGTTGGACAATCCCAAACCAGGAGTTCCAGGCCATAATACCAAGCGGATTTGCTGCAAAAAAGAAAAGCAGGCTGACTGCGATCAGGGCACTTACGATCCAGCCTTTACGCATTGCTCTCCCCTCCAACCACAATGGTGGGCGTATCGACCTCAAAGGGGATGTCGGAGTACAGATAGGTCCCGGTCCATTCGATGTACTTTCCATCGGGTGTAAAGAAAAATATACCCTGATCGTTTTCTCCGTAAGATCCGTCGATATCTGCGACCCAGTAAATCGTGCGGGTAGCACCGGTGGTATACGCTTCACTATCCGGCGTAAGATAGCTATTCAGACTGGACACCTTTCCGTCTACCACAAATCGTCCCACCACACCGCCGCTCTCTGTAAACAGGACGATGTACCCAAGCGGCTTCTCTATTTCGCACACAAGCGAATTTGCCCTTTCACGCTGACCATTGACCCAGTAAGCACGGCGGATAAGATTATATCGTTCCAGAGAATACTCAATATCCGTAGGAGTTGGCTGGTTCTCTTGGAGCGTGTTGGCAGCTATCTGTGTGTTGATTCTGTCTTGGGCAGAACCAGAAACCTCACATCCGGCCAAGCAGATCATAAAGACCAGCACCGCTATTGACATAAATACTGTCTTTTTCATCACGGTTACCTCCATATCGTATATTCTTTGATTGGTTATCTGTCTAAGTCCCGATTTTCCGGCCCGGGCACAGGTCCATGGTCATCTGCTCTGGCAGCTTCTCCTTGATGGAGACCACCCGGGCGTCGCCCAGCTGCTCCAGGGCCATGCCCAAAACCTCCTTCACGCACTCCGCCGCCCCCGGCGGCGCATTTACCTGGATGGTGACGATCAGCATATCGTGTCCTCCTTCACAGGTTGATGGAGCCAGTGGAGCACACATTTCTCACAGCGATCCAATGGGATGGCCGTGTCCTGCTCCAGATTCTTGTCACACTCCGGAAGGCTCCGGCAATATTGGATCATCGTCTCACCTTCCGCCAGCAGGTTGATGGCCTTGGCCAGCTCGTCGTCGCTCATGGACCGAATGCGGTCGGCGTTGGTCATAGGCGGTTTGAAGGCACCGCACTTCACTACGATTTCGTTTGGGTCCCGGTGGTGCCTGCAATCAGCAGAGCATCTGTCACAGAGATTTAATCCCATGCTCATTTCTCCTTTTATATGCCGGGTCGGCCATACCGCCAGACGAATGTGATGCAGCGGGTATAGTGCTTGTCCCACTCCCAGCCGCCCGGATGCTTGCACGCTCCGTGGGCGTCGTCGTGCCACAGGCAGTTGTGGCAGGTCCGTCGGTAGGCATCCAGCACGATCAGCTCACCCATCGTCGCTCGCCTCCGAACTGCTCCCCGGCTCATAATATCTCGTACACGTTTGGCAGCGATCCGGTTGGCCGAAGGACGCACACATGTCACAGTCTCCGTGCACCTCGCAGAGTGAGCAGGCCTCGAAGCAGACCCTGCTCCTGCGGCAGAAGAAACGGTCCCGTATCACCAAACTCTGATTGGCCTCTCTCCTGCTCATCGACTTGTTCACCTCTCCATCCATATCATGCGATTCATCACTGAAAAGGCCGCCATAACGCACGATAAAAGCAACATCAAAAGCAATTTAGCTCTATCTCGGTTCACCGACCACCTCCATCTCAGCCGGTGTTCCAATTGGTCCCAGGCCTTTTCGTTGCGCGGCCGCCCACAATGCGGGCAGTACATACAACCGCCAGATCCGTCCGGAGGCTTCAGCATGTTTTCTTGCCGCCGCCAGCCCCGAAAGCCAAGCACTTCATATTGCCCGCACACCCGGCACGGTTCCCACGCCATCTCCAGCCGCCCCAGCGCCTTCAGCAGTTCACTCCTCGTCTTCATCCGCCCCCTCCTCCAGGTCCTGCCGCTCCCAGGTCAGCCCCTCGGGGATGGGCGGGCCGGCGAACCAGCACACCACATGGACGCTGATGGGCAGATCCGCCACCGCGTAACACCACCTGCCGTCCTTCCAGTAGAGCAGCCGTCCGCCGTCGGACATGGGCCCCGTCAGGCACCAGTAGTACCCCTCCGCCTCCGGCGCCCCGAAGTGCCAAACCGGCGCCCCGCCTCCCGGATGCAACTCCTCCGTGAGCCCCAGCACATAGTCGGCGGAGCAGCGGAGGGTCTGAGCGATCTGCTCCGGATGGGACAGCTGCTCGGGTGCCAGGTCGTTATTGTAGAAATACTTGTCCCCGAACTCCCCGGCGGCATAGGCCCGGAGGTCAGCCACCGACACCGCCGCGTAGTAGCTCCGGGGCTGGATCTCCGCCCCATCGTCCAGGCCGGCGGCCTCTGCCGCCCGGAGGAGCCGGGCCGCACTCCGCTGGATGTCCGCCCGGTATTTCCGCTGCTGCTCCGCCCGCCGCTCCTCCTCGGCACGGGCGGCGTCCTCCCGGCCCTCCTTCCGCAGGGCCCTGGCCTTGGAACACATGCGGTCGCAGGCATAGCAGCTGGCCTTGGCCTGGCTGCACGCCAGGCAGCACCTCTCCCCCAGGCAGAGCTCAAAGGGGTGCTCCGCGTCGTGCCGGAGGAAGGCGTCTCCCCGGCGGCAGGGGCTGCCGTCCGGGCAGGCGAAGGCGGGCGTCCACGTGGCCCCGCTGTTGCCGGCCTCCAGCAGCCGCTCCGCCGCCCCGCCGGAGAGGGGCTTGTCCCCACAGATCCGGAAGAGCCGCTCCTGGAGGGCCTCCGGCATCCGGGCCAGGGCGTAGGCGGTCTGTTCCGGCAGGGCGTCTCGCTGGAACAGAGTCTGCCACTGAGAGATGAGCCGCTCCCGGATCACCTTCAGCCGGGCCAGCTTGGGGGCGGACACCTTGCAGGCCGCCGCCACCTGGTCCCGCATCCGGCCCGGGAACTCATAGCCCTGCTCCTTGAGCTGGCAGAGCAGCCGCTCCACCTCTTCGGCCTGGCGGGCGACCTCCGCCGCGCTGAGCACCCGGGTGGCGCTGTTGGCCATGATGAGCCGCAGCTCCCGCAGTTCGGGAGAGGCGTCGTCGGTCTCCACGATGCAGGGGACGGCGGTCCACTTCTGCTCCTCCTCCGACAGGAGGGCCAGGGCGGCCCGCCGCCGGTGGCCGGAGACGATGGTATACCGTCCGTCCTCTCCGGGGCGCACCCGGAGGGGCTGCTGGAGCCCGCAGAGCTGGATATTGGCCGCCAGCTCCTCCAGGCCGTCCAGGGAGTAGAAATTTCCCGGGTCCTGGTCCAGCTTGTCCAGGCCGATGTACTGGATCTGCTCCCGGGTGTCCGACTTGGACACGCCCTCCCCCACCGCTGCCTGGAAGGCGGCGGTGATATCGAACTTCCGGCCCATCACGTCTCCTCCATCAGCTCGGCCACGAAGGCCCGGTAGTCCTGGGCGGCGGCGCTGCGGGGCGACCAGGTGACCACCGGCTCCCCGGTCCAGGTGGACTCGTCCACCTTGGGAGAGCGCCGGATGTGGCTGCGGAACACCCGGCAGGGGGCGTTCTCCCGGAGCAGCTTCTCCCCCTGCTCCACGGCGTCGCAGCGGTACCACACCGTGGGCAGGCAGCCGGCGATGTGGACATCGGGATAGATCCGCCGGAGCCGCCGGATCTGGGCGGTGAGCTCGTTCATGCCCCGGACCGAGTAGGCGTCCAGCTTGATGGGGATGACCACGTCGGTGCTGGCGGCGATGGCGGCAGCGCAGGCCGGGGACAGGGCTGGCGGGCAGTCGATGACCATGACGTCGCAGGCGTCGTCCTCGGCCAGGGCGTCCCGCAGGTCCCGGATGGCCCCCATGTGGGGCCGCCGGCCCTCCAGGAGATCGGCGTCCAGGTTCCGGAGGTCGTCGTCCGCCGGCAGCACGGAGAGCCCCCGGATGCCGCTTTCGTAGATGAGGTTCTCATAGTAGGGCTCGTCCCCCATCAGCAGCCCGGCCAGGGTGTTGTACTCCCCCGGCGGCAGCAGGGACTGGGTGGCGTTGGCCTGGGGATCGGCGTCCGCCAGCAGCACCCGCCGGCCGTATTCCGTGGCCAGGATGGCCGCCACATTCACGGCGGTGACCGTCTTTCCCACCCCTCCCTTCAGATTGACGATGGCGATGGTCTTCATTGTCACTGCTCCTCTCATTGGTCTATGTACCCGGACCGCCGGAGGTCTCCGCCCCCTTCAGGAAGGGATTCTCCTCGTCGTCATCCTCCGGGAACCGGATCTGGCGGCCGGTGAACTCCCACCCGTAGTGCCGGTTGGGGTCGCCGGTGCCCGACTTGTAAAAGCGCCGGGAGGTCTCGTCGAAGGTGAGGCCGATCTGCTTCCGAACGCCGTAGAAGCGGTTCTTCAGGATGTTGAGCACCGTCTGGCCCTCTCCCGCCTCCCCCTTCTGGGTCCGCTCCAGGGCAAAGACGTTGTCGGCGAAGTTGGTGATGTCCCCGATGCCCCCCACGTCGTCCGCCGCCAGGTGCTTCTGGTCGGTCTTCTTGGGGTGGGCCACCAGGTGGACGTGGACCCCGTTGGACCGGGCGAAGGTGGCCAGGTCGTTGACGAAGGCCGACTGGGCCCGGTAGAAGTCGGCGTCCCGGGTCCCCTTGAACCGGGCCGTCATGATGTTGTCCACCAGGAAGACCTTGGCCCCGTACCAGCGGTGGGCGTAGCCGAAGAGCCGCAGGATGTTGGCCGCGTCGTGGACGGTGCTCCTGCCGATGTCGTAGAGGAAGAACCGCCGCCGGTACCACTCATCGATCTGGGGCTGGACCAGGGGCGAGACCACGGGGACCAGCTTCCCGCTGCCCTTGTCCTTCTCCATGCGGATGTGGTCCGGCCCGGCGGCCTGGAGGCTGGCCCAGTACTTGAACTTCCAGGCCGGCAGCTCCCCGGAGTAGGCGCACACCGTGGCGTCCTGGTCCAGGGCCTCCAGCAGCAGCTGGCTGAGCAGGGTGCTCTTGCCCTCCCCCCGGCGGCCCGTCCACACCGACAGCTCCCCCATGAGGAAGCCCCCGATGGCCTGGTCCAGGTTGGGGATGCCGGAGCGCACCTTGGGCATCTTGGCCACGTCCGGCTGGCCCACGTCGGCCAGGTCCAGCAGGCCGTAGACCGGCAGCTCCACCACGTCCAGGAGGATCTGCTCCATGGCCTTGGGGCCGAAGTTCTCCTTCAGGGCCTGGACGGTGGGGCAGCCCCGGAAGGCCTGATCCTGGGCCACGGAGACCGGGATGACGTTGAGCCGCCGCCGGATCTCCTCCACCATCACCGCCCGGCGCTCCCGGTCGGGACAGACCACCACCAGATGCTCGAACCGGGAGACGAAGGCCTCGCACTTGGTCAGGTCCTCCCACCTGGCGCCGGTGGCCAGGCAGACGGCGTTGATCTGGATGGCCAGCACGCTCTCCGGGCTGTCGCAGAACCACAGCCCCCGGGGCTCCGCCGGGTCCAGGAACCAGGAATCGTAGACCAGGTACTGGCTCACATCGGGAAGGTCACTCCACATCCCAACGCCCCTCCTCTCCCTGGCCCGAGGGCTTGTCCTGGGTCTTGGGCGGATAGACGGTGATCCAGCCCCGGGAGGCCGCCAGACTGAGCATGTCCAGCTTTGCCTCGTCGCTGCCCCCGGAGAGGTGGTCCAGCCGGTTGAGGATGGCCTTGTAGGCCGCCGGGGTGTGCCTGGCCTTCTTTTCCTCCATCCGGGCTGTGACGAAGTTCTCCAGCTCCGCCCGCAGGGCCTCCGGCTTCCCCTCCGCCCAGGCTGCGAGGAGGGCTCTGGACGCCTCCGGGAGCTCCGGCCGCTCCCGTTTCCGTCTCCTGGGCGTTTCCTCCGGGGGACTATAGGGGGTATTTAACTGGTAAGTAACTGTACCTTTAATACATTTCCCCGTTTGGGGAAATGGTGTGCACGGTTCGGTGAAATCCATTTCACCGTTTGGTGAAATGGGCGGCGCACCTTCCCCAGGTGTACACGGTTCCGGGAGATCCATTTCACCGTTCGGTGAAATGGGCGGCACACCCTCCCCGTATGCCTCCAGGACCTTGTCCCCCAGGGCATACCACAGGGTGCGGTCTGTCTTGTCCTCGCTGAAATTGCCGGTGAGGAGAGCCCCCGCCTCCTTCAGCCCGGCCACGATCCGCTCGATCTGCCGCCGGCTCCAGAAGGGGAAGAGCTCCGCAAGGGCCTTCCTGGTGTTGTAGGTCCAGTACCGCCCCTCGTGGAAGTGGCGGCCGTTGGCCCGGTTCTTGGCCGTCCAGAAGGCCATGCAGTGGAGGAAGATGGCCCCGTCCACCCCGTACTCCGCCGCCAGTTCGGCCCGGAAATGGTACTCCACCACCTGTCCCACCCCCTACAGGATGTACTCGACCCAGCCGGGCAGGCCGATGGCCACCACGATGCAGCCGAGCACCACGGCGCCCTCTCGCAGGGTGCGCAGGGTCCGTCGGCGCTCGGCCCGGGTCATCTTTCTCCACGTCTGACGCAGCCGGGCAAAGGGATACTTCCGCCGTCTCTGTGCGCCCCAGCCTTTCCCGGCGGGGCACCATTCGGCGTCCTGAATGTTGTACATGAGATACCTCCTCCTTGATGGTCCGTGCCGCTCCTGGCGCGGCGGGTCGCGGCGGCGTCCAGAGGCAAGACGCCCTACCGGGGGAAAGAGCCGGCTCCGCCTGATCCCCGCCGCCCCAGCGGCGGCACGGTCTTATGGATACTCACAGGGGCGCCTTGTCGCACACCCAGCCGGTGGCCAGGCTGCACACGATCCCGCCGGACAGCTCCACCCAGTGCTCCTCACGGGTATCGGCGGTCTCGACAAAACGGAAATGCCGCCGTACCCGGAAGCCCAGCTCCCGCAGGTAGCGCAGCCGCTCCCCCTCCGTGGCCCGGTCCACCAGACACTTGGGGTATCCGCCTCCATGGCTGGCCTCAAAGGTGATATGCAGCTTGTCCACCGCTCTGGGCCAGTCATATTCCCGCTTGGCCGCCTCAGCGTCCCACCTGGCCTGGAGCTTTTCCATGATGGTGTCCTCGGTCATGATGCACCCTCCCTTTCAAAAGCTTGTCCCCTCTCCGCGCCGCCCGGCGGCGGCGCGGTCCGTCCCCTACCAGATGCCCTGGTCGATGAGGCACTTGACGGCCGTCTCCTGGATGCGGCGGCGGCCGGCGGCCCGCTCCTCCTCGGTGGGCGGCACCTCCTTGTGGATGGTGTAGCACTTGGTGACCCCCATCTTGGGGCCGTAGTCGATGAAGGTGGCCGCGTCGGCCAGGAAGGGGGTACCGCTGGGGTCGATGGTCAGATCTATGTAGGAGTCCACCCCCTCCCGCCGGGTGATCGTCACCTCGTAGGTCTTGCCGCAGATGGTCCGGGTCAGATGCTCCACTGTCTCAATGACTGCCATTCCACATCACCTCCGTTCAGCCTATGGCACGTCCGGCTCGTCCTATGCCCCGCCCTGCCGGGCGCATTTGACCGCCAGGGCGGCCTCCACGATCTCCTGGAGATCCTCCAGGATGGCGTCGAACTCCGGCCGCTCGTCCTGGTCGATGACATTGTCCTCGGCGATCCGCATGAGCCGCCGGTCGCTGTGGGAGTCAGCGAAGTCGTAGATGCGGTTGATGAGCTTGGCCGACGCCTCCAGCACGGAGCAGTCCGGCACCGCCGGGACGATGCTGCCATACATGGAGTTGGTCTCCCGCAGATGCTGGAAGGCCAGATGCTGGGCATCGTAACAGATGGCCATGAGCTCCTCCACCTCGTTGGGAGGCACACGCTGGCCGGTCTCATAGGCCCGGATGGAGCTGTCCGAGATCCCCAGCTTTTCGGCGGCGGCCTCCTGGGTCAGACCTCTCGCCTCCCGGGCGATTTTGTAGATGTTCCGCTTGTCCTGCGGCATGGTGCTTCCCTCCTCATCGGGGTATGATGGTTATAGAAATCAGTAGGCTTCGGCATCCTTCTCCTCCCCCCCGGGCGGCTCCCGGCCATAGAGGGCATCGATGGTACAATGGAGCAGGTCGGCCAGGATAGGCAGTTTGTCCGCGCTTGGTTTCGCCATTCCCAGCTCCCACTTTCTCACTGCGACCGGCGATACTCCTAACCGGTCGGCAAGCTGTATCCGTGTCAGCCCAAGGGCCTCCCTGAGCTCTTTAATCCTCATCCAGCCTCACCTCCTTCTTGGGGCTTGTTCGCATCTGAGCTCTGTGATAAAATGAAACCACAGGTTTCCAGTGGGCAGGCTATGCCGAGCCAAGCCCTTCTTGGGGAAGGTGTAACGACTGGACACGGAGCATCCCACCGGGATGAAGGCACAGTCTGACCTCATAGGTGACTATGAGAGGCGGGCAGAAATGACCCGCCCCCGCACTTTAGCGGAGCAACAAAATGGATGTCCATCAGCGGTATTTCTGGCATGACTAAGGCTCTTAGTAGTTTCGAGGGCATTGGTTCTGCTCTGCGCGAATCCGATGACTTCATGGGTGGTATTACCGAAGCTATTTCCAGCATTACCCGTACCTACAGCCCCATGCTTACTAATGATGAGGTGAAACATCGCCCTGCCATCTAGCAACAGATGGTCTGTACTCCGTAAATTCGGCGGACACCTGCCCACTGGAAAACCTGCGGTTCGCTATGGGTTAATCATAATCAGATTTTTTCTGCTTGTCAATCATAAATCACATATATTCTTATTATTCGGCATAGTTACTAATTCTATTTTATAAGTGAAGAGGCGATATATTTGGATATTACTAACAAAACAAATGACGGGATACTGGACAGAATTTTTTCTGCACTTGAATCCGAATCAATTTCACAAAAGGAATTTTCGTCGCTTCTTGGTACCTCGCCTCAAACCATAACTGATTGGAAAAAAGGGAAGTCATCTTCGTACTACCAAAAGCTTCCCTTAATTGCAGATACTCTTAACGTAGACTTAAATTGGCTTATTGATGGGAAAGGCGAAAAATCGCCTCAGAAAAAAGAAGATCAAGCCACTGATCGTCTCATCGGTACTGCATATGAAACTAGGTTCGTTAAATTTGATGGAAGCCGCATCAAGTTTGCTGGCGGGATACCAACACAAGTTCCGAGTACTTCCTCCAGCAGCTACCGAATTTCCGTTCTTGGCACCATCCCGGCGGGCATCCCCATTGACGCCGTGGAGGACATCCTGGACTGGGAAGAGATCCCCGTGTCCTGGACCACCGGAGACCGGGAGTACTTCGGTCTCCGGGTCAAAGGAGACAGCATGTATCCCCGCTACCTGGATGGCGACACCGTCATCCTCCGCAAGCAGAGCACCTGTGACAGTGGCGACGACTGTGCCGTGATGGTCAACGGCAACGACGCCACCCTGAAGCAGGTCATCCTTCGCGGCGACCGCGGCCTGGAGCTGCGGCCCGTCAATACCGCTTATCCTCCCAAGAGCTACTCCCCCGCCGAGATCGAATCCCTCCCCGTCCAGATCATCGGCGTGGTGGTGGAGCTCAGAAGGAAGATAAAATAAAAAACGGTGTCCAAGTTGGACACCGTACAAAGGAGAGAGGGCAATATGGATTTTATCGACCAATTAAAGCAGTTTGCCAAACGGGTAGACTCTCTGAAGGAGTCTATCAATACTGAAGAGGCAACTAAGACGGCAATCATTATGCCGTTTTTTGCAATGCTGGGATATGACGTATTCAACCCTCAGGAGTTTGTCCCGGAATATACTGCCGATGTAGGCATAAAGAAGGGTGAGAAAGTCGATTATGCCATTATCCAGGACGGCTCTCCCGTTATCCTGATTGAGTGAAAATCCATCTCCGAAAACCTTGAACGCCATGATTCCCAGCTGTTCCGGTACTTCGGCACCACCTCCGCCAAGTTCGCAATCCTGACAAATGGTATCATTTATCGGTTCTATACTGATCTTGATAACCCCAACAAGATGGACGAGGACCCCTTCCTCACCATAAACATCTTGGATATCAGAGATAATCAGGTCCCTGAACTCAAGAAATTCTGCAAGGGTGTTTTTGATATCGACTCCATTTTCAGTACGGCATCGGAATTGAAATATGCCCACGAATTCAAGAGTACTTTTACGGCACAACTGGACAATCCTTCTGATGACTTTATCCGTTTCTTCCTCCAAGGATGCTACTCCGGCCCCAAAACTCAAAATGTAATCGAGAAGTTCCGTCCTGTTCTTCGTAAGGCTCTTAATGACTTTATCAGTGAAACGATGAACGATAAGATCAAAACCGCCTTGGGTGGATCTGGCGGCTCCGTGTCGGTATCTGACGCCAAAGCAATAGAAGAACCCTCCAGCTCCGATGCCCAGAGCAGTGAACCTTCTGAGAAAAAGGCTCCTAATATCGTCACCACCGAGGAAGAATTGGAGGCCTATTTCATCGTAAAAAACTTGCTGGCTGAGCTTGTTGATATTCATGACATAACCTATAAAGATACGGAGTCTTACATCAATATTCTTTATAAGGCAAATACCAGAAAGTGGATTTGCCGACTCCGTTTGACCAACAGTCAAAAGACCCTAATCATTCCGGATGCAGATAAGAAGGATATCAAGTATCAGCTTCAGGATATTTACGAGCTCTCTCAATATAAAGATGCGCTTATTGAGGTCTTAAAACGATATCTGTAATAACTATCTTACATATCCGGTGTCCAGTTGGATAATTATTGTGTGATGTTCTATGCTTCAAAAGATGGAAAACTATAAGCGTGCTCTGGCACAGCTGGATGAGGCGGTGAAGCGCTTCCAGCGGTTTCCGGAGGACACCCTGTACCGGGACGGCCTGATCCACCGGTTCAAGTTTACCCTTGAATTGGCATGGGAGGTGCTGTGGGCGTACATGGAGGACCAGGGCTCCACCCTGGACATCGTACTGCCCAAGCCTGTGCTCAAAGAAGCCTACGCCGCCGGTCTTATCGATGACGCCCAGGTCTGGCTGGACATGCTGGCCTCCCGGAACATCACCTCCCACGTCTACGACGATGCCCAGGCCGCCCAGGTGGTGGAGGCCGTCCGGGAACGGTACATCGGACCACTCATGTCCCTAGCCCGATTGTATGAATAAAAGAGCCGGGGCTTCGGCCCCGGCCCTCAAAAGTCCATTTTATCGAACATTTGTACTATTTGTCGAAACAGAAGGTGATACCATGGACGCTGCCCAATACCTGCGCAAGTCCCGGATGGAGGAGGGCATGGACACGGAGGAGGTGCTCTCCAAGCACCGGAAGGCCCTGGCGGAGTATGCCGCCGCCCACGGGGTCCACATCATCGAAACCTACTACGAGGTGGTCAGCGGCGAGAGCCTGTACGCCCGTCCGGAGATGCTACGTCTGCTGGAGGACGTGGAGGAGGGCAAGTATGACGCCGTGCTGGTGATGGACCTGGACCGGCTCTCCAGAGGGCGGATGAAGGACCAGGGCATCATCCTGGACGCATTCCGGGAGTCGGGCACCCTCATCGTCACCCCGGAGAAGACCTACGACCTCTCCGACGATCTGGACGACGAGATGGCGGAGTTCAAGACCTTCATGTCCCGCCGGGAGTACAAGATCATCAACAAGCGTCTGCGCCGGGGCCTGCGTCAGACCATCCAGGACGGCTGCTACGTGGCCAACGCCCCCTACGGCTACCGGAAGGTCACGGTGGACCGCAAGCCCACCCTGGAGATCGTGGAGGAGGAGGCCAAGTTCGTCCGCATGATGTACGAGATGTACGTGGACGGCTTCGGGTGCGTCTCCATCGCCCGCCACATCAACTCCCTGGGGGCAAAGCCCCGGCGGACCGACGCCTTCGGACGCAACGCCGTGGCCAACATCCTGAAGAACCCCACCTACATCGGGAAGATCGTGTGGGACCAGAAGAAGCACATCCGCAAGGGCAGCAAGGGCAACCCCAAGCACATCACCATCTACCAGCCCCGGGAGCAGTGGACCATTGTGGACGGCATCCACCCCGCCATCGTCTCCAAGGAGCTCTACGACAAGGCCCAGGCGGTGATGGCGGGCCGGTATATCCCGGCCTCCAACGACGGCACCGTCCGGAGCCCTCTGGCCGGTCTGGTCCGCTGCGCCAACTGCGGGCACCACATGCAGCGTATGGCGGTGGGCACCAAGCAGCCCTACCTGCTGTGCAACACCCCCGGATGCTGTGCCAGCGCCAAGTTCGACCTGGTGGAGCAGGCCATCCTGGACCACCTGGCCAAGCTGCTGGCGGAGCTCTCGGTGGCCAAGCCGGCGGAGGCGGTCAAGGGGACGGACTACCAGGAGGCCCGGCTGGAGACGCTTCAGAAGGAGGCGGCCGCCGCCGAGGTGCAGAAGGGACGGCTCTACGACCTGTTGGAGCAGGGGGTCTATGACGTGCCCACTTTCCGGGAGCGCATGGAGAAGGTAAAGTCCCGGCTCTCCCTGCTGGACCGGGAGATCGCCTCCCTCCAGCGGGCCATCCGCGCCGCACAGCAGACCGATCCGGCGGTGCTGGCCGCCCGCATCCAGGCCGTACTGGACGCCTACCAGGAATCCGATCCGGCCCACCGCAACGCCCTGCTCCGGAGCGTGTTCGAGGTGGTCTGGTACGCCAAGGATAAAAAGACCAAGCCCAATGACTTCCGTCTCCGCTTTGACCTCAACGCCAACTGACCCAGGGCCTCCCCCTTCCCCTTCCGGTCATCGGAATCTTTGTTTATAAAGTGCTATATCTTCCTCGGAAGATATAGCATTTTATAAACTATGGTCATGCTTCTATTTCTGGCTATTCAATTTTTCGTCTCAGAACACATTTCCTTCCACACCTGTTTCCAGATAATTCTTTCTTCTTCATTATCAATATCCTTGATACTGCACGGCTCACGGAGTTCAATCAAAAAAGACTGGTGGAATAGACTATCTTCATACTGCTTAACAATAATCGGAATATCACAGTCTTCAAATTGATCTGCTGTCGTATCTAGCACCATTCCTTTGTATTCAACCCATGCGTGCGATTCATAATATTTAGACCTCACTCCACAGACATAATAAAACTCATTGTCAGGAAATTGACTGCACAGCAACGCACCTAGCACCCTGCTGACACAGCCACACCACGCTTTAGGGAAAGAGGGAAAATACCAAATTAAGTGATCTCCTGACACCTGTTGTGCTGCTTTTCTTACCTTATTACATAGTTGCATTAATTGCTCTGGTGTTGGATTCATTTCTGATCTTCCTCTTCAACTGTAGGGCGGGATAAGTCTTTCCTTTTCCCATAGTCAGGCATCATGAGAGGTACATCTTCACCCGCTCCAAGTTGATATAACTTTTAAGCAACATTATGTTATCACATTTTCTCTTAAAAACAAAATATTATAAAAAAACAGGCACAGCGCATGCTGTGCCTGTTTTTTCCTATTCCATTTTGTCCCCGTTTTCTTTTTCTCCCGTCTCATCCACCTTACTCTTCAGCACCTCGATGGCGCCAGTGAGCCAGGGTGGGATGTCGGCGCCCAGGGCGCCGGCGTTCTCGATGATGCTGCCGGTCTCGGTGAGGATGTACCAGACCAGGACCAGCGGGCAGAAGAACACCTCATAAGTAAAGGGCAGGGTGACGCTGGGGATGTTGGTCAGGATCATGCCGATGACCATGTCCAGGATAGCAGCCACGATGACGGCCACCGCACAGCCCATCTTGTGCCAGATGCCGTCCCTGGCCACGGAGCTGGACCACTTCCCTGCTCGGATGGCGGCGCAGGAGCCGGTGATGTAGTCGATGGCCATGCAGGCGATCCAGGCGATCACCAGCCAGCCGAACCACCCCCACAGAGCGGTCAGCGCAGCCAGGAGCGCGGAAAGGGCCGCCTTAAAGGCGTTGATGTTCTCCATCTTATCCCTCCTTCAGAGCGAGGCCGCCCACTTGATGAGCAGCTGCTTCACGTTTGCGGTGGAATAGTTTCCGCCCTTCCAGTAGTCGGGGGAGTCGATCAGCCCCGCACCGGCCAGCTTGTCCACGGCGGTGTCCAACTCGGACACATTCTCCCCCGCCAGGGCTGCACGTACCGCCGCCCGGAAGTCATCCATGCTCTTGCCGTGCCGGGGGAACCAATGGCCCACGTCGGCGTGGTTGGAGGCGATGCCCAGGGCATAGCCCTCGCTGTGGTCCAGGACGTCGGTCATGGGGTCCAGGTGGTAGATCTGGCACAAATGCGCCGTCAGGGCCACCGCCCTCCCCCAGGCCGCCGCGAAGTAATCCTTAGTCTCCGCCGGGTCGTAGGACAGGAAGGAACCATCCCGGTCTGCCAGGGCGGCCAGGGTGGCGGGACCGCAGGAGCCGTCCACCTCCAGGCCCAGGTCCTTCTGACAGGAGCGCAGGGCGGCGTCGCAGCCGGGTCCGAAGCTACCGTCGATGCCCTTGGGGTCGTAGCCCCGGACGGTGAGCTCCCGCTGGAGCCGCTCCACCGCCCAGCCGGTGTCGCCCCGCTTGAGGGGCTCCCACTCCTCCGGCAGGAGCCGGCACTCCTGAGGCTCGCAGATTTCAAAGGCAATATGGGTGCCGTTTGCGGTACCCGCCTGACTGCCGGCGTGACCGCCCCGGGCGGTCCACGGCAAGGTCTGGAGGGTGACGGCGTCGTCCACGATGGCATGGACGGCCGCCTTGGCCGTGGGGGTGTCCCAGCTCCTGGCAAGGGCCTGGGCCATGACGCCGGGGGCAGCGGTGGAGTGGACCATGACTCCCTTGGGGGTGATGGTCCGGCCGCTGGTGTAGCAGGGGCTCTTGGTCATGAGTCTCTGGGTAATGCCATCCATGGGCGTCTCCTCCCTTTTGTCCGTCAGATAGACACAGATAAGATTGTGGACCTTGCGGCTGGCGGTGATGACCTGGCCGCCCAGGTCGCACTGGCTGGAGCCGCCGCCGTCCAGCATGACGGCGGACTCCCAGCCCTTGTCCAGGAGCTCGGCCTGGAGCTCCTCCGGGGTGGCGCCGTCGGTGGAGCAGTAGAGGCACAGGTCCCCATTTTTGAGACCCATGGCCGTTCTGGGCCGGCGGCCGGCCAGGTCGCTTCCATAGATGAGCCGCTCCGCCCTGCCGCCCCGCAGGAGACAGACGCAGCAGATGTAATTATGCTTTCCGGAGGCTGGAACGCCCACCAGAGCCATGTCGGGACCGGCGTCCCAGGCGTAACCCCAGTAGGTATAGGGGTCGGAGGCGTAGACTCTGCCGTCGGCCTTCAGGTGGCAGACGGCCCGGCTCCCCTCAAAGAGCCCGCCGTTGATAATGTAGTCCGCACCGGTGGCCTCCTTGACCTCCTCCAGATTGCGTGCGCTCTTGTTGATGTAGATCTCCACCCGCCGAATGCGGGAGAGGGGGATGCCGCAGATCGCCTTTGCCATTACATCTCCTCCACGATATATTCCGCGACGCCGCTCCAGTAGTTGGCCGTTTGGTAGGCCTCCAGGCTGCCGCGGGGGACGTAGATCACAGGGGGCTGGCGTTCGGAGCCCTCCCAGAACGCTTCGTTCAGCGCCGGTGGGACCTCCGGCAGAAGGTGGATCTCTTTGAGGCCGGAGTACCAGAAGGCAGCCGCTCCGATCTCGGTGACGCCTCGGGGGACCGTGACGGAGGAGAGCATGACGCACTGGTAGAGGGCCTGTTCACCGATTTTGGTCACGCTGTCCGGGATCGTGACGGCGTTGAGCAGATAGCAGTAATTGCACATATTCGCCGACAGCTCGGAGAGGCCCTCCGGAAGCTCCAGCCAAAAAAGGAGCTCACAGTCCTGAAAGGCGCTCTCTCCAATGCTGTCTACCGAGGGCGGGAGCCGGAGCCCGGAGAGGGCACCGCAGTTGCAGAACGCGCGGGCACCAACACTTTTCACCCCATCCGGGACGGTGAGGCGTCGGAGGCTGTTGCAGCTATAGAAAAGGTCTTCGGCAATCCCGGTCAGGCGCTCCGGCAAGGTCACCAGCCGGAGAGAGGTGCAATCAGCAAAGGTGCCGAGGCCGATCTCGGTCACGCTGTCCGGGATGACCACACACTCCAGGCTGGACGCGTTGGAAAAGGCTGAGATGCCGATGGCGGTCACATTCCGCGGAAGGGTGACGGACGAGAGAGATAGGGCATAGGCAAAGGCTTCGAGGCCGATCCCGGACACGTTTTTCCCGACGCTGATCCCGCAGAGCAGATTGATATCCAGTCCTTCCGCGGAACCTATGACGCCGGGATAGCCGCCCTGCGACGGATCTGCCAGGCCGCCCAGGATCAGTTCGCACCCCTCCGCCGGGTCCAGGGCGATGCAGAAGCGTCCGCTCCGGGCATAGGTGTGGGTGAAGCTGACCGCCCCCACGTCCCCGGCGGTCTCCGGAGCGCTGCCGTCGCCCCAGTCCACGGTAACTCCGTGGGCCGCCGTCTGCCCGATGTTGACCTTGACATCGCCGAAGACGGGCGGTTTTCCCTCCATCGCGTTGGCCGGGATCTCCATGAAAAGCCGTGTTTTCCCGTCGTCCGTGATGTAGACCGCCCCCACGTCCACGGGGCCGGTACACGCCGCCAGAGCGGCCAGGGAGAGGCTCCACCCCTGAAAGACCAGCCCGTCGTGGACGGGGCCGTCGGGCAGTGCCGAAAGGGTCTTCGCCTCCGCCAGGGTATAGCTGCGGAGGAGGGTGCCGTCGAAGTCATAAAAATTGACCTCCCCCCGCCGCTGGGACTCCGGCGCGCCGCCGCCGCCCGTGGCGGTGACCAGAATGTTCTTGTCGCAGTACTTTCCGGCGGTCAAAAGGCGCTTTGCCGTGCCGCCGGCCACCGTGATCCCCAGATCTGCCATCACTCCACCTCCCCGTTATAGATTGGAAGGGCGTTTATTACATCCTGCACCATCTGCTGCTTATCGGTATCGGTCCAGTAGTCCACGCCCCGCTGGGGGGTGTAGCCGTCCGTGCCGTCGGCCCCGGCAGGGCCCTGGGGGCCTTGCGGCCCCGTCTCTCCCTGCGGTCCCTGCGGTCCCTGCTGACCTGGCGCTCCGTCCGCGCCCGCCGGTCCCTGTGGGCCAGGATCGCCTTGGTCTCCCTTGGGGCCCTGTGGACCTTCCGGGCCGGGGTCGCCCTGGTCTCCCTTGGGGCCCTGTGGACCTTCCTGGCCGGTGTCGCCTTGGTCTCCCTTGGGGCCCTGTGGGCCTTCCGGGCCGGGGTCGCCCTGGTCGCCTTTGGGACCCTGGGGACCCTCCGGGCCGGGGTCGCCTTGGTCGCCTTTGGGGCCCTGGGGACCCTCCGGTCCGGGCTCTCCCTGGGGCCCGGGCGGCCCCACAGACACGTCGGGCAGGGGCAGCTGGGACTCCGCATAGTCCTCCGCCTCCAGGTCCCACAGGAGCCAGTACCCGTTGTCGCCCGGGATAGGCGGGTGGGCGTTGAGCTCCCGGATGCGCTCCTCTGCCTGAGAGAACTCGGAGGGGAGCTCCGGCCAGGTGCCGTCCCCCACCAGGCTGGTGGGCACCACCACCTGAATGACGTTGGTGTGTCGCACCTCCTCTCCCCTGCCGCCCCGGAGCTGGAGGGCATACAGGCCGGCCTTGGTGAGCATTTCTGCCGTCAGGGTCACCCCCACGCCCCCCTTTCGGGGAGAGAGGGAAATGACGTTGACGCTGCCGCCGGCCTGGACCAGCAGTTCCCAGGCCCAACCCTCGGGCAGGGTCCCCATTACCAGCAGCTCCCGGGTCAGGTTGTCATACTGACGGGCGATGAGATCTCCGTCAGTTTTGATGATCCAGTCGGAAAAAATAAGCATAGATCGACCTCCTCAGCCGCTCTGCGCCGCCACCTTGTCCAGCAGCGCGTCCATCTCCTCGCCTGTGTACTTACTTGTGTAGTAGGACGTAGGCTCCGCCGCCTGGGCATCCTCCAGGGCCTTGATTCTGGCCTCCAGCTCCTCCAATGTCGCCATGACCTCACCTCCTCACACAACAATGCGCCGGCCCAGCCGGTCCAGCACCATGCGGCCCGTCCGGTCCCTCACCGGGCCGGACGCGATCTTCTTGGGGACGGAATAATAGAGGATGATGCAGCCCGGCGCTCCGTCTGAGCCCCGGGAGCCCGTCCCTCCCCTGCCTGCGGTGGGCGTGATCCAGCAGCTGGCGTAGCCAGCGGTACAGCTCCAGCTGATGCCGCCGGTGCTGCCGCCGCCTCCGCCGCCGTGTCCGCCGTTTCCGCCGGTCCCGTAGCCGGTAACCCCGGAGGGAGCCGCGGCGTTGCCGCCCGCGCCGCCGTTCATGGTCTTTCCGGTGGAAGTGACCGGGGCGGAGCCGTTTCCCCCCTTGGCTGCGCCTCCGCCTCCTCCGCCGCCGCTGGTCTGAGTGGTTTGAGATTCCAGATCCCCACCGCCCTGGGAGCCGGTCTCTTTATATCCACCTGCACCGCTGCCGCCTGTGTTGGGGGGCACATCCTCGCCCTTGCCGCCGCTGTTTCCGGCGGAGCCGCCTTTACCGCCCTTGCCGCCGGCGGTGCCGTCCGCGCCGGGCCGGGCGTACTGCTCCCCCGTAACCGGGTCGGTATAACCGCTATCGGAGGCGCCGCCTTGGGCGGAGGACAGGGACCCAAAGGTGGTATCTCCACCGGTCCCGCCTGCGCCTCCGCCCGCAGCGCCGCCGGTCCCGCCCTTTCCGCAGGAGAAAGCGATGGATGTGCCGGGGACCACGTCGATGGTGGTCTGAAAGATCTTGCCGCCGCTGCCCCGCTGGCCACCAGCGCCCCCTTCGCCGGGGTCCTTGGGCGGATCGGACCAGGACCCGCCGTTAGCCGCCTCTGAGACCGATACGATCAGCCGGGTGGTCCCGCCAGCTCCGCCGTTTTCACCGCCCTGGCCGCCGGGACCGCCGCCGATGAGTACGGCCCGGACCGAGTCCACCCCCTCGGGGGGCGTCCAGCTGCCGGCACCGGTGAGGACCACTCTCTCCTCCAGGATCTCGGTCTGCTCCATGCCGGGCGGGACGTAGCCCAGGACCGCCTTCTCGGCGGCGGTGGGGCTGCATCCCAGGGAGACGGCGGCCTCATAGACGCAGGCGACGGTGGCGCCGCCGTAGGGGTGAGCCATGGTGACCACATCCCCGGGGGACTCCCCGTCGTAGATCACCTCGTGCTCCACGCTCTCCACCTGCCGGTAGTAGGCCGCCAGGCGCTGGGCCACGGCGGCGGAGTTGGTGAGGGAGACCAGGGTGGCCTCGGTCACCTCCACCACGTTGGGCACCTCGTCCTGGGCCACCGGCTCCCGGACATCCCGGGTGGTGTGGACGTACTTGCGCCCGGTGAGGGTGCCGGAGCCGCCGGAGACTTTGGCGTAATTGGCACCCCGCTCCAGGATGGAAAAGCCCTGGGCGGTGAGGCTGTGGGCTGGCTCGGAGAACTGGATCACATCCCCGTCCACCGTGGCCCCCTCAAAGAGCTTGATCTCCTCGGTGCCTGCAATGTACTGGTGCTCAAGCACGGAGACCTCGGTGACGTCGGAGGCGTAGTTCACCTTGTCCCCCCAGAATACCCGGGATTCGGGGATATTGGAGCATGCTCCGTTCCACAGGGTCTCCAGCCTGAGCACGCCGTTCTGGTCCACCTTGGCCACGCCCCCCACGGCAAAGAGCACCTGGGCCAGGTTGCTCCTGCGGGCGGCGATGGGGAGCCAGCCGTAGAGCTTGATGCCGGCCAGCTTGGACTGGATGAGATAGGGGATGTTGCAGATCTCCGCCGCCACCTGGGCCACCGTCTGGCCGGTGTAGATGCCGCCCATGTGGTTGGACTGGTCCAGGAGGGAGAGGGCGTCGTTGGCGGTGATCTCGTAGGTATACATCCCCGTCCGGGCCACGCGCTCCACGTAGTAGGTGCCCCGGAGCTTGTCCCGGTGGTAATAGAGCAGCTTGGCGTTGCGGCGGAACTCCGCCAGAGCCGCCCCTGCGCCGGGGTCGGTGAGGTAGAGCTTCACGGAAAAGGTGCCGATCTCCAGGGCGTCGCAGGTCAGGGAGAGGGTCCCGAAGGCCTCCCCGTCCACGATCTCGTCATCTGTGAAAGTAAGCCCGGCGTATTCGATGCGGTCAAAGCTCATGTGGGCCTCCTCTGGGGCTTCTTGGCGGTGAAGGTCACCGTCAGCCCCGTCCAGCGGGTGACCCCCGCCACCCTGTCCCGCTGCTTGTCCTCCCCGGCGGAGACCATGGCCTGGTAGGTGATGGTCTCCTGGCCGTAGGGGAGGGTGACGGTGTGGGCCTCCACCGGGGCGGAGATGGCCTCGAAGAAAGCGTCGTAGTCCTCCGGGGCGGCGGGGTCGGGCTCCACATCCATGGCGTAGTCGTAGTAGGTGCCGATGAGGTCCCGGAACTCCTCGCCGCTCTTGACCATGCCGGAGCGCTCGCTCTCCTCGATGCGGAAGGACCGCCGGAGGGTGCCCAGCTTCACCCGCAGCCGGTAGGGGACGCCGTCCATGGTGATGGTCATCGGCCCCTCCCCCCTGTCAGGCGCACGCCCTGGCGGGTTGACTCACCCTCGATGTAAGGGAAGATGGCCCGGCCCAGCCGGGTGCCGTCCAGCACCAGGGTAGCGGTGGCGGTGCCCTGTCGGCTGCCGCTGCCGCCGCCCCGGGCGTCCAGCTCCTCCCCCACCGCACGCTTGATGGTGGAGTATGGAGAGACCACCTCCACCTCCCGGTTGTTGTCGCCCAGCACCGCCAGGAAGGGGTCCCCCGGCGGCACCAGGCCGCCATACGCCAATCCCGGAGCGTTCAGAATGTCATTGGCAAAGGTGCTGTAGAGCCCTGTCATCGGTTCCTGCATCCTTTTTGCCCCCGAAACCTGCACTTCGCCATTTGCAGGCAGGTTATTTCCCCCTTTGCTGCTGACACCGATCAGTTCCAGGAACCAATCGACCGCTTCCTGTATCCAGCCGACAAGCGTTTTTATAGCGTCAATTACGACTCCCACTACAAACGCTATTCCATCAATCAGTGGGGTGAGGAACTCGATTGCATCCGCAACGGCGTTTACCAGGTCGACGATATAGGGGCCAAAGGCATCCATAAATTTTGTCTTCACATTTGAGACCGCTTCGCCTAAGACACTAAGCGTTTCATCCATGTCTGCCTGTGCGTCACGTGCTTCGATCAGAGCTTCATTGTTTTCGTAGAAGGAATCCGCCGCATCGCTATATGTGTTGGACAGGAGGCCCATTAAATACTGTGCTCTGCTCGTTTCATCTCCAAGCTGCGAAAGCTGCTGGTTGACATCTTCTTCGCTGATGCCGACCCAGTTCAAAGCATCTGCAAGCACCCCAGTAACTTCACCCGTTTTTGCGGTTTCGTTGGCTGCTTCGATCAAGCCCTCGATCGGAAGGCTGTCTCCAAATGTTCCATAAGCGCCTGCCGCTATGTCGACCCACTTTGCAACATCTTCACCTGATGTGGCCAACTGGGCGAGAAGCTGCGAGGCTTCAGTGGCGCGATCTGTTTCTCCAAGGATTTCAAAAAAGCCGCGATAGGCTTCATTGGCGGTTTCCTGACTAAAGCCGGCTGTTTCATACGCGGTATTGAGCATACCCATGGATTCGCGGTATTCTTCAGTTGCTTCGTCCAGGTTCCAGAGCGCATCTAACGCTTGAAGGGCAATGTCTACGAGCTTTGTCATTGCGGTTCCGGCAAATGTTGCGATGGCACCGCCCGCAATATCAAACCCACCCTGCAGTCCTCCAGCAGAATCCCCGAGGTCCGCAGCAGCCTCACTCATTTTGTCTAAACCATCCGCACCTTGACGTGCGGCTTCTTCAGCATTTCTTGCCTCTATAGCCGAAGCAGCCAGTTCCCGTTGGAGTGCATCGTATTGACTTGTATCCAATCGAACTTCAAACTCTTTGTTAAGGTCCCGAATGGACTGTCTCAGGCTGTCCTGCTCCTTCCGGGTCTCCTCCAGCTTGCGGTTGAAGTTGTCGTAGGCCTGAGTAGAGATTTCTCCGGCTGCGAGCTTTTTCTCCATGGAGGCGGCGTTGTTCTCCAGCCCCCGGAGGGAGGCCGTCACCTGGTCCAGCTGGGCCTTCAGGGGCTCGTACTTGGCGGCGTAGTCCTTCCCCCGCTGGAGGGCGGCGTCGGCGCCCTCCGCCGCCTCCTGCAAAATATTCAGCTTGTCCGCCGAGGCCTGGGCCGCTTCAGCCAGGAGCCGCTGCTTCTGGGCCAGCAGCACGGTGTTGCCCGGGTCCAGCTTCAGCAGGCGCTCCACGTCCTTCAAGGCGCTTTTGGTCTGGCTCAGGGTCTTGTTGGAGCTCTCTAAAGCCTTTTCCAGCTTGGTGGTATCGCCGCCGATCTCCACGGTGATGCCCTTGATCCGCTTGCTGCTCATGTCCGCGCCTCCTTTGCGTCAGAATCGGTCGAAGTCCTCCTGGGTGGCCAGCTCACAGTAGGGCTCCTTGTCGTTGCCAGCCTCGATGACGAGGTCGATGACCATGCCCACCGTCATGCGCTCCAGGTCGGCGTTGGTGAGGCCCAGCTGGAGGGCCCGGAGGTAAAATAGGCCGGTGGTCAGCGTCCTCTCCGTCGGCCTCGTTTTTTTTTGGGCGTGGACGTGGTCTTCAGGTTGAACTGCCATAACTGAATGATAGCGGGAAAGACCTGATAAATCGAAAAGGTGTCGAAGCTGTCCAGCCACTCCTCGGCGCTAGACGCCGTCACTTCGTCGGGCCGGGCATGCTTTGCCATGAGATAGGCAATATTTTCGAACACTTCCAGCGTTTTCGACGGGATATTTTTTTCGCCCCTGCTTGCTTTCGCTATGTCATCCTGAATTGCTTTCATATCCTGCATGATGTCCCGGCCATACTCCATGCGGTAGAGGCGGGGGACCGCCGCCGTGGCCCGGAAGACCACGGGGCGGCCGTCAATGGTCAGCGTCCGCTCCATGTCACACCCCCGCCGCCGCAGGCTCCCACACCGTCTTATACCAGCCGTTGTACTTCTCCTCGGAGGTACCGGAGGTGGTCTTGGCCTTCACCCGGCCGTCGCTGAGGGGCGAGGCGGTGACGGTGAGGGTGTCGGTGCTGGGGGTCTTGGCGTTGTTGATGGTGGAGCTGGTGATGCTGGGGCGGCTGCACGAGCAGTTGTAGAGGACGTGGCGGGTGGCCTTCACGTCGCCGCTGAACTCAAAGAGCAGGGCGAAGCGGGCGGTCTCCACATTGGAGCGCTCCACCAGCACCTTGTCCGTCTCGTCCTCGGCCTCCTTGAGCACGTCCTTGCGGAAGGCGTCGGGGATGACGGCGATCTCCAGGTCGCCGGAGTAGCCGTCGTTGGCGGTGGTGACGTAGTAGGCCACGTCCTCGGCGTAGAACTTGGTCTCGTCGCCCTGGGCCTGGAGGGAGAGATTCACCGCGCCGGGGATGTGCACCGGCGTGCCATAGGTCACCGCCCCGTCCTCCCCGGGGGTGATGACCGCGTAGTGGACGTTTTTCAGGCCATACTTGACCTTGTTTTCGGTAGTAGTCGGCATAAGCACCTCACATTTCTAACTTGCAGAGAGATTCTTCTTTCTTCGGCTCAAAGGCTCAGCTCCCGCTCCAGGCCCTCCAGCAGGTTGGCTTCCGCCCGCTGCTCGGCGGGGGCGATGTGGGCCTTACCCGCCACCCGTCCGCCGTTCACCGTGGCGTGCCCGTCCTCCAGCAGGTGGGTGAGGCCCGGGGCGGCGGCGTTGTAGACCGTCTCGGTCACATCTCCGCTGGGGAAAGCCGTTTCTTTGACTCGCCAGCCCTTGGAGTAGCGCCCGGTCCGGTAGGGGCTGGCCGCCCGGATCTCCTGGCGGCAAGTCTTGGCCACCTTCCGCACCGTGTCCCGGGTGACCTCCTTGGCCAGGTCGCCGTACTCCTCCAGGGCCGCTTGGACGGCGTCGGAGAGACCTTCCGGGGAGATGGTCACAGCCATCGGTACGTCCCCTCCTCCTCAATGGCCTGGGTCTCGCACTCCAGGACCTTGCGCTGTCCGTTTTCGTCCGCCGCGTCCACCACCTCCGGCCGGCTGAAGCCGGCCTCGGCCATGGCCCGGACCGCCCGATCCAGCAGCGCCACGCCGTTTTCCTCCGCCGGGAGGATGAGGTAGACCTGCACCTTGAAGCTATAGAGCAGCGGGACGTCGTCGCAGTAGAAGGTGGGCGTCTGGTCGGCGGAAAAGACAAAGCACCGCTCCCGGCTCTCGGTGTCTGTGTCGGGCGCTACCGGGAGACCCAGGGGCGTCAGGGCCTGGATGATGCGCTGGTTGATGGTCACTTGGCCGCCTCCTTCCGCTGGACCTTGACCTCCATCCAGGCGTGCCGGTCCCCGATGTCCCGGACGGAGATCACCTCATAGGGCCGGGGATCTCGCCCCCGGTAGATAATACAGGTGGTGGTGATCCTGGGGGTGTAGCGCAGGGTGAGGGTGGCCGGGTCGGTGACTCCGGCCTGACGGGCAGCGTAGACCTGACTGCCCCAGGCGTCCTCCCACTTGCAGGACCTGCCGCCGCCGGGCCCGAAGACGTTCACCGGCTCCTGGGCAGGATAGCCGTCGTCGTCCCGCAGCACCTCCCCCTTTTCATCCCTGGGCAGGTCGTATACGGTGATCCGAGTGCGCAGCTCCCCGGCGTCCACATGCCTGGTCATTGGCTATCCTCCTCAGATGTGTCCAAATTGGACACGGGTTCGGTCAGCTTGAGCTGGTTGATGAGCCGCCGGAAGGCGGGGTTGTCGCTCACCGTCCCGCTCACCTGGGCGTCCCGCTGGTCGAAGTCCCGCAGGACCATGAAGTTGACGCACAGATCGTACTGGGCAGCCCTGGGGGTACCGGAGGCGGGCGGGGAGATCCCCGCCCCCTCCAGGTACCCCACCGCCGCGTCGTAGAGCCCCTCCAGGGTGAGGAGCTCCTCATCGGTGGGCTCCTCGATCCGGCAATAGGCCAGCAGTCTAGCCCGCCGCTCCTCGGTCAGGGCCATGGGCTCAGCCATTGGCGGGCAGGGTGGCCACCACGAAGCCCTTGTCCACGATGAGGTTGCCGCCCACCATGGCGTCGCCCAGAATGGTGAGCATCCGCTCCACCGCCTTGACAGACTCATCCACCCGGACCGTGTAGGGGCCGAAGAGGCCCAGCTCGTAGTTCATGGGGTCACCGTACACCATGGTCTGGATGGCGGAGGAACCCTTTTCGGAGGCGGAGAGGGCGGTGAGCTTGGAGGAGATGGAATAAGGCACAATGGTGCCGCCCTCCCGGATGGTGCCGGTGTTGGGGTTGGCGGCGTCGGGCACGATGTCGAAGAGCCGCCGCTTCTCGTTGGTGCCCCGCAGCTTGCCCAGGGCCAGCAGGTCCTTCTTGTTGAGGTAGAGCCGGCAGTTGCCGCCCAGCTCCTCGTCGCCGCCGTAGGCGAACATCAGCTCGGTCAGCAGGTCGGGGCCGACCTCCTCCACGTCCAGGCTTGCGTAGATGGGGCTGCCCGCCATGTTCTTGGCAGTCTTGACGCCGAACATGTCGTTGGTGGCCTGGCCGTCGCCGTTGAAGATCATCCCCACCGTGCTCCGACGCATGGACTTCATGGCCATGGCGAAGATCTTGGCGTAGTAGTTGGCGGGGGTGAGCCGGGAGATGTTCCGGTCCACATAGCTGGTGGTGGTCAGCTCATAGGGGGCGATCTTGGCCACGCCCAGCTGGGGATCGTCGGAGGCGGCGCGGGCGGTACCGGCGGCGGTGGTCACCTTGGCCCCCTTGGCGTCGGGCTCGGAGATCACATAGGGTTCCAGATAGGCGGACATGCCGTTGAGATCCTGCACATACACCTGGTCGATGATGGCGCCCACGCCGTAGCCCAGGGCGTCCCGGATGTCGGTACCGGCGCCGGTGGGCTGGGCCAGGGTGCCGGTGGCCAGGGTCACGGACTTCTCGGTATGCTTGGGGACAAAGAGGGCCTTGGCCACCTCCAGAGGAGAGAAGGTCACCTCGTGGCCCTTCATGAGCTCATTGCCCCGCTCCTCCGCCTTGTCCTTCTCCTCGGCAGGGTCGGCGGCCTTCTCCAGGAACTTCCGGTCCTGCTCCCGAACCAGGTCCTCCACGTCCTTGATCTCCTCGTTCATCTTGGTCACCTTGGCCATCTCGGCGCGGTACTCCTCCCGCTTGCCCTCCTTCAGCAGGGTTTCGGCCCCCTCCAGCAGGGCGGTGCGCTGGGTCTTCAGATCGATCAGCTTGCGTCTCATTGTGTTCCCTCCATTAAAATCTGTTTTTCTCCAGCTCCAGCAGGGCCTCGTCCCGCCAGTCCTGGCTATCTGCGCCGGGCGCTCCGCCCGGAGGGGGATCTTCCGGGCCATCCGGCCCGCCGTAGCGCTTGACCACACCGGCCGCCGGCTGGGCCGGCACCGGCAGCATGGACACCTCATAGGCGTCGGTAGCACCGTCCAGCTCGATGTAGCAGAGCTTGCCGTCATACTCGCAGCCCTTGACGTGTTCGCACCAGGCGGTAGCCCGGTCTGTGCCGCAGATGGAGCAGACGGCCCGCTCCCCCGCTACCCCCACGCTGCACTCCCGCAGCAGACCCGTCTCGATGGCGGCGATGGTGTCGCCATTGCCCTGGAGCCGGGGCATATAGCACCGCAGCACCAGCTGCTGTCCGCCCTCCACGCCGGGCATCTCCTCCACCCCGGCGGCGTACACCCGGGCAGTCTGGCTGCCGGCACTCCACTTGTGGTCCAGCAGCACCGGCCGCCCCACAAAGAGCTTGGCCAGGGCCTCCAGCGTGCGCTCGGTGAACCGCTCCAGGTCCCGGTCCACCTGGTTGTTGCAAGCCGCCAGGCGGAAGGTGTAGACCTCCTCCGCCGCCAGCGCCCGCAGGGCCTGGGCGCTGATGAGGGCCAGGTCCTCCTCGGTGGCCTCGGCCTTCAGGAGCCGGGCCGCTTTCATGATCTGTTCCATTCACGTCTCCTCTCCCGGGGCGGTCTGCGCCCCGGCTCGTCTCCGGCTCAGCTCCGGCCAGTCCTCCAGGGGCACATAGTTGAGGGAGGCCTTCCGGGCGTCCCCGCCGGGCACGTCGGGCCGGTCCTCCAGCTCCTCGATGTCGTTGACCGAGAACACGCCGATCTCGTTCATGGCCTTGTACCAGTCCTTCCGGGCGGAGGTGTCGCCCCGGAGCTCCGCCATCATGTTGATGCGGATCTCCAGCCCGGCGTCCACCTGGCTCTGGGTCAGCAGCTTCCAGGTCCGCTCCTCCTCGTACTGGGTCACGTTGGGGTGGAGGGTGCCCACCACATACTCGATGGCGTTCTGCTCGTTGGAGCCGTAGGCCTGCTTGCCCTCCTGGAGCTTGTAAAGGGGTACTCCGAAGTAGCGGGCGATGTCCCGGACGGAGACCTCCCGGCTCTCGATGAACTGGGCGTCCTGGTTGCTCACCGACAGGGGCTTGTACTCCAGCCCGAAGTCCAGGATGGCCACCCGGTGGCTGTTGCTGGGACCGGTGTGGATTTTCTCCCACTCCCCCCGCAGCTGGTCCTTCAGGGTGATCCAGGTGCCGTCCGGCCGTTTCAGCGGCTTCCCATTCGGGTCCTTGGCGTAGCCGCCCAGGTCGCTCTCGGTGCGGAGGACGCCGGAGGGCTGGCCGCCGTTTTCATAGTAGGAGCGCTCATACTGCTGGGCCGCCAAGCTGGAGGCGATGACCTCGCTGGCCCGGCGGAGGACCCCCACGCCCTTCAGCCCGTCCCGGGAGGCGGCCTTGTAGTGGCAGATGTCCTCCTGGGGCAGCCGCATGGGCTCCCCCGTCCAGGGGTGGGTCACCGTGTACCACACCCGGCCGCTCAGATCCCGCCAGGGCTCCACCAGCTCTCCGGGCACGGGGATCAGCTCTGTGATGCGCCCGGTGCGGGGGTCCCGCAAGATCCACTCGTAGCCGTTCCCGGTGACCAGGCGGCTGGTCTCCACCACCTTCTTGGCCACAAAGGGGCTCATGGCCTCGTTGGGCCGCACGTTGAGGAGCCGCAGCAGGGGCAGGTCCACCCGCTGCCGGGTCTTATTGTCCATGATGTAGGAGGGCAGCTTGCCCATGGAGTCGCTGAGGATCTCAATGCACCGGTCCACCGCCGAGAGCTTCCGGGCCAGGCTCTCCCCTGCCTCGGTACCACTTACGGGATAGCCGGCAGCCACCAGCCCCTCCGCCATCACCGTCTTGCTGACGGTGGGCGACCGGGCCAGGGCCCGGATGCCCTGGGTCATGCTCACGGCTCTTCCCTCCTTCCCATGGCGCTGAGCACCGCGCCGGCCATGGCCAGGGCTCCTCCGGCGATAAGGCCGGCCGGCAGATAGATCAGTCCCGCCCCCACCGCCACCGCTGCGGCGCCAGCCACCAGCACCAGATCGGCGCTCATGCGGCCCAGCGCCTTCTTCCATCGCTTCATCCGACTCCTCCTTCCGTGTCCGACTTGGACACCCTATAAGCTGAAGCCCGGCCGCTCCATGGCCGCCGCCAGATCCGGCTTGGCCGCCTCCTTGACCATGGCCGTGGCCATGGCGATGATCCAGGCCACGGTGATGTCGATGCGGCCGGTGCTGCGGTTCTTCATGGGCTTCATATTCTCGTTTCCGTCCACCGCACAGCGGACGTTTCCGAAGTTCCACCGGGCGCAGGTGTTGTGCTCGTGGAGCATCTGGTGGGCCCGGATAAGGACCTCCAGCTTCTTGGTGGCGGGAGACATGCCCAGCATGGTCTGGGAGATCTCCAGCACCTCAATGCCTCCCTGCATGAGCCGCTGGGACAGCGTCCAGGACATGGCCGGGTCCAGACCCAAGGTGATGAGGTCGAAGGCGTCCGCCGCCTCCCGGATAACCTCCTCCACCCGGCTGTAGTCCACGATGTCCCCCTCGCACAGCTCCAGAAATCCCGCCCGGGCCCAGTCCCGGTAGGGGACGTGGTCCCGCTGCTCGGCCTCCACTACCCCATCCTCCGGCCGCCAGGCCCAGAAGAGGGCCACCCAGGTCTCCAGCCCGGGCTGGGGCGGAAAGAGGAGCACGAAGGCGGTGAGGTCGGTGCTCTTGGAGAGGTCCAGCCCGCCGTAGCACTGCTTGCCCCGCAGCCAGTCCCGGACAGCCTGCCGTCGTGCCGGGGCGCTCAGCCCCGCCCACTCCGGGCGGTTGAATTGGGTCTTGTCGTACAGCGTGAGGGGCACCCAACCCACCGCCTTCACGCTGATCCACTGATTGAGCCGTAGCCAGCGGAAGAGCTTCTCCGCCGCCTGGCTCCGCTTGGCCGCCTGGGCCTCCAGCCGCAGGGTCCGCAGGGTCAGGTGCTTCCCCAGGGAGGGGTTGCACAGGCGCCACAGGGACTCGTCCCAGATATCCACCTGCTCCAGGGCCTCCGGGTCGTCCCCGTAGAGAGCGGTGAGGCCGTAAAGGATGGGCAGCCAGTTGGACTCATCCCGGGCCAGCAGGGCCTCCTGGGCCTGCTCCAGCTCCTCCGGGGCGGCCCGGCGCAGGGAGAGCACCTGCCGGGGGTCGCCGCCCTGGGCCAGGATCTGCCGCAGCTGCCGGGCGTCCCGGATGGCCGCCGCCCGCTCGTGGATCTCCCAGCCGATGCTCTTCCGGTCCGGGTCGTCTCCGGCGGTGGTGAGCACGATCCACACCGGCTGTGCGTGGGCGGCGCCGGCGGCGCCGGTCATCACATCCCACAGGGCCCGGTTGGGCTGGGCGTGGAGCTCGTCGAAGATGACGCAGCTGGGCTTATAGCCGTGCTTGGAGAAGGCCTCGGCGGACAGCACCGCCATCAGGCCCACGGTCACCCAGCGCTTGCCGCCGTTTTCCGCCCGGCGCAGCTGCCGGTATTCGATCTGCTTCTTGGACTTGGTGATCTTCAGCTCGCCTCGGGCGATCATCTTGGCCGTCCAGGGGGCGGTCTCCAGCATGAACACCGCCGCCCGGAACACGATACTGGCGTTGTCCCGGTCCGCCGCGCACAGGTAGACCTCAGCGTTGAGTTCGCCGTCCCCGAACAGGTGATAGAGCCCCAGGGCGGCGGCCAGCTCGCTCTTGCCGTTCTTCTTGGGAATCTCCAGGTAGAGATACTGGTACTGCCGCAGCAGCTCCCCGCTCTCCCCGTCCGGCTCCAGGGTGGAGTAGAAGTCCATCAGGGCGTCGCGCTGCCAGTCGTAGAGCTGGAAGGGCTTCCCCGTGTCGGTGGTAGGCAGGCGCTCCACGAAGTCGCAGACGAACTGCCCGGCCGCCCGGTCCAGCACCGCCATGGGCTACTCCCCCATGGCCCTGGCCTGCCTGGCCCGCAGGGCTCGGGTGAACTCGTCCGTCTCATCCACCTCTCTGGCGGCGTTGGCCAGAACCTCCGGTACCACCAGCCGGCAGCGGGAGGAGATGGACAGGCCCATGACCTCTGCGCACTGGCGGCACTGCTTGAAGTAGGAGGCCTGGACACCGGTCCACTCCTTGGCCAACTTCTCGTCCTTCTTTCGGATGGCGGCCGAGGCCAGTTTGTCTGCCCGGAGCCAGCGGTCCCGGGCCACCAGGAACTGCCCCAGCACGTCCCGGTCCAGCTCGGTATAGAGTCCGGCCTGGCGGAGGATCTCTCCGATCTCCGTGAACTCCCGATGGAACTTCTTCAGCAGCCACCGGGGAGGCTGGGCCTTGTCCGGCGGCGGCACATGGACCTCCCGGTCCCGGCGCTCGTCCTCCTCCGCCTGGGACAGGTGTTTGCGCCCGTTGGCCTTCACCAGGTCTGTGGGCTGTCTGGGTCCCGGCATGGCATCCACTCCTTTCACGCGGCCATGGGGAAAATTTCTCACACGGAGGGCGGGGCGCGGTCTTTTGCCCC
>ENA-UONY01000801-UONY01000801.1-human-gut-metagenome-genome-assembly--contig:-CS9-NODE-801-length-33188-cov-41.699846_pt1 | contig 33188 bp, 30 predicted proteins | sample MGYA00242465_ERZ724012 | MGnify/ENA metagenome assembly ERZ724012 | reverse complement strand
TTTCTCCAATGCGGCCATAGCGTCCTCAATCGCCTTCGCCATTGCGTCTACCTCGTCTTGTTCCGTTATGTTCTTGTCGCGCACAACTGCGTTAATCGCCTCTTCCACTGCGGTGAAGTTTGTATACGCGTCTTTATTCAGCGCATTTGCCTTCGCAATGGCCTCGTCCACTTTCGTGTAGTCGGCATCTTTGTACTGTAACGCAGTGATGGCATTTTCAATGCCTGCGCCATTGCGTCTACCTCGCCTTGTTCCGTTATGTTCTTGTCGCGCACAACTGCGTTAATCGCCTCTTCCACAGCAGAAAAGTCCTTGTAGTTATCTTTTTCCAAAGCATTTGCCTTGGCAATGGCCGCATCTACGCTGCTATAGTCGGCAGGGCCATTGATTTTCGGATAGTCGCCAACCTGTGCAAATGCTTCTCCCAGCAATCCTGCCACCGTGCCGTTTCTAAATTCTTCTTCTGTCTTTTCACTGGCCGTACCAGCGTTCTCAGTTGTTCCACAAGCCCCAAAGAAGCAGTTTGTATCAGCAATCGTACTGCTCCCCCACAGGTTGCCCGCAAAAACGCCGGTTCCCTGGGGCACAGCATTTCCCACGGTAGAAAGCGTCGCCTGATACACATAGCAATTTTGAATGGTCAATGTTGAATCCGTAATCTCTCCAGCAAAACCGCCCGAAAAACTTGTTCCCTGACTATCATCAGTTTCAGAAATCACAGTACAGTTTGCAACATAGCAGTTTGTAAATGTAGAATTGCCGGCTCCATAGTTAGGGTCATCGTCCACTTCACCGACAAAACCACCGCCGTAAGCCATAGTTCTAATTTGGTTGTTTTCGGCGGCGCACTTTTCAAATGTTCCGCCGGTGGAATAACCCACAATGCTTCCCGCACAGTTATTATTGTTGTTGCGTCTGCTCTCCAGAGAGGAGTTCTCAACCGAGCAGTTTTTGATGGATGAACCATAACACACACCTGCAATGCCGCCCACATAGCTGTAATTATTCTGACCGGTTGCCACAAAGTTTGCGTTTTTCACATGCAGATTTGCAACCGAACCGAAAGCGACCCACCCGAAAATGCCCGCCGTAGCGTAACCGTCCGGGTCAACTTTTCCGGTAGAAACCGCATTTGTGATGCTGTGCCCGCCACCATCATAGTTTCCCGCAAAATAGTAACTACCAGAATAACCGATCGGTTCCCATGTTACCCCGGTCAGGTCAATATCAGCCGTTTGTTTGAAGTAATAGCCATGGCAGTTTCCAACACCTGCGTTCTCAGTATCAAACGTTGCTGCATTACCGGAGTTCAGGAACTCTGCCAAAGCAGTCAAATCCGCTTGCGAAGCAATCAGCCACGGGTCTCCCTGTGTGCCTGTTCCGCCGCTAAAAGACGGAGCTTCTGCTGCAAACACGCCCATCGGCACGCAGAAAATCATCATGCAGATTGCCAAAGCGATGCCTAATATACGTTTTTTCATATAGGGCCTCCTATTACTATATGTATACGCCGTACAGAACGTACCGTATATACTGTTTCTATTTTAATCATATACGAAGTTCAGCCAAAAATCAACCTATTTTCCTTTCTTCTTTCTTAAAATTTACGTTATTATTCACAACAAGAATTAAAAATCCGCATTCCCGGTTTTTTCGGAAATGCGGATTTAATTTCTATGAACTTATACGGTTTAGCTATGGTTTAAAACGCATTAGCCCATACCGCTGCCGCCGCAGGTCGCAAACGGAATCATCGTCTTGCCGGCAAAATCAGAACTTCCCGCCGCCACCGCCGTGGGTCGTGCCGGAGGACGACGTGTGCGTTGCGGAGCCGCCGGAAGAATCGTTGTCCTTCGGCTTTGCCGTGCGGTTCACGTGCGAGTAGAGGAACACGTCGTTTGCATACGCCACGTTCATGCTGCCGGGGCGCACATAATCCGACGCTGCCGCCTTACGGCGCACGGTTTTGAGCTGCCCGCGCATAAAACCCGTCACGACAAGCGCCGCGACGAGACCGATGGCAAGCGAAACCAAAATCGCCGGGCCCCACGGGAAATCCCCCACGGTGCTCTCCTCATACGCCTCGCCTTCCTCGTAGTAACCGCTCTGCACGCCCGAAATGTATTTGTCGCACATATCGGCATACGTTGAAAACGCATCGTAATAATAGCCGCCGCTGAGATCGCTCAAAAACGCATCCTCCATATTGCCGCGCCGCGCATCCGTAATGGCCGTAATGGCGCTGCCCGTCGTCGTTATGTACCAGTCGCGCTCTTCCATGCTGATGAGCAGCAGAACGCCGTCCGGGTTATACTTATACGAATTATAATCGTAAAAATCGTCCGCATATTCACGCGGTGTCTTGTCACCGATGGAGTTTTCCGTCACAACGGCAACGTCCACGCTCAGCCGGTCGCTGATCTCATCAAGCTTCGCGAGCAGATTACTTTCTTCCTCGCCCGTCAAAAGGTCCGCGTTGTCGATCAGGTGCGGCGTGTAGTCCTCCGCCGTATCGGCAAACGCCGGAACAGACACAACGACACATAAAAGAACGGCGAAAAATACCGATAAAAGCTTTTTATTCATTCTCCGCACCCCCTTAGAACAGCCAGAACAGGAAATAGGCAATCAGCGCAATCACACCGAATCCTGCCGTAAGCCCGCCAAGCCACTTAAAGTACAGCCCGTTATCCACCGGCAGGTCGCCGACGAATTTGCCGGTCTGCCCATTCATCGCAAAGAGGTACTTTTTGCCCTTCCACGTCGTGTTCAAAAGCCACACGGGGTAAAGCGCGTACTTTGCCTTGCCGTTGTGCAGACGAATAGAGGAATTCTCCGTCGTGACGGAGTGATACCCCTTCACCGTAGAAGCGAATGCGTCTTCCGTGGAGCGCTTGATGCGCTCGTTGGCGCGGTCGATGCTCTGCTCGGCCGTCACATCGTACTTGTCCGCAAGGTAGCCCGCGAGATACGCCGTTTTAAAATCCACCGCGTCCTCAAACTTGAACGGCTCAATGGATTCCATCAAATCGTCCGGCATCTTGGAGGAACCGTCCACCGGCACACGGTCAAAGCCAATATCGCCGCTGCGGCCTATCGAGTAGTAGCTTGTTTCCGTGTAATCGTAATCGCTGTCGCTCCAGGTGCGCACGCGCGTCGCTTTATAGCGAATATCCGCATCGGCATCGGCATCAAACAACCAAAACGGCACGTAAACGCCCTTGATTTCATCGATATGGTTCTCTTTTTTGAAAATCTTCGGCAGCAGCTTTTTGCCCTTATAATGCCGCTGCAAGGCTTCCTTTGCCGCCTTTTTGTCGATCTTGAACGGAATCACGTAATCGGGCTTCAAAGCGCCGCTCACCTGCCCCATCATCACGACCGGGTTGCCGCAGTACGGGCAGGAGGTCGCCGCCGTGTTTTCATCACAGACGATCTCTCCGCCGCAGGAGTTGCACACGTAACTGCGCAGCGTGCTTTCTTCGCCCTGCTCCCACGCGCCGCCGGCCGTGGTCTCCCAGTCCATTTCGTCGGGCTTTGCGTTTTGTGCTTCTTCCTCGTGCGCGGTAAACGCTTCGGTGTCAAACTCCGTGTCGCAGTACGGGCACTTTATCTTCTGAATTTTACTGTCAAATTCCACAGCGCCGCCGCAGCAAGGACATTTGTATTCTTTAATTGCCGCCATTTGCTCTCATCTCCTCACAGTTCAACGCAGGTCGCAACCTTTAGGCACGGTCATTTTCATCAAACGGGTCGCCGCACTGCGGGCAGAACTTTGGCGGGTGCGCGGGGTCTTCCGGCTCCCAGCCGCACTTGTCACAGCGGTACTTCGGTAAGCCCTCCGGCTTTTTCGCGCCGCAGTTTGCACAGAAATTGCCCTTGTTCACTTTACCGCAGGAGCAGGTCCAGCCGTCGTTATCCGGCTTCTTTGCCCCGCAGTTCGGGCAGAAATTGCCGTTGACCACCGTGCCGCACGCACACTTCCAGCTGTCCGCAGCCTGCGCCGCCTGCTGCTGACCCATGCCGTACAGCGCCTGTGCGTTTATGCCGCCCGCATTCATAGCCATATTTACGCCCATAAAGCCGTTCATAGCACCGGCAGAGTTGCCCGCGGCCGTTTTCATCGCGTCCGACTGTGCGCCGACGAGCGTGGCCGCCGCCATAGTCGGATCGCGCATCATCGCCGTGCGCTGTGCCTGCTTGATCATCTCGGCGTCCTCGTCCGGCAGTGTCACAGAGCCAAGCGCAATGCTGACGACCGTCAAGCCGCGCAGCTCGCCCCATTTCGCGGAAAGCGCCGTATTCATAGCATCTTCCAGCTCCGTGTTGTGTGCCACAATCTGGTTCGGACGCAAACCGAGGTCGGAAAGCTTGCCGAACGCCGGCTGCAAAGCGCTGATGAACTCGTGCTTCAGCTGGCTATCCAATTCGTCGCGGGTATATTCCTGCTCCACATTGCCGCACACATTCGTGTAGAACAAAAGCGGGTCCGCAATGCGGTACGAATATACGCCGGAGCAGCGGACGGAAACGTCCACGTCCAGCCCGATCTTGTTATCGACCACACGGAACGGAATGGGGTTCGGCGTGCCGAATTTATTGTCGATGAGTTCCTTCGTATTAAAATAATATACGCGCTGATCTTTGCCGGCATCGCCGCCATACGTAAAACGCTTGCCGATCTGCGCAAAGGTGTTTTTAATGCCCGCACTGAGAGAGCCGGAGAAAACAGAAGGCTCGCTCGAAGCGTCATAGGTGAATTCACCCGGCTCCGCGCAAAGCTCCACCACTCTGCCCTGCTCCACAATCATCATGCACTGGCCGTCTGCCACCGCAATACCGGAGCCGCTCGTGATGATGTTGTCACTGCCGCGCGTATTGGAGGAACGCCCGCTCGTGCGCTTTACACCCTTTGTGACAAGCACCTCTTTCGGCATCGATTCGCAATAGAAAAATTCTTTCCACTGATCCGCCATAACACCGCCCGCGGCGCCGACAGCTGCCTTAATAAGACCCATAAATAATTGCTCCTTTTCAATGTTTTCCGCACGTTATATTCCGCCCGGTGTTTATGCTTCAAGTTTAGCACAGAATTTTGCTGTTTTCAATGAATTTCGACAGCACACTCAACAAATATTTGCGCTTTCCTCTGAATACAGGGAAGCATCCATGATGGAAACCCATTTTTCAATTTTGAACCTGTGCCCAGAAAACCGGGTGCATATCCGTCTGCGCGGCTCTTTTTTAAATCAAATTTGCTTTGCCTCTTCGCCGAGCGTGAATTCATAGTGCATCTCAAGCGCGGCAAACAGCTTTTGCATCACTTCGTTTGCAATGGCACGGATGTCGAGGCTCGCAATCAGCGCCATAACCTCCCGCTGTTTTTCCTCCGGCACGCAATAAATGCGCAGTGTCAGCTGCAAAAAGCGCTCTAACTTGCGTTCCAGCGTAAAATACACGTCGCACGGACGCGCCATATATCCGCGCATAATCGCCGCCGAACCGATGTCCGACTCATAAAAATCGCTCACACTGTACCCGGGCATATACGCGCCGAAAATACGGTGCAGCATCTCGGCCGTCATCCTGTGGATGATTTCCAAATTTTCCGGCAGCGTGTACGCCTCCACGTAAATTTGGCGCAGGTTCTCGTTCAGCTCTGCCAGCGTCAGCTGAATCGCCGTCTCCACCGCGTAGAGCTTTACGGGGTCTGTCTCCCCCTGCACAATCTGCCCCGCGATAGTAAACTGATTTTGAAACATGAACTCGGTCAGCTCGGTGAGCACACCGGCTTTCGTGCGGTACAAATTATAGAACGTGCCCGCGGAAACATCCGCTTCCGTCAAAATCTGCTTCGGCGGCGTATGCTTAAACCCCTGCTCCAAAAACAGACGCACACAGGTAGAAAGAATTCGCTTGCGCGAGGCCTCCTTTTCGTTGCGGTTTGCCATTTATACCCCTCTTTTCCCTGTTTTAGAATTGATTCTAATACTCCCAAATGAGTATACCACAACAAAAAGAAAAATCAAGTGTCGGTACACGAAAAAAGGGCAGCTCTTCGCCGCCCTTAACGAATATTTGTCTTTACCGCACGGGTTATATGTTCCGTAAGATCGCTTTTTTCAGCGTTTCGGCATTCAGCGGCTTCGAGAGATGCTCCGTCATACCGGCTTTGCGGCTGCGCTCCACATCTTCCGAAAACGCGTTCGCTGTCATCGCGATGATCGGCACCGTTTTCGCATCCGGCCGGTCCAGCGCACGAATGCGCTGCACCGCCTCAAGGCCGTCCATCACCGGCATCATGATGTCCATTAAGATCACGCCGATCTCGCCCGGCGCGGAGTTTCGGAAGGCCTCCACGGCCTCTTTGCCGTTCCACGCCTGCATCGTTTCGGCACCCATGTCTTCCAGGAAGAATTCCGCAATCTCCATGTTGAGTTCGTTGTCTTCGGCCAGCAGCACTTTCAGCCCGTGCAGAGCCGTTTCGTCCGCCGCGCCATTCGCCGCCGTCTGCGCAAAGGGGTGCTTGTCGATCTCAAACGGCAGCGTCACCGTAAACGCAGAGCCTTCGCCGAGCACGCTTTCCACCGTGATGGTGCCGTTCATCTTCTCGATGAGCTCCTTCACGATAGACATGCCGAGGCCCGTGCCCTGATACTGCGTGCGGGCGCCCTGCTTTTCCTGTGTAAACGGCTCAAAAAGCTCGTTGTTCACAAAATCTTCGCTCATGCCGATACCCGTATCACGTATTGTAAAGCGGAACGTCGCCGTGTTTTCGTCACAGGCAATCTCCTCCGCATACGTTTCAATCGTGCCGTTTTCTTTATTGTATTTTGCCGCGTTGCTGAACAGATTCAATAAGATCTGCCGCAGATGCAGCGGGCTGCCGATAAGCTTTGCGTGCGCAAACGAAATCTTGCTGTAGGTATACACAATACTCGTTTTTGCCACCTGCGCTTCGTTCAGTGCGCGGACGTTCTTCATCAAATCGTCAAGGTCAAACGGCACATGCTCCGGCTCCATATGGCCGGATTCCAGCTTGCTCATATCCAAAACATCGTTGATGAGCGACAGCAGATGCTCGGAGGAAACATGGATCTTTTCAAGGCAGTCGTCCACGCGCTCATGATCTTCACGATTTTTCTTGATAATCTCCAGCATACCCATCACACCGTTGATCGGCGTGCGGATATCGTGGCTCATGCGGGAAAGGAACTCCGTCTTCGCTTTATTCGCCAGCGTTGCTTCGTCCACCTCAGCCCGCAAGCGCTCGTGCTCCTTCTGCTCCTGTGCATGGAACTCCGTGGTGTTTTTCAGCAGCACAAGGCTGTGGATCATCGGCTTTTCCTCACCGCTCTTCGCATCGTATACGCGTGAAGACATCATCAGCGCCGTTTTCTGTATCCAGCGTGTCTCGCCGCCGGATACGCGCTCACAGTATTCCACCGTCACCTGTTTTTCTCCGCTCGCATAGCGCTCCAGAAGCTTTTCGGACGTGTCGATCAACCGGTAGCTGCCCATCGTTTCTGGCAAAATCAGCACAGAATGACGGTGACAGTATTCGCCGTACGGACACGGTGCTTTCAAGTCCTCAATAAAGATGTCTGCGCCGCGTTCACGACGGAAATCACGCTCCACCAGATCATCCGTCAGATTCACGGAGTATACCGCATCCGCAGTCTCCAGCATCGCATCCACGTAACTGTCGTTTTCCAAAATAGACTGCTTCAGCTGCTCGTAATACTGCGTCAGTTGCTGCTTGGCGTCCGTCTCCGGCTGCGCACTGTCAATCGTCTCAAACGCCAGCAAGAAATGGTGCAGCGTGCCGTCCGGGTCTGCATCCACAAAAATCGCCGTCAGTCGCCCATAGTCGGCACTGTTCTCGCCGAAAATCTTGTGCTGCAATTCCACCACGCGGTTCTTTTCGGAAAGCGCCTCGCGCAGCGCCGTCAGCTGTAATCTGCTGCGCACCGCCTTGCGGTCTTCCTGCGCCACGCGTTCTTCTGCAATCTGCTCCACCGCGCCGGAATAACTGCCGTCCGCCGCAAGGAAAAACGCCTCGCTTGCACGAATCACCCGGTAAGCGTCCTGCCTTGCGTCGCAGTACAGGCAATCGGAAAAGTTGCTGCCGTATTTTTTCATGCTTTTCAGCAGCCTGCGATCCAACTTCTTTTCGGCCAATGCTTCCTCGCGCTTCACGTGGTTTTTGTTGATATACATGTTTTTGTCTGCGAAGATATACAAATCGCGCATTGTGCAGTTTTCGTTCTCGTCGGAGACCGAAATGCCAACCGCGTAGCTCACCGGAAAATCGGGGTTCGCCGCATTGTACGTGTCCACACGGTCGCGGATGAGCTGTAAGCATCGCTGCATTTCTTCCTTGTCCGCGCCGTCCATAATGGCGATGAATTCGTCGCCGCCTGCGCGACCCACAAAGTAATGCGCCGGCACCGCCTCGCGCACCAGCTCCGCAAAAATGCGGATGTACGCGTCGCCCTTTTCGTGGCCCATGCTGTTGTTGATGCGTCTCAAATTGTTGAGGTCAAAGCTGCAAACACCCACGGGCATCGTGATCATCTCCGGCGCGCTCAATAGCTCCTCACATTTATTTTTGTTCGGCAGCCCCGTCGCTTCGTCCATGTACACCTTTTTCTGCAAAGCGTGGTTCATGGCGGCGTAGTGCAGCGCCTTGATAAACTCATAACCGATCAGCATCATCAAAACTACGATGTCCGCCGTGATGTACCGCTCCAAAACCGCCAAAGAGGACGCGCGCTTTTGTGAATAGGTTTCCGCAAGGCCCGTCGCCTCATCGCAAATGTCGAAAAACTTTTCGCTTTTGTCGATGATGTCGGTTTTCTCAAAACCCTTTTCGCGCACAAGATAAATCTCCTGCTTCAGGCTTTCAAAGCAAGAAGCCAACTCTTCCATTTTCGTCTGAAAACTCTTGTCGTCCAATCGCACAAGGGTAAGCTCGTCATCGCCGAAGCGCAGACCGTTGATGAACGATTCCACGCTCTCCATCATCCCGTCCTCCGCTTGACCCGCAATCTCCATTTTGACAAGGCGTTGCGTTTCGCCGCGCACAAGGCCCGCATAGTTCACCACGCGCGCCGTACCCTGAATGCCCGAGACCAGCACCATCATCCAAACGATCAGCGCCGCCAAAACCACGGCCAGCACGCCGATGGCCGCCTGCACGGCATTCGATATTTTCTTGTTTTCCCTCATATTCTTCACCGTTTCGAATCGTTTGGAGTTATACATTGCCGGACCCTTTCCCAAAATCTTACGGTTCATTATAGCACATTCACGTTCTGTCTTCAACACAAAAAAGCCCGGCCTTTGTGCATCAAACTTCCAAAGGTCGGACTGCTGTTTACTTTACGCGCCGCACCGGCCGCACGTATTTTCAAAAGCGCTTTTCACCATTTCGGCATACTCCTTTTTCACGTTTTCCGGCTCCGTGATTCGGATTTTCCCACCGTAGCCGAACACCCAGCGGTAAAAGACAGGGCTTGCCGCCGTCTCCGTTTCCACGGTAAACGCGTCGTCGCCAAAGGCCTTTGTTTCCACATCCTCGCCGAATGCGTCCACCACCGCATTCATCATCGCGTTGTCACACAAAAGCGTCACGCGCTCACGGCGGCTGTCATACATGCTTGTCATCGTGCGGATATGCCGCATCAACTCCTCTTTTTCGGGCCGCGGCTCCGCGTCCTCATCTAAAATCTCCGGGCAACGGTCAATGCGGTCCACGCGGAAGCTCACAAGCTTTTCGTGCTTGTCGGAATACCCCACAACGTAATATTCATCTGTATTCCAAACAAGCTTATATGGGCTGAAAACATACGGCTTCCCGTCGTTTTTCAGCACACGGTTCTTGCCCGGACCGTAATGAAAATAGTAAAACGCAATTTTCTTCCGCTTTGCAATAGCCGCGTTAATCGTGTCTGCAATATAGTAAATGCTCTCGTTGCAGGATTTCCCGTTGTTCGCGCAAAATCCCTCCTGCAAAGCCTCGGCCTCATAAACGCTCGTCAGCCGGCAAAGCTTTTCAATCAGCTCCTCGCTTTTCTTTTCGGTGATGAATCCCGCAGATTCCACCGCGTCCGCAAGCAGCTTCAATTCCGGCATCTCAAATAAGCGGCTCGCAAGGTAATAGCGGTTCTGCGTCGTCTTGTGCGTGTAAATATCAAAGCCGCAGTCCGCAAGCTGCTTGATGTTCTTGCCAACGGTCGTGCGGTGCACCGTAACGCCGCATTCCTTTTGGAGCTTATCCATAATGTTTTTTGTAGAAAGCTCGTGGTTTTCGTCGCTGTATGTGTTCAGAATTTTCAAAAGCGAGATCGTCCGCAGCTCGGCGTTGTCCTCCGCCTTCGGTGTCTTATTCGTCTTTGCCATAAAGCAGCACTCCTTTGCGCTCGTTCTGCTTTTATTATAGCGGACGAACTCCCACCGCACAAGCCCGGAAACCGTCAGGTGTCGCTTTTTCGCTCACTGCGGCTTCGTGATAAGCTCTGTCACCGCTTCGCCGTAAGACGGCACAAACGAAAAATTCTGCTGATATTCCTTCGCGTTCCATGCAATGTTCGGCATGTATATCCCTCACTTTTCCGCTAAAATGCGTTCGATCTCATCTAATGTGTCGGCAAAATAAATGCCCTCTTGCCGCTCCTTGGTCGAAAGCCCCATCTCGATCATATGGCCTAAAAGCGCCTTCAACCCGTCGTAATATCCATTCAGATTATAAAGAATGCACGGCGCGTCTAAATGCTTCAGCGATACCTTCGACATCACTTCCGCAATTTCCTCCAGCGTGCCCGTGCCGCCCGGGAACGCGATAAACGCGTCGCCGAGCTCAATCATTTTCGTCTTTCTGTCCGTCATGTCCTTTGTCACAATAAGCTCCGTCAGCCCGTCGTGCTGCAGCTCGGAGTCCACAAAAAACTGCGGCTCCACGCCGGTCACTTTGCCGCCGTTTTGCAGCACGCTTTCGGCGATCGACCCCATTAGCCCGCATTTTGAGCCGCCATAAATGAGGTCATGCCCGTTTTTGCCAATCCATTTGCCGAGCGCCTCCACCGCCTCTTGCAGCTTGGGGTCATTGCCTGCGTTCGCACCGAGATAAACCGTGATATTCATCTTCATCCCCGCCTTTCTTTTCCCTTATCATACAAGAATTCGCCGAAGATTTCAACCGCTTCACTCCACACAGTACAAAACATGCGCATAAAAAACGGCGGCGCAAAGCCTAAGCTCCACGCCGCCGTTTTGGGATATATAAATCAGGAGAGCGCCCGCCCGCATTCCGAGCAGAATTTACTGCCCGGCTTTACCGGCGCGCCGCAGCCCGGACACACCGTTTGTAGCTTTGCGCCGCAAGCGCTGCAAAACCTCGCGTTTGCGAAGATCTGCGCCCCGCACTGCGGACAGACTGCCCCCGCCGGAGCTGTCGGCGCCGCATTTACGGGTACGCCCGCCGTCCGGAAGCTCGTCGGCTCGCCCATCGTGCAGCGGTACACCACCTCAAAAATCTCACTCGGCAGCTTTTTCTGCTTATACACGCCGATGCCTGCCGTTACCGCCAGCGGCCACAGCAGAAAAATCCCCACGGCGCCCGCGCCCAGCTTGTCCGCCCACTGGCCCTCGCCGAGCGTCACATTGAGCTGCGTGCCGTTTACCGTGAGTTCCACCGTCGTCGCCAGCTTCATGCCGGAAAGCGTGCGCAGCGTATCGGCCTGCGCCGCCTGAATGAGGTACCCGTTCGGCGTCGCCACGCTCTGCACCTCCATGCCCTTTTCGCCGCGCAAAAACGTCGTCACAGCCTCCAAAACCTGCTCTGCTGTCACTTGGTTCAGCTCAAATACTCTCGACTCTTTCATGTCGTTCCCCCATTTCTATTTCGCTTCGCGCAGCGCCTTCCAAAGCGCCGCATCATTTTCCAGTTGATAAGCGTCTTCTTCATACAGCAGGTTCCGCTGCTCAAACCGTATCACACACGTCGTGCCGTCTGTTTTCACAAACGTCAAACTCTGCTCGCTGTCCGTTGCACGCATGTCCGTTCTGTCGCCGATTTTCACCTCGCAAAGTGCGTCAAAAATCGTTTGCATCGCCGCCTTGTCCGTGATGCGGCAGGAAACGGGCGTGTCCATCGTGTAGCGATATTCCATGCAGTTCATCTCATTCACGTCAAATGTCTTTGCGAAATTCTCTGCTTCGCCGCCGCAAAACGCAAACACCTCGCCGGCTTCGCTTCTTTCCGCCGTCTTTCCTCCGCAGCCCGCAAGCAGCACGCACGAAACGACCAGCGCACACAGCAAAATAAAACCGCATCGCTTCATTTTCCCGCCCCCTTTTCTATCCCCTATCCTACCAAACGACCGTAACCGAAAAAAGCGTTTTCCCGGTTTGGTCATTGACACACCGGAAAATGTCAAAACCCACTGCGTTCGCTTATGGCGGTTTCGGTCGAAGCGTGGTATAATCGCCTTAAATCAAGCATACAGAGGGAACCCGCATGAAATTTTGTGACCGTCTCAATTTATATATCGAAACACTCGGCTGCTCCGCCAAAACGCTTTCCGCCGCCTCCGGCATATCGGATGCCGCCATCAGCCGCTACCGCTCCGGCGAGCGCGAACCCGGCAGGGACAGCGAACAGCTTCTGCGGCTCGCACAGGGCATCTGCGCCATCGCCGCCGAAAGCGATTATTCTCTCGGCTTTTCGGAGGACGAAGTTCTCTGCGCCCTCCGCGCTTCCCTGCACACCGAAAAATCCGATTTTGACAGCGCCGTTCAAAACCTCAAAAACCTGCTCACCGCATTCGGCATCAGCTACGCAGAGCTTTCCCGCGCCATGAATTTTGACGCATCCTACCTCTCCCGCGTCTGCTCCGGACAGAGAAAACCCGCAAACACAGAGGAATTCATCACGCAGGTCTGCCGCTATGTCACAAGGCGATGCCTGAAAAACGACCAAAAAGAAGCCCTCTGCGCGCTCGTCGGTACACCCGCAGAGCAACCTGCAAAGCCCGAGCAATACACTGCGCTCCTCATGGAGTGGCTGTGCACCGCAAAGCAGCGCGATGCCGAGTCCGTCTCCAAATTTCTCGCGCATCTCGATACCTTCGACCTCAATGAATATATCGAAGCCATTCATTTTGGGGAGATTAAGGTGCCTTCGCTCCCGTTCCGACTCCCTGCCTCGCGCAATTACTACGGCATAGAGGAAATGAAGCAGGGCGAGCTCGATTTTTTCAAGGCGACCGCGCTTTCCAAATCCGCCGCCCCCGTTTTCATGTGCAGCGATATGCCCATGGCCGATATGGCGGAAGATCTCGACTTCGGTAAAAAATGGATGTTCGGTATCGCCGTCGCGCTCCGAAAAGGACTGCATCTCGATATAATCCACAACATAGACCGCCCGTTTGAAGAAATGATGCTCGGGTTAGAGAGCTGGATTCCCATTTACATGACGGGGCAGGTCTCGCCGTACTACTTAAAAGGCGTGCAGAACACCGTCTACTGCCACTTTCATTACGTCTCCGGCGCCGCCGCGCTCACCGGCGAGTGCATAAACGGCTTTCACGAAGACGGCCATTACCATTTCACGAATAACCGTGAAGAGGTGCAGCACAGCCGCCGCATCGCAGACCACCTGCTGCAAAAAGCGCAGCCCTTAATGGAAATTTATAAAGCCCCACAGGCCGATCTGTTCCGCGCATTCCTCAAAAACGACGCAGCCACCGTCGGCGCACGGCAAAACATTCTCTCCGCTCCGCCGCTTTATACCATGCCGGAAGATCTGCTCGAACGCATTCTAAAGCGCAGCGGCATGTCGGCAGCAGACGCAGAAAGCATCAACGCCACACTCAAACTGCAAACGGAAAATATCGAGCAAATTCTCACTGCAAACACCGTCATCGACGAGCTCCCGCATGTAAGCGAAGAAGCGTTCCGGGCAAGCCCCCTCACGCTCTCGCTTTCAAACGCATTCATCGAAAACACCGTCACGTACACCTATGAAGAATACACAGCGCACCTTAAAGCCACCAAAATATTCGCTGAACAGCACCCAAACTACACCGTCCGTTTTGCGGAGAAACCCGCGTTCCGCAATATCCAAATTCAAATCCACGAAAACGAGTGGGTCATGTTGTCCAAAAGCAAAGCCCCCGCCATCCATTTCGTCATTCGCCACAGTAAAATGCTCAGCGCCTTCCAAAACATGATCTTGCCTTACGTTGAGGATTAACCGCCACCCGCGTCAACGGTGGTTAAAAGTTTTGCAGCGTTCGCGGCGCTAATCGCCGTTTACTGCCGAATATATTCGCAAAAATCATTCACAACACGCTCCATCATTTCGTTATTCCGGCGCGAAACCTCGGCCGCGTTTTCCGCCTGCATGTTTCCTTGCCGTATCGCTTCCTGGATGTACTCGTCTGTAAATGTAAAGCTCGTTAAAGACTGTATCAAGATCGGCGCCACCGTCTCAAATTTTCCCTCCGGCGCAATGATGCCGAAAATGTTCGCGGCACCGCGTGAAGGCGTCACGTCCACACCGTCGATTTCATAACCGCCCGCGTCTAAAATGCTGCCCTCAAACATACCTGTGCAGGCCGCCCCTGTTTCCGATGTGAGGCTCGCTAAGATCGAAGCTTCCGAAACCGCATAGCTTGCAAGCGGCGTCGTAATGGGCGTTTCGCTCAAAACTGTCATGTTTTGAATTTTTGCAAATGCAAAACTCTGGGGCATGATGCCGTCGTAAGCGTCTTGGTAATCGTCCATCGCGTTTAAGCACCCCGCAAGCGTCGGGTCCTCCAGCACCGGCAAATATGTCAGCGGGTCATTGCTCGTGCTCATCGATTGATACTGCGCCTTCGCTTCCGCACTCTTAAAGTACGGGCCAAGCTCACCGTAATAGAAGATCTGCACATCCGGGTCATTCGGGTCCCACGCGCGGATGGAATAGCTCGCGTATTCGCCGTCGGTCACAATCTGCCACCCCTGCGGCAGCTGCATCGTGAACACCCCGCCGTCGTAACCAACCAACGTGTACGTCGCTTCAGGTGTCGGTTCCGCCGTCGGCTCCGGGGTCACGGTCACTTCCGGCTCGGGCGTCACTTCAGGCTCCGTCTGCGCATTTGAAGCTTCGGAGAACGCTTCCGTTTTTGATTCCGCCGTCTCCTCGTCCGGGTCTATCCCCGCTGCCTCAAACACCGTGTCCGTGCCGAGCGCATCATATGTCTTGCCGCCTAATACAACACACCCGTCCTCACGCAGCGTAAAGCTCATTTTGCTGCCGCTTGCGTCCGCAAATGTAAAAATATACCGCGTGTATTTGTCGTCCGTCTTTACAACTTCGCCGAGCGTCACATCTTTCAACGCGCCAAAAATTTCTTCCGCTTGCTTTGCGTCCCGCACCGTTTTCGGTTCCGCCGCAAAGCTTCCTTTTTCTTCGTAAATCGTCAGGCTTTCCGCCGCAAATTTTCCCGCGCCGCTCACTCGGTCAAACAGCGCGTTTTTCGCGCCGCAGCCCGCAAAATTCAAAAGCAATACAAGCGTCAGCACAGCCGCCGTCATTCGTTTCGTTCGTGTCATGTTTGTCTCCTCAGTAGTTTAATCCCTGAATGTTCAGCACCGGCGCCAAATCGCAATCCACCACATACACCATGCCGCCGGATTGCTGCGCCTCCTGCTCCTTGTTGTACAAGTAGTTCGCCCATTCCTCCGCGCTCAGTGGCTGAATGAGCGACTGCAGCGCGTCCTGCGTCGCCGTAAACGGCAGCATCGTCGTCTCAATAAGGAAGTATTGCCCGGAGCCGCTCCACGTTTCCACCGCTGTCTGCGCGTGTCCCGGCGTGAACACAATCATCGCGTGCATGCTTGCGGATTCCAGCACGCTCGCCATTAAAACCGCCGTTTCGATGCAAATTCCGGAGCCGTTCTCTAAAACTGCGTCGGGCATCAAAACGCGCTGGCTCGCACTGAACGAATACGGCCCCATGTTGTAGCGTACGCCCATGTTGCTGATGGCGCTCTGTATCGCCGCCACCTGATAATACGTGATGTACGCGCCTTGGTCGGACGTAAAGCCGTAAGCCGGCTGATACCCCGGCAGCATACCGTATTCCGTGCCGAAGCTTTGCTCCAGCCACGATACCGCATTACGGCGCACCTGCAAAATGCCGTCCGTTTCCGGCGTCATCCACGCCAAGATGTTGTCGTTCTGGATGATGCCGAATTCGTCGCTGTAATTTTTATAATCATATACGCTGTGCAGCTCAATGTTCTTCGTCTCCTGAATAATCGCCTCGCCCGTGATCGTGTTTTCCACACGCAGCGTCATCTGCGTGTCCTTCGTCGTTGAAAGGTCGGGCATATCGGTGAGCACCGGCGGCTTGATCATCAAATACGTCATCTCCGGCGTCAGCGTCACTTTCTGCTCATATTTCTGCGTAAAGCCCGCAATTTCCGCCGTCACCATCACGTCGGTGTAGCCCTTGTCCGTATATAAAAGCAGGTTGATCGCCGAGTCCATCGAGGGGTACAAATTCGGAAAAATCTCCTCCACGGTCGAGTAGTCCGAGAACACGATCGACGCCTGCGCGTCATACGCGCCAACATCTTTGCCGCCCTCGCAGGCCGCCAGGATCTCATCCGCATACGTGTCAAGGTTCTCATCGAGCAAAAACGCGGCGTGGTTATATTCGCGGCTGTATAAATCGAACATCGTCTCCTCGTGCCGCCCGGAAGTAATGCCCACGCGCGAGATAAGCTGGTTTGCGGAATACAGTCTCAAAACGTCCGACCATGCAAGGCCCCACGAGCGCGATTCCATGTATTTCGTCATCACATCAAGGTTCGCAACGTATTTCGGCCACAGATCATTGAGCCACTCCGGCGTGTCCAACGTACTGAGTGCCGTTTTCACATTACCCGCCGCCTCATAAACGGAAATGAGGTACGCCTGCTCGTCGCTGCGGTCGCCGACCGTAGCCGTTACAAGCGGCTGCAAAGCGTCATACTGCGCCGTGTAAAATATCAGCGCCTCCTGAATGCCGCCGATTACCTCAAGTGCGTCCTCAAAGTAAGCCTTCTGCTCCGCTTCCACAGCCTTGCCTTTTTCGGTCTTCGGCGCGTCGCAGCGCTCGAGACTCTGCATCTGCTGCCGCACCGCGCCCACCGCGTCGTTAAGCGCGTTTAGTTTCTCCGTGCACAAAGTATAATACTCGTCCAGCACGTCAAAGCCCTCTGCATTCACAGAATTCTCATACACAATGCTGCTCTGCCCGGAAAGCTCGTCCGCCGCAGCTTCCACATCCTTTAAAATGCTCTGCGTCTCCGTCACGGCCGCCGCCACCTGCTCCAAATACGCCTTGTCCTGCTGCACCATGCCGCATCCTGCAAACGATGTGCACAACAGCACCACCGCCAAAATAAAGCTTACCGCCCGTTTCCCATTTTTCATACGCGTCCCCCTTTTGCCCTACAGAATTATTCTTTGGTTCTATTATAACGAAAGGGTATGCCGCGTTTGAACCCGCTTTCCCGCCCTGTCCGTGACAAACCCGGAAACGAAAAGATCCCGCAGCCAAAGCCGCAGGATCTTTTCACACTGTTTTACCTTTATAAATTTGCATTTTTCAGCAAACTCGCATATAGGATAGCAGCAATTCCCGACGTACAAATGGTAGTCATCCATGAAGTTTTGGTTTTATCTTATAGTTTGCGAATATCCGTATAAATAGAAAAAGCCCTTTGAGAAAAGGATTTTTCCTCTCTCAAAGAGCAAGTTGACAAATGGTAATTTGTTAATTAGAATTGCTCTCAAAGCAACAATTATCTTAACATTCCCAATCTGATCACAAGGAGAAGTTGTCATGAGAACAAATCTGAAAATTACCGAGGGCATTTTCCCTATGCCGGTTCTGATGGTTGCGACTTATAACGAGGACGGCAGCGTGAATGTGATGAACGCCGCATGGGGCACCATGCAGGAGCGGGACACCGTTGCCCTGAACCTCACCGAGACACACAAGACCGTACAGAACATCAAGGCACGGGCGCGTTTACCGTCAGCATTGCCGATGCCGCCCACATCTTTTGCCGTTTTTTCTCCATTATCATCACCCGTTTAAGTAATAAAGAGAAAGAATGACAATATACTGCAACCATAAAATACAAAAATATGAAAAAAGAAGGTTTTTCTATGTGGACTTTCTCGAAACGAGGATTTCTAGCTTTGATCGCTCTAATATGGATCGCAATTCTAGGAGTAATATCCCCAGCTTGGTTTTCCATAGGGGTTGTACTGGTCACCGGAACTAGTAAAGGAATAGGTGTTAGCCTTGGAAGCGAGGGGAACTTATATTTTTGTGCCGGAGTAGTTATTTTAGTATTAGGTTTAGTTATATTTACTATAAGTTTTCGCGTTATTATCAGATATTTCCGAAAACTTAAAAAAGGGCTTTCGTTCGTTCCGATCATCCTTTTTGGGGTATGTAGCTTTTGCACGATTGCTTTTACCGTTGGAATAGTAGAGTATTTCACAGAAATAGCTAAATGCTTTACTTACGCTATTTCTGTCTATTGGCAAAATGATTTTTAAAAAGACTGCAATTTATAGTTTTCCGAAATCTATAACTTTTGAGAAAAACATCTCCTCAAGTATTTAAAGGAAATACTTGAGGAGTGTTTTACCGCTCGCCGTATTGCGGGGTTATCAATATGTAAGGTAACATATTTTTACTTGTACTTTTTGAAGATACGATTCGTAGGTATGATTGAGAATTTCGGGCGGCTCTTGATGCAGCAGCCAGTCCCGGTATTTGTCCTGCTCGGCTTTCATTTTCTCATAAAGGCGAGCATTGTAATCTGTTTCGCTCATAGCGAACACCTCCTTCAAAGTAGAAATAGCCGCCTGATTTCTTTTGAAAACCAAGCGGCTATGTACGCTATATTCAGTTCGACAAACTGGAATTAATCAGTTTCTTGTAATCTTTCGAATAGTTGGCTATCAATTTTATAAATTCCTTGATAAGGCTGTTCAATATAGTATTTACCACTATCCTCATACGCAAAGATAGTACTTGTTCCTGTCTCAAACTGGAAGTCAATTTTGATATAACTTTCCACTTGTGGACAGTCTTGAACACTTTCCTTCTTAGTCGGTTCAGAACTGGAAATATCGGCGATTATTTCACTTATCCAAGTTTTGTCTGAATGACTTACTGTATTTTCCCCAAAAGTTATATCAATAGATGTAATCTCGTCGGTTTGAGGTAACGTAATAGGAACTACCTTTTTTCCACACGCAACTAAAGTCAGCACACAAGTAAGACATAAAAACAAAGAAAGAAATTTTTTCATAAGCATATTACCTCCAAATCCCGATTTGTCTCTCACAAGCAGAAGTATTATACCATATCTTTATAGATTTTTCTACCACTTCGACTATACTCGCAACTTAATGACTTCTTGAATACTTGCCGAAAAAGAAGAACTGCCATCACTTGACGGCAGTTCTTCGGCTGGTATTAAATTACGAACACAGCCTTGATTTTATTGCTCGTGTCTTTGGCATAAAATTCGTTCATAATATTGAGCGTCTGCATCCGCGCCCTTTCCGCATCGTTCCACGGCACCTCGCCGGGGGATACAACGACGATGTGTCTCGGCTACGGCAGCGGCTCGGGCTGCGCGTTGTTGTGCGCCGCGATCGTTTCATAATATGCCTTGCGGTCGGTAGGCGTAAAAACGCCACGATGCCGGTTCTGCTTTTCAATTTCCTTTCGCAGTGCATCCTCCGGCAAGGCGAACGCCTTTTTCGCGCCAGAGAGCTTGTATACGCTGCGTAAGATAGATGCAAAGATACTCATGATTCAGCCCCCTCATTTCCGCGCCGTAATGCAGAGCCAGCTTTTCTTTTTGTGTATCTGCACATCGTGAAAGCCCGCCTGCTCCAGATACGTCTTCAGCTCGGCGTCCTTGTAGATGGTCATGCCGCCGATGATCTCCGTCCACTTCTTGTCCTTGTCCGTATCGCCGTTGCTTTCGTTGCAGATGAGTAATGTCCCGCCGGGCTTCAGCACCCGGTAAACCTCCCGGAAGCACTGCGGCAGATCGGGCCAGAAATAGACGGTCTCAAAGGCCGTGACCGCATCGAACCAGTCGCCTGCAAAGATCATATCCGCCACGCTGCCTTGCAGAACGGTGCAGCGGCCCTCCGCTATGGCGGCCTCGTTGACCTTTTTGGATTTCTCCACACTGACGGGGGAATAGTCAATGCCCTTGACAATACCCTCCGGGCATTTTTTCAGAAGTCTCTTGATGTTCGCCCCTCCGCCGCAGCCGCAGTCCAGCACCTTGGCGTCCAGAGTAAGCTCCAAAAAGCGAAGTCCCCACCGTGCCACAGGACTGTGCCCCAGGTTCATCATGGCGACCATGATTTTCCCGCCAAGCCCCACAGGCTTTCTGGTGTTCTCAAAAAATGACATCTTATCACACCTCCGATTTCACACATTCCGCATAGGTCAGCGGAAAGGATGCCTTCAGAACAGCGCTTTTCCGCACCGCCCAGCCGTTTTGCCGTAGGAAGCGCAGGTATTCCTCGCTCGTCCACTTACTGCGGAGAGGAAAGCCTGCCATCCTCATAAAAAATGCCCTGACCTTGCCGGAAAACGAGTTTCCCGCATGGGTAAAGGTGGGCGCGATGAGCACACCGTCGTCCTTCAGCACCCGGCGGATCTCGGCAAGGGCTTTCTCCGGCTGCGGCACGATGTGCAGCGCGTTGGACACAATCACCACATTAAAGGACTGGTTCGCATAGGGCAGGCGGAACATATCCTGCACGGAGAAGTGCAGCTTGGCAGAGCGGTTATCCCGCTTCGCCTCGGCGATCATCTCCGCAGAGGCGTCCGTCGCCTCGATGTGCGCCGCCGCGTTTACGATGTGTTTTGCGATCAATCCCGTGCCGGTCGCCAGCTCCAACACCGTCTTGGCTTTTACGACCGGCCGGATCAGCACATACATCTCGTCATACGCCGCCCGATCCTTTCGCATAAAGCGGTCGTAACGTCCGGCATTTTTGTCCCAGAAATTCTTGTGTTCCTGCATCGCTATCATTCCTTTCAATATTAGATTTGCCTAACCGATACGCACAGTCACACAGTTAGAACATACTAACCGCTGTGCCTCGAAAAAGCCGCATCTCTGCGGCCTTCCGCTTATTTAAATAACTCCCTGCAAGCGCCGTACACCAGCGTTTCCAGTACCTGTGGGTACAGTCCTCCTATTTGCTCCTTGTGTGAGACGGTCAGAATCAGTCCGCGTACCGTGGCGGCGGCAAGTGAAATCCCCCGTTTAGGAACAAGGCCATATTTTTCCAGAAGCAGACGAATGTGCGTCTCGTCATCGTGGTAATGTTCCTTTTTGACGCCCTCCGGCAATCGCTGTAAAAGCAACTTGGCGTCATGTTCAATGAAAACCATGTCGCCGGTATCAGACAGCCGCCGGCAGACGGCCAGAACCGCCTCTGCCGCGCGCTCCGATGTTGGCAGGCCGCCATTTCTGTGCAACGCCTGGTCAGCCACCCCGTAAAGCTCGGCGTGGATACTTTCCAGAACCGCGAAGAAGGCCATCTCCTTGGATTCGTAGAATTTATAAAACGAGCCTTTTGCGATACCGACAGCCTTTGTCAGTTGATCCACTGAAGTTTTCTTCATCCCCAGCGTGACAGCACAATGTCTCGTTTCCTTCAGCAACGCCTTGCGGAGCTGCTCAGTCTCGTAATCGGTAAAAGCCAAGGTCGCACCCTCCCTGAAATATGACCATTTCGGTTCTTCCGGTCATATTATACCGCGCTTTTTTCTGGTTTGCAATGGGTGTAGAGAAAAAATCGCTAATAAAGCATTATATCGGTTTCGTCAATTTGCTTTTTAACCGCTCCCGCACCTACAAAAGGAACGGTATGACTTGAAAAGGTGAGCCTTTCAAGTGCAAATTTTATGTTCGATGCATATACATTGTCGCACTCCAAAAGTGCAACACCGGCATTGTAAAGGTTTCGCCTTGCCGTAAGTACCGCCTTGATTTCGTCTCTTTTGTCATTTGCGGTCATACTGTCGTTTCCCAGCTTATGCAATTTAAAACGCCTCCATCCTGTGCAATATCGTTTATATTTACGGCGATTATCTCTTTAGCAAAAATACATTTTGCTGCCTTTATTGCGCTTTCATCCTCAGAGACGCCGAAAACGGGCAGGAAAATATGCTTTTGCGTTTCAAGAAAATTAAGATAACTGCCGACGGCACTTATGCCGTAAGACTCAAAATACGGAAAATCGATAGCCAAAATCCCGCTTTTTCTCAAAGCCGCTTTAACCCTTTGCTCATAACCATTCTTATATGGCGTTGCGTTGCCAATCACCGTTTTTTCGTCTACAAACCGCACAACGCCGTCCGCATGACCGGTCATATCGCTTTTAAGCGACGGAATAAGGATGATTTCGGCCTCAAGCCGGTTTTCGAGCTCGGATATAAGCACGGATTTTTCGTATTCCGGATTTTCGGAGAACACCCTGTCGGAAATGATCGCCTTTTCTTTTGACGGAGAAAACACAATATTCCCGCCGTCAAGATTGATGTTCGAGTATATTACGGGCAAACTGAGCTTTGGCGAGACATCGTTTTTGAAGTCGGTTTTTAGTTGGGGATCGTCTTTTAAATAACAGGGCTCATAGCGAAAGGATATGTATTTGCTGCTCCCTGTTTTGACCGGCATATAATCCTTTGCCCATATATCCTTCGCACCGTCGAAAAAAGTATATTCTTCACCGCATTTTGATAAAGCGGTAAACAGATTTCCCTCCGACGCAGCGTATTCGGGAATGGTTTTTAGAAGTGATGAAAAGTAGAGCATATTATTTACCTTTATACTTTTGGGGACAATACCCGAAATGATCGATGTACCAATTTTCTTTGTTGCCCGACTCATGGGTTGAAAGATAGTTATCAGCAAGACTTTCTAATTTAGGAAGCCTTTTTTCGCAAGGATATGATTTGTCGAAATTTTTGGCTATAGCCAACCTTAATGATATATAAGATTTTTTAATTTTCTCTGTACCCGGATTAGAATCTGTCGCTTTAAGTCTGATTCGTGTAGTATATCCTACGATGTCATTCGTGTTTGTTGCATTAAAAGTCTTATTAAAAAGAATACAGCTTTTATCTGATTCAGATAGTGAATTATATGCTTTTCGAATCTTAGCGCTTAATTGCGATTGTGTTGTAAACTCACCATTCACTAAAGTGAATTTGAGTAAATACGATAGGTAATATTTGCTTTTATTCTTATCCTCGTCGCATAAAGAAAGGCAAATATCTACACCACTTCTGGGATCATCTGTGTTATGATGAAAATATAAAACACAAAATTTGCTTTGTTCCTCTTTTCCATGAATAAATGGATCCGAAAATTTCTTTGATATGTTTGAATAATATGCTTCTACCCATAAAGGCTCAACCTCTATGTTTCCGATTTTAATGACATACTCAGTTAGTAGTTTTTTCCCCAGAAGCTGCAGCTCCTTTTCAACAGCAGTGTAGTCTTCGTTAGAAACTGTAATATTTTCAAGATTGCGTATTTGGCATTTTAGATTCTTCATTACAATTCAACCTTTCATAATATATTTTATTATAGCACACTTTATAATAAGACCTAATAAATAATAAAAAAGAGATGAATTCGAGCGAGTATATCAAGAAAGAACGCCCATTCTCTCTTGAGGTATTTCGGCATACGGGGCATAGCGGACACCTCCTTTTCGCTGCCGAATTGCCGATTTGCTCCCGAAACGCAGAAACGCCCAAAACCTGCCCCCGCTGTATGGTTTCGGGGCGATTTTGGGCGTTTCCTTTCGATATGAGCGGCTTTGTTTTAGCGGCGGTATCCTTTACCGCCAACCGTTCAAAAGCCGCTGTTTGTCGCTTCCGGGTAACAAAAAAGCGCCGTATTGCTACGACGCTTTTGTCTTGCTCGGAAGATGGAGCAAGGGAACGCTATTCCATTATTTGTTATGCTTTTTCTTTCTGCTGGCAACCGTTATACCAATGGCTGCACCGCCGCTGACAATCAGCAGCGCAAACCACAATGCGGGGTTGGCGGTGTCGCCGGTGCCCGGAATCGGGGAAACAGGCTGCACTGTCGGCTGGGGCTGCGCTGTCTGCGTCGGCTGCGCTGTAGGCTGCGGGGTCACAGTGGGCTGCGGGGTTGCCGTTTCCGTCGGCTTTGCCTTGACGGTGAACTTAGCTGTTGCCGTACCGTGTTGAGAAACAATCGCAAGCGTATGCTCGCCCACAGAAAGCGCGGCAACAAAATCACGGTTCAGCGTGATGATGGTGCTGCCCTCTCTCTTCGTATAGTTCTTTTCTTCCAGCGCAGTGCCATCAAGCTCTACACGAACAAAATCGGCAAAGGATGCATCAGAAGTGAAGGTCAGTTCCTTTTTCTCGCCCTGCGTGACCGCTGCACCATCCCCGGCTGTGATTTTCGGGGGCAGCTTTGCCGTCACGGTGGCAGCCTTGGTGATTTCCTTGGTTGCCGCAGCATCGGAGAAATACTTCTTGCAGCCGTCGCAGTACCAATACGCAATGTTGCCTTCTTCGGCAGCGGTGGCGGCCTTTGCGTCAATGTGTTTCAGGTCGGTGTGGTTGTTCGGGTCAAGGCTGCCGTAACTGTCTCCACAAATCTCACATATGGCCTGAGCCTTGCAGGTCGCTTTGCCGCCGGAGTGCTCCGCGTAGCCGTTCTTTCCCGCGTTATCCGTCACATCGCAGTTTTCATTGGCACATTCATGCCAGTGATGCGTTGCATCGGACGTCCAATCGGACTTCCAGCTGTGGCCGGTGGCGTCGATTGGCTCCGTCTTTGTCGCGCCGCATTCGGTGCAGGTATATGTCCTTTCACCCGCTTTTGTGCAGGTAGGCGCTATTGTTATCGTACCGTTGTCCCAAGTATGAGGGCTTACGTCCTTCTTTTCATCGCAACGGGAACACTGCTTCCAGTGCTCGTTATCATCATGTGTCCAACTGGTGGTAAAATCATGTCCCAGAACATCGCCATATTCCGCACCGCAAACTGTGCATGTTGCTCTTTGGGTGCAGGTTGCCGTGCCGCCGGAGTGTTGCGCCTTATGAAACACCGCGCCGCAGGTGCAGACCTGCCAGTGTTCCGTTTCGTTGGATTCCCAGTCGTTGCTCTGGTGGTCATGGGTGTCGCCCTGTCCATTGAACACCGGCAGGGTCTTGCCCGCCGCATCCAGATACTTGCATTCGTCTGCCCACGGGTCAGCATTGTTGTCGCGTTCGCCAGCCTTGAGCAGCTTCCGCACCGTGCCGTCGGCAAATTCTGCGGCGGTCTTGGAGTCGGTTCTCTTGACATTAACACGGTCAGAAGTGCTGGCTGGGTTTCCTGTAGGCAGATAGTAGCAGTTATCGATAGTGGTGCAAATAGGGCCGGACAGATCGCCTATAATTTCGCCCGTATTGGTGCTTCCGTGCAAACTGCCGACATTATAACAGTTGGCAATCAGAATATCTATGTCCTCACTATCAGATTGACCTGTGATTCCACCGGCGTAATTGCCGGAGACCATTCCGACATTATAGCAGTCACGAATTGTTGCGTCTATTCCAGCAGCGTCGTTTTCTCCACCGATTTTTCCGCAGATTCCACCGGAGAAGGAGGGGCTTGAAATATTACCGAAGTTGGCGCATCCGATGATGTCACTGTCCGTGCTCCAGCCGACAATTCCGCCAGCATACCAATTTCCAGTTACGGTACACCGATTGGTGCAGTTTTCAATGGTGCTGCTATCAGCGCAGCCCACAATGCCGCCGTAGGCTACGCCATCCCCACTGCTATGGGTCACGGAACCGGCTACCGTCAAATTTTTGATGGTGGCGTTCATCACATAGCAGAACAAACCGCCGTTCTTGTTGCGGTAGTTGACATTCAGACCGGAGATGGTATGGCCGTTGCCGTCAAATGTGCCAGAGTAGGGGAAATCAATAGTGGCACCATTATTTTCCGTTCCATTTCCAATGCCAATCGGCGTCCATTCCTCATTTTTCAAATCAATGTTCGCTGTCAGCACAGCATACGCGCCACGGTTCTGCGCCTGGTCGCCCGTACCATTGACAATATCCCGGAACAGCTTCAACTGGTCGGCGGTGCTGATTTGATAGGGGTCTGTCTCCGTGCCGCTGCCGGTCATCGGGGTGTTAAATGTGCCGCCTTTGATGGTACCGCTGCCGGAGACTGTGTTGTTAAAGACGCCGCCGGTGATGGTTCCGTTGTTGATGACCTCGCCGTTGAATGTGCCGCTTTCGATGGTGCTGCCGGGGGTAACGGTCACTTTGCCATTGAACACAGTCCCGCCGGAGCCTGTAATGGTACTGGGACCGTCTTCTGTATCTCCCAGCACGACGTCGCCGTCAACCGAGCCGCCGTTGGCGAAAAGTTTCCCATAGCCAGGTACCTGAGAGCCGGTGATGTATAGTCCGCTTCCGTTTGCCGCAGTACAGCCGGCAATGCGCGCACTGTCCGCCAAGGTGATCTCCTTCACACAAGCGGCGCTTACGCCGCCGCCGTAGGCTTCGCCGGAGTTGGCGGAATTTGTTGCCGTGCAATTTTGAATCACGGCGCTGCCCGACAGGGTGAACTTCGTATTGTTTGAGAGATGGACGCCCCCGCCCTTGGAAGAGTTGGCAGAGTTGGAGATTGCCCGACAGCCTTCGATTTCTGCCTTAGCAGTCATCACAAAGCTACTGCTGCTGCTGACATATACGCCTCCGCCGTAGGCAGAAGTGGAGATTGCCTGACAGCCTTCGATTTTTGCCGTATCAGACATTTCAAAGCTGCTGCTGCCGTTGACATATACACCTCCGCCGCAAATTAATTGGATCGTGCTTTCGACGGTGCAGCTGCGAATGACCGCCTTATCTGACATTTGGAACTTGCCGGAAGCAAAAACACCGCCGCCGCTATTGGAGGCGACGCAGCCGATGATGCTTCCGCCGGACATAGAGAACTGGCCCGGTTCACCATTTCGCTCCGAATCAATACATACACCGCCGCCGCACTCTGCGGAGCAGCCGATAATATTGCCGCCCCTCATGGTCAGGCTGCCGCCGTTTTTGATCAGCGCGCCGCCGCCGCAATACCACGTCGTTCCGCCGTACGTTGAGAGGTCCGTTCCCGTGCCGCCGGTGATGACGCCGCCGGTGACGGTCTCTGTGCCGCTTGCCTCGTCCAGCACCCACAGTTTGCCATTCGGATTGAATTTGTGCGAGAGATTACTCGTATTGCTGTCCTCGATAGTCAGCTGCCCGCTGCCCTCGACCACAATCACGCTGCCATTGTTTGCGCTCTCGTATTTGAGCACATGACCGTTCAGGTCCAGCGTTACGGTATGGTTGACCGTCAGCGTGGTGTCAATGTTAATATCCGATGCCAGCCTGACGGTGTCGAAATTAACATCAGCAATAGCTGCAGTCAGTTCTTCCGCGGTGCTGACATCTTTTGCCGTCTCGTTTCCGCCAATTAACGCCGTCAAGGCTGTCTCCGGCTGGGGGTCAGACACTTTCCCCTCCGGCTGGGGGTCGGATACTTCCCCCTCCGGCTGGGGGTCGGACACTTCCCCCTCCGGCTGGGGGTCGGACACTTCCCCCTCCGGCTGGGGGTCGGACACTTCTTTCTCCGGCTGCACTGCCGCATCGTCTGCGGGCTGGGCGCACTTTGCACAGTTCTCCGGCAAAGCGCCCTCTGCGCCGCAGATGGGACAATCTGCGTTCATTGCTTCCGCCGTGCAGGCTGTTTCACAGCTGCAAACAGGCGGTTCTTCCGTCTCGCTCTCGGCAAATGCCGTGGTCGGCACAAGGCAGAGCACCATGCACAGAGCAAGCAGGATACTGAATAATCGTTTCTTCATCTTGTTTCCTCCATTTCGCCGTTCTTTGACAGCTTAAAATCGTATTTCATTTCCAACATGGCAAACAGCTTATACATAACCTCTGTGGCGATTGCCTTAATATCTAATGACTGAATAAAGGCAAGCACCTTTGCCTGCTCTGCCTCCGGTACACGATACACCCGCATTGCCGCCGTCAAAAATCGGCTGAGCTTGCGTTCCAACGGAAAATGAATATCGCATTTTCTCGCCATATAGCTGCGCATCAGTCCCGCCGTGCCGATTTCCATCTCGTAAAAGTCGCTCTCGGTATCATCGGGGAAATTTTCACCAAAAATCTGCTTCAGCTCTGCCGTGGTATGCAGGTAGATATACTCCGATGTTTCAGGCAGGGAATAGGCTTCAATGTAGATTTCCCGCAGGTTCTCATTCAGCTCGGTCAGTGTCAGTTGGATCGCCGTTTCCACCGCATAGGCGTAAACCGGCGGCAGCTTGCTGTCTGCAATGCTTCTTGCCACGCCGAACTGTCCGCCGAACATCGTTTCGGTCAATTCCAGCAAAATTCTGTCCTTGGTCGGAAACAGATGCAAATAGCTTCCCCTTGCCACGCCCGCTTCGTCCAAAATCTGACTGACAGAGGTGTTTTTATACCCTTGCTCCAAAAAGAGACGGACGCACACGGTCAGTATTTTCCTCTTTGTTTCACTGCTGTCTCTCCGCAAATATATCACCTCTCTTCAAGCATCTTAGTACACATACTAATAATACCATATCAAGTGCAAAAAGGCAAGTGGTATTTGTCCTGCTCGGCTTTCATTTTCTCGTAAAGTCGAGCGTTGTAATCTGTTTCGCTCATAACGAACACCTCCTTCAAAATAGAAATAGCCGCCTGATTTCTTTTGAAAACCAAGCGACTATGTACGCTATATTCAGTTCGACGAACTGGAATTTATCTGCTTATGTTACGTACTTTCGTTGCTAACCTTTTCCTCCCTTACCAATCCTTTTTTTCTTTTGTACTGTCATGGTTCTTTTTGCGTTCTTCCACCATATTTGCAAACCATTCCACCATAGCCGGGTCATAGTGGGAAAAGAAAGCACTCATTTTCGTGTCCAGTGCGGCAATTTTTGCCATATCCTCCGCTGAGAGTGCAAAGTCGAATACATTCAGGTTTTCCTGCATTCGTTCGATATGTGTGGATTTTGGAATCACCACTACGCCTCGTTGCAAATGCCAGCGGAGAATAACCTGTGCTGCACTTTTACCATACTTTTTGCCGATTTCATTCAGCACAGGATTCTGAAACATATTCCCTCTGCCTTCGCCAAACGGAGCCCAGGCCTCAATCTGTACGCTGTACTTGTCCATCCACTTCTTTGCCTCTTCCTGCTGATAGAAAGGATGTACCTCCACCTGATTTACCATCGGTTTAATGCGGGAAAAGGAGCAAATATCCACCAAACGGTCAGGATAAAAATTAGATACACCAATGGCACGAATTTTTCCTTCTTCGTATAGTTCTTCCAGTGCCCGCCATGCCCCGTAATAATCCGAATACGGCTGATGCAGCAGGCAAAGATCAAGATAATCTGTACGTAGCTTTTCCATCGAGTCTAAAACCGATGCTTTAGCTTTCTCATAGCCGTAATGCTCGACCCAGACCTTTGTGGTCAGGAAAATATCTTTACGGTCCACACCGGTTTTTTCGATTGCTGCACCGACCTGCTCTTCATTATAATAGCTTTGTGCCGTATCAATGGCACGATAGCCGGCCTTTAGTGCATCCAGTACGCAACGTTCGCATTCCTCCTGTGTCACCTGAAATACGCCATAGCCCAACTGTGGCATTTTCACACCGTTGCTCAAAGTAATATAGTCCATAACAAAAGCCTCCTGTTGTGTTAAATTTAATTTTGTGGTATTATTGTAACAGACGGTAGTTACTACCGGTCAAGGATTTTTTTCAAAAACAGGAGGATTTTTTGTGTATTCTATGAAAGAGGCTTGTACTCTCACCAATATGACCTATGAAAATCTGAAATTCTACTGCAACGAGGGATTGGTCCCCAATGTCAAGCGAGACAGGCGAAATTATCGTGTCTTTGACGAACATGACATCAAATGGATTCAGAGTCTGAACTGCCTGAAAAGCTGTGGAATGAGCATTGCAGAGATGAAGCAATATCTTGCTTTGTGCATGGAGGGCGAAGGCACAATTCCGGAACGTAAGGTGATTCTTGCAGAAAAAAAAGAAACCTTGCTCCAATCCATTACGAAACTGCAAAAGGCAGTGGCATACATTGACTGGAAGCAGAGATTCTATGACGATGTGCTGTCAGGCAAGACAGCGTATTACAGTAATCTTGTTCCGGAATTGCTTAAGTGATATATCGGTACAGTTGACACAGCAAATTTCGATTAGTCATTCTGATTTAAGAATATTATACTACGATATTGTGACTTTTTCTACCGTCAAGTTCGCAGTATGTGATATTGTCAATGAAGTTTTGGCTTTATCTTGTAGTTTGCGAATATCCGTATAAACAGAAAAGCCCTTTGAGAAAAGGATTTCTCCTCTCTCAAAGGGCACGTTGACAAACTGGAATTTATCTCTCAGCAGCAATCAGTACAGCTCTGCACGGCGAACCATCCGCACCGGATAGATTTAATGGCGCTGCATTTAAGAAATAACTGCCTTCCGGAACTTCTGCCAAACGGATTCCTTCAAGCAATACGATACCGGCCCCCAGCAGGATGAGATGTACCTCCATTGGAGCAGCTTCGGGCCCGACAGTCTGGGATTCGTTGCCGAGCAGTAAGATCCCCGAGTCGGCAAATACTTTCGCTGCCTCCGAAGAAACCTCCGCGTCTCCCTTAATAAGAATTCTCATTGCCGCTTCCGGGTTCTGTTTTTTCGCTTTTTTAAGGATTTCCGCCGCTGCGGTGCCGGAGACAATTCCGCAATATTCCGCAACATAAGCCATTCCTACGAATGTGTCCAAGCCTATGGAATCAACGGTTTTTCCACCTTTGATAAAGTGGAACGGCGCGTCGATATGCGTGCCGTTGTGAGCACACATACCAAAAGCCGTCAGGTTACACAAATCGCCCTTTTCTATTGAGCAAAGCTGCTTTTTTTCAGGCGCCGGATCGCCGGCAAATACCTGACAGCCGAAAACCTCTTGGGCAATGTCATAAATTTTCATTTCACATTCTCCTCCGTCAAATTTCGATTAGTCATTCATACTTTGGCAGATACTATACCGAGTGATTGCTCTGCGGTATAGATCGCTTGTATTTCGTGATCGTATCGATTAATTCCTCCATGTTAATCGGCTTGGAAATATGGGCATTCATGCCTAAATCCAGGGATTCCTGAATATCATCTATAAAAGCATTTGCAGACAAAGCTATAATTGGAATCGTAACTGCATCGGACCGCTCTATACCCAAGGCTCGAATGGCTTTTGCTGCTTGGTGTCCATCCATGTTTGGCATCATAATATCCATCAAAATAAGATCGTATGTGCCTCGTGGATGATTTTTAAACAAATCCACAACTTCTTTTCCGTCTGATGCGCGTGTTACGGTCATACCGGCATCTTCCAGCATGATCGTAGCAAGTTCAGCATTTAGATCATTATCCTCAGCCATAAGAACATGAATACCCGTCAAATCTCTATGTAGATGTTGTTTTTGTTCTGATTGAATAACCTGTTCTGTCAACTCCAGTGGGATCTCCACTGTGAATGTAGAACCTACACCTTTTTTGCTCTCAACAGCGATCGAACCGCCCATCATATCCACATATTTTTTTGTGATGGCCATACCAAGACCGGTTCCCTTATATTGAGTTCTGGCATTAGCATCATCTTCTTGTGAAAACGGATCGAATAATTTTTTCTGGAACTCTTCGCTCATGCCAATACCGTTATCTCGAACAACATAACGAGTTATGATATGTTTCTCATCCGCTCCTGGGTAACTGCTGATATCCAAAGTAATCTTTCCGCCGTCCTTTGTGAATTTCACAGCATTGCCAAGAAGATTCACCAAAACTTCTCGGATACGCACAACATCCGCAAGGACATATGGGTTCTTTGGGATTTCTCGATGTACTTCAAACTTAAGATCTCGATTATAAAGAAGTCCATTCATAATCGCCTGGACGTTATCTGTCAATTGAGTAATGTCCATTGGCTCGGGCGAAATAGTAACTTTTCCACTTTCAATGCGAGTAAAATCCAGAACGTCATTCAACAAAGAGAGAAGATGATTCGAACTTTTTTGAACTTTCTCCAAGCTATCATGAATATCTGAAACCGTGTTCTGGTGAAGCGCAATGTTTGTAAATCCAATAATGGCATTCATCGGCGTTCTGATGTCATGGCTAATACTAAGCAAAAACGCAGATTTTGCTTTGTTGGCAGCATCTGCTTCCTCAGCGGCGGTCATTAATAATTGTTTTTGTTTTTGCTCTTCTGCCTTGCTTTTCTGGTAAACATAATAGGTATATAGACAAATTAAAAGCAATACAGCTCCTGCGACTAAACCGCAGATGATGGAAATATGATTCGTCTCTTCAACCATTCCATAAGCTGATTGCATATCCATTTCAATGCAAAATGCGCCAATGATTTCTCCTGTCCCATCATGATTTGCTCTTACAGGATAGCAAGCCGTAAAAATCGGACCCCATGTTGTATCAATGATATCCTGAGAGTACACATTCTCCCCAGAAATAGCCCTATCAATATACGGAACCATTTCTTCCTCAATATAATCTCCAGGGTGTCTTACATCATCCGCATCCGGATCCAAACCGTCTACCACATAAACGAGTTTTCCTTCTTCATTTTTTTTAGCGGTGTAAATATATCGAGTAGAATTCAGTGTTCTGATTTCATTGAAATAGGAAGAAATATCCTTATATAATTGCTCCTTTTCATCAGATCGATCTTTGATTTGATCAAAATCTTCTTTGCCGATTTTTCCATTCACAAGTTTGTGTACGGCATCTGCACTCGCTGTGTCACGTGTGATTTCTGTTTCAAGGGTGGTCTTCGTGTAAGAACTTTGCAGAATATATGTATACGACGCTATTACCAAAATCGTCAAAAGCCCCGCAATCACAAAGATACTGCCTGTATTCTTCAGCCTAAGGCGTTTTTTCAAATTAACTCCTTCTTTTGTTTTCTTCATGCTGCTCATTCA
>ENA-UONY01000796-UONY01000796.1-human-gut-metagenome-genome-assembly--contig:-CS9-NODE-796-length-33289-cov-14.603268_pt1 | contig 33289 bp, 25 predicted proteins | sample MGYA00242465_ERZ724012 | MGnify/ENA metagenome assembly ERZ724012 | reverse complement strand
TGAGGATTATTGAGATATAAAATCAGGTAGCGGTCCTCCGATACCTAATTTCATAAAGGAAAACCTCCTTTTATTTTTCAGCAAAACATTCTATCACGCTGGGGCGCAAAACGCAAGCCATTCCGCCGCCTTTTGAAAAAGCAGAGCGTTCCGCGGAACGCTCTGCTTTTTGCTTGACTCTTTACAGCTTTGTGATGACGGGAATGACCATCGGGCTGCGCTTGGTCGTTTTGAACAGGTAGTTGCTCACGCCCGACTTGATCGCGCCCTTGAGCTCGCCGATGTCACGGCTGCGGCGGCCCAGCACGCCCTCGGCGGCGGACATGACCACGGTCTTGAGCTCATTCATCAGCTCCTCGGACTCCTTGACGTAGATGAAGCCGCGGGTGATGATCTCAGGCTCGGCGAGCATATAGCCGTCGTGCGCGGAGATGGGCAGCACGACCACCACCATGCCGTCCTCGGCAAGGTGCTTGCGGTCGCGCAGGACGACCGCGCCGACGTCGCCCACACCGCTGCCGTCCACGAAGATCTCGCCGGCGGGCGCCATGCCCGGCACGAGCTTCATCGTGCGGGCGGTGATCTCCACCGCGTCGCCGTTTTCGCAGATGGCGATGTTCTTGCGGTCCATGCCCATGGACATGGCAAGGTTCTTATGGATCTGCAGCATACGCTGCTCGCCGTGTACGGGGATAAAATACTTCGGCTTTGTGAGCGCGTGAATGATCTTCAGCTCCTCCTGACAGGCATGGCCGGAGACGTGGAGCATATCCGCGCGGTCGTAAATGACCTCGACGCCCTTGCGGAACAGCTCGTTGATGACGCGCGAGACGGTGTTCTCATTGCCGGGAATGGCGGAAGCCGAGATGATGACGCGGTCGCCGGGGCCGACCTCGATCTGCTTGTGCTGGGAAAACGCCATGCGGTAGAGCGCGCTCATCTCCTCGCCCTGCGAGCCGGTGGTCACGATGACCTGCTTATCGAGCGGGAGCGCCTTGATCTTGTTGATGTCTGTCACGGTGTTCTTGGGCAGCTTCATGTAGCCGAGGTCGACCGCGACCTTGGTGACATTTTCCATGCTGCGGCCCGTGACGGCGACCTTGCGGCCGACCGCCGCCGCCGCGTCGATGACCTGCTGGATGCGGTGGACGTTGGAGGCAAAGGTCGTGACGATGATGCGCTGCTTGCAGCCGGCAAAGAGCCGGTCGAAGGTCTTGCCGACCGTGCGCTCGCTCATCGTGTAGCCGGGGCGCTCGACGTTCGTGGAGTCCGCGAGCAGCGCGAGCACGCCCTGCTTGCCCAACTCACCGAAGCGCGCGAGGTCGATGACCTCGCCGTCGATGGGCGTGGAGTCGATCTTGAAGTCGCCCGTGTGGACGACGGTGCCGAGCCCGGTGTGGATGGCAAACGCCACGCTGTCCGCGATGGAGTGGTTCACATGAATGAACTCCACGCTGAACTTGCCGGCCTTGACCGTCATGCCGCTTTCGACCGTGACGATCTTGGTGGACTTCAAAAGCCCGTGCTCCTCGAGCTTCAGGCGAATGAGGCCTGCGGTGAGGCGGGTGCAGTAGATGGGCATATTGACCTGCTTGAGGACGTAGGGGATGGCCCCGATGTGGTCCTCGTGGCCGTGGGTGATGAACAGACCGCGGATGCGGTTCTTGTGCTTGGTGAGGTAGCTCACGTCGGGAATGACAAGGTCGATGCCGTACATATCGTCGCCGGGAAAGGCCATGCCGCAGTCCACGACGATGATCTCGCCGCCGTACTCATACACGGTCATGTTCTTGCCGATCTCGTTCAGCCCGCCGAGCGGGATGATCTTCAAATTTTCTGCCAAAATGCATTCACTCCTTATGAATCTTCAAAAATTGGGTGAGCATTCGGTCCACGCCGCGCGGAAATGACCGCACGGAAACAACGGCGTCCGTGCTGCGCGCTCCGCCCTGTTCCGCGGAGCGCATCGCACCATCGGCGCCCTGATCGTTTTTACTATGGACTTGTGCTCTATTCAAACCGCGCGATGGCGGCTCAATACAATTTGTGTTTTTATAGTATACCACGTTTTTTGGAAAAAGTACACACTTTTTTTCATGCGCTCCTTTTCCGGACGAATTTTTTATCGGAAAGCCTATTGCACCCTTGCGCGCCCGTGTGCTACAATATAGTATCTATCCGTATTTGTTCCGCCTTTGTGCCGCCGATGAAGCGGGGAGGATGCCTTATGAGTAAGAAAGTCAATAAGCTGACCGAGCCGAATATGCGGCTGTATTTTCTTCTTGCCGCGGTCTTCTGCGCGGTGACGCTGTGGATCGAGCCGATCCTCGGCCTCGTTGAGGCCGGTGTGATGGCGCTCACCTATGTCTATTTCCGCCGCACGGCGCAAAAGCGCCGCGAGGGCATCCAGCGCTACGTCGAGGATATGACCGACGATGTGGCGAGCGCGGGCAAGTCCTCCATGCTCTCGGCGCCCTTTGCCATGATGGTCTTCCGGCCCGATACGCAGGAGGTGCTGTGGAGCAACGAGAGCTTCCTCCAGCTCACGGGCATGAGGGAGAATCTGTTCGATAACCGGCTGGAGGATACGCTGCCCGACTTCCCCGCCCAATGGCTGCTGGAGGGAAAGAGCGAATGTCCCGAAACGGTCGTCGTCAACAACCGGCACTTCCGCGTGTTCGGCAGTCTCACGCATCCGAGCGGCCGCAGCGGCGCGCGCGGGCTTCTCGCGCTGACCTATTGGATGGACGTGACCGAGCAGGACGAGCTCAGGAAAAAGAGCGAGGAGAACCGCCCCATCGTGGCCGTGCTCATGCTCGATAACTACGAGGAGCTGATGAAGGCCGGCACCGAGGCGGCGCGCTCGTCCGTGCTCGCGCAGATCGACGAAAAGATCAGCGCGTGGGTGTCGGGCACGCAGGGGCTTTTGTGCAAGTACGACCGCAACCGCTATTTGCTGCTGCTGACGGAGAAGCATTACAATACGCTGCTCGAGGGCAAGTTCAGCGTGCTCGACGCGGTGCGCTCCGTTGTCACCGAGGACGGCGTCGCCGCGACGCTCTCCATCGGCGTCGGCAAGGACGCGGACGATTACGAGACGCTTTTCAAGAACGCGGGCCTGTCCATCGAGATGGCGCTCTCGCGCGGCGGCGATCAGGTCGTCGTGCGCAACCGCCTCGATTTTGAGTTCTACGGCGGCAAGACGAAGTCCACCGAAAAGCGCACAAAGGTCAAGTCCCGCGTGATGGCCAACGCCCTCGGCGAGCTGATCTCCGATGCCAGTCAGGTCTTTATCATGGGCCATAAGCACGCCGACTTCGACGCCGTCGGCGCGGCGGCGGGCGTGTGCTGCATCGCGCGCAAGCGCGGCAAGAAGGCGCAGATCGTCATTGACATGGACGACAATGCCGCCGGCCCGATCCTCAAGCGCCTTGCCGCGCTGCCGGAGTATAAGGACGCCTTCATCAGCGGCAGCGACGCCTTCATCAAGGCACAGCCCGGCGCGCTGCTCGTGGTGGTGGACACCAACCGCCCCGACTTCGTGGAGTCCGAGCAGCTGCTCGACACCTGCAACCGCGTGGCGGTCATCGACCATCACCGCCGGGCGGCGAGCTATATTGAATCCGCTGCGCTCAACTTCCACGAGCCGTATGCCTCGTCGGCGTCGGAGCTGGTGAGCGAGCTGCTGCAATATCTCATTGACCCCGGCGATCTGCTGCGCGCCGAGGCCGAGGCCCTGTTCGCGGGCATCGTGCTCGATACGAAGAACTTTACCATGCGCACCGGCGGACGCACCTTTGAGGCCGCAGCGCTGCTGCGCCGCGTGGGCGTGGACACGGCGGACGTGCAGCGCCTGTTCCAGGGAACGCTTTCCGACATGATCGAGCGCTATGACATCATCCGCCACGCGGAGCTGTATCACAACGACATTGCCATCGCGGCGGTGGAGCAGGACATCGACCGCGTGACCGCGGCCAAGGCCGCCGACGAGCTGCTGACGCTGCGCGGCGTGCGCGCGTCGTTCGTGCTCTTCAAGCACGATACGGGCGTGAATCTGTCGGCGCGCTCGCTCGGCGAGATCAACGTGCAGCTCATTATGGAAAAGCTCGGCGGCGGCGGAAACTCCACCACCGCGGGCGGACAGATCCCGGACGGGACGGTGGACGCGGTGCGCGAGCAGCTCATCGCCGCCATCGACCAGTATTTGGAAGGATAAAAAACCACCATCAGGAGGATAGAACGATGAAAGTTATTTTACAGCAGGACGTCAGAGGTCAGGGCAAGAAGGGCCAGATGATCGACGCGGCGGAGGGCTACGCCCGCAACTATCTGCTGCCGCGCAAGCTGGCCATCCCCGCCACGGCGGACGCCATCAACACTATGAACCTCAAGGAAAAGGCGCGCCGTGCCGAGGAGGCGGCGAATCGCGCCGCCGCCGTGGAGACCGCGGACAAGCTGCGTAACTGCACCGTGAAGATCACCGCCAAGGGCGGCGCGAACGGCAAGCTCTTCGGCGCCATCACCGGCAAGGAGATCTCCGAGGCGCTCATGGCACAGTTCGGCCTGGACGTCGGCAAGCAGAAGATCGTGCTCGACGAGCCGATCAAGGCGTTCGGCAGCTACGAGATCCGCGCGAAGCTCGGCTACGAGGTCAGCGGGAAGTTCACCGTGACCGTGGCGGAGGAATAAGCCAGACTTTACGCAGAAAAGAGGTGCCCTGCGATGGACGAACTGCTCTACCGCCAGATGCCGCACTCGCTCGAGGCGGAGCAGGCGGTGCTCGGCTCTATGCTCATCGACGCGAACTGCATCAAGGACGTGATGGAAAAGCTGCGCCCCGAGGATTTCTACCTGCGCCAGAACCGGGAGATCTTCGAGACGATCTATTCCATGTTCCTCTACTCCAAGCCCATCGACGGCGTGACCGTCGCGGGCGAGATGGAGCGCAACGGCACCTATGACGAAAATACCACGCGCAATTATCTTGTGCAGCTCATGGAGGTCACGCCGACCTCCGCGAACGTCAATGAATACGCCGACATCGTGCGCGACAAGGCGCTGCTGCGCGCGATCGCGACCGTGGCGAGCGACATTACCGGCATGGTGCAGGATGGCACGGGCGGAGCCTCCGCCGTGCTCGACGCCGCCGAGCAGAAGATCTACGCGGTGCGCCGCGGGCGCAGCGCACAGAATATGGAGCAGATCAGCGTTGTGCTGCAGGGCGTGCTCGACCATCTCGCCGAGCTTTCCGCCACCGGCGGTAAGACGCTGCCGGGCCTTTCCACGGGCCTGAGCGCCGTGGACGACAAGATCAACGGCCTGAGCAAATCTGACCTTATCCTGTTGGCTGCGAGACCCGGTATGGGCAAGACCAGCTTTGCGCTCAATGTGGCGCTCAACGTCGCCAAGGCGAGCGGCAAGGCGGTCGCGGTCTTTTCCCTGGAAATGTCCAAGGAACAGCTCGTCACGCGCGTGCTGTCCAACGAGGCGCTGGTGGAGAACGGACGGCTCATCTCCGGCAATCTGCGCGAGAGCGACTGGGTAAAGATCGCGGAGGCGGCCTCGACGCTCAGCCGCACGGACATCAAGATCGACGACAACCCGCTCCTCACCGTCGCGGACATGAATGCCAAATGCCGCCGCATCGAAAACCTCGGTCTCGTTGTCATCGACTATCTTCAGCTGATGACCTCCGCCGGCGGGAAGGGCTACAGCGGCGAAAACCGCCAGCAGGCGGTGAGCGACATTTCACGTATGCTCAAGATCATGGCGAAGGAATTGCAGGTCCCTGTGCTCTGCCTTTCACAGCTCTCGCGCGCGAACGAAAAGCGCGACGACAAGCGCCCCATGCTCTCCGACCTGCGTGAATCCGGCGCGATCGAGCAGGATGCGGACATCGTGCTCTTTCTCTACCGCGACGACTATTACAACGAGGATTCCGAAAAGCACAACATTGCTGAGTGCATCGTCGCCAAGAACCGCCACGGCGAGACCGGCAAGGTCGAGCTGCGCTGGATGCCGGAGTACACGACCTTCGGCACGCTCGAAAGGCGGTACGAGGACGAATGAAAAAGGTACTGGACTTTGTGCAGCGCTTCGATCTGCTGCCGCGCTACGAGCTGCTGCTCGCGGCGGCTTCGGGCGGCCTGGACTCGATGTGTCTGCTGGACTTTTTATACGAAAACGGCTACCGCGTGTGCGCGGCGCACTACAACCATCAGCTACGCGGGCAGGAGGCCGACATGGACGAGGACCTCGTGCGTGCGTGGTGCGCAGCGCGGCGTATCCCGCTGTGCGTCGGCACGGGCGATGTGGCGGCCTACGCCGGGGAGAACGGCCTGACAATCGAGGAGGCGGCGCGCAAGCTGCGCTATGACTTTCTTAACTCCGTTGCCGGTCAGACCGGCGCGGCGCGCATCGTCACCGCTCATCACGCGAACGACAACGCCGAAACGGTGCTCTTTCATCTTGCCCGCGGCACGGGCATGGCGGGCCTTGCGGGCATCGCGCCGAAAAACGGCAGGCTGGTGCGCCCCTTCCTCTGCCTGACGCGGGAGGAGCTTGCCGCCTACGCGAAGGAGCATCATGTGCCCTACCGCACGGACGCGACCAACGCGGACACGGCGCTCACGCGCAACTTTATCCGCGCGGAGGTGCTGCCGAAGCTCTGCCGGGTCAACGCGCAGGCGGTCGAGCACATCAGCGAGACGGCGCTGCGCCTGCGGCAGGAGGATGAATACCTCGACTCCCTTGCCGCCGCCTATCTGACGGAGCTGAAAACGGAGGCCGGCGCGGTGACGCTGCCCTGCGCGGCGGTCACGCAGGCCCACGCGGTCCTGCGGCCGAGGGTGCTGCGCCTTGCGCTCGACGCGCTCGGCGCGGGGAAGAAGGACTTCACCGCCGCGCACTACGACGCGCTTGCCGCGCTTTGCGCGGGAAGCGGGACAGCGCAGCTCGACCTGCCCGGCGGCGTGACCGCGCGGCGCGAGGACGGTGTGCTGACGCTTTCGGCGCGGCGGGAGGAGCGGCCCGAGCGCGTTTTGCTCCGCGCAGGGGAGACCGTCCGGTGGGGCGGCTTTGCCATCACCTGCCGAAAATGCGAAAAAACGGTTGAAAATTCTGAAAATACCGTTATATTAAGAGGTGCCGCTCTGGACGCACCGCTCTCGGTCGGCGCGTGGGACGCGCGGGAGAGCATGACGCTGCCCGTCTCGCGCGGCTCGCGGAGCCTCAAGCGGCTCTTCGCCGAGCGCGGCTTTTCGCCGGATGAGCGGGAGCAAACGCCGGTCATCCGCTCGGGCGGCGCGGTCGCTGCGGTGTACGGCATCGGCACGGACGCGCTGTTCCTGCCGGGCGACGGCGAGAGCGTGTGTGTATTGACCTTTGAGAAAATCGCGGAGTAATGCTCCGAAAAAACAAACATAAAACAATGGGAGAGGGAAAAACTATGGCGAAAAGCATGATGGATCAGGATATGCTGAAGGTGCTCTACAGCGAGGAGCAGATCAGGACGCGCGTGCAGGAGATGGGCGACACGCTCTACGAGCAGTTCAAGGACCGCAACCCGCTGTTCCTCGGCGTGCTCAAGGGCAGCTTCATCTTCATGGCGGACATCGTCCGCGCCTGCCAGATCAAGAGCGACATCGAGTTCATCGCGGTGTCGTCCTACCAGAACGGCACGTCCTCGTCCGGCGTGGTGCAGATCACGCACGACCTGCAGCAGGACATTACGGGCCGCGAGATCGTGGTCATCGAGGACATCCTGGACTCCGGCAATACCCTCTACTTCCTCAAGAACTATTTCCTCACCAAGGGCGCCAAGAGCGTGACGGTCGTTACTCTGCTCGATAAGCCCGCCCGCCGCGTCAAGCCCATCACGGCCGATCTCGCGGGCTTTGAGGTCCCCGACGAGTTCGTCGTGGGCTACGGGCTGGACTACGCCCAGCAGTACCGCAATATGCCGTACATCGGCGTGCTCAAGCCCGAGGTCTACAGCAAGTAAGGCCGTAGCCCACACGCCCTGAAAGGGGCGGCGCGCGTAAGCGCGTACAAGCATTTTGCCGCAGGCAAAATCTTGGAACGGGACGGATTCATTCCGTACCGTTCAGAGTAAGATCAAAGGGCTCCCGCCGCGCCTGCGCGGTGGGAAGGGCTACGGGCTGGATTACGCCCAACAGTACCACAATATGCCGTACATCGGCGTACTCAAGCCGGAGGTCTACAGCAAGTAAGACCGGCGTATGATGGAAAAAGCGCCGCAGGCTTTGCGCCGCGCACGGCGCAAATGATCTTGACTGTTATTTCTGACGACATGCGCGTCTGAAATAACACATCTCGCGAAGTGAGCGTCGAGCCGCTGCGGCGGAGAGGCGCAGAGCGAAGCGCATCCAAATATCAAAAAAGTCCGTAGGACTTTTTGAAGAATCGAAAAGAGGCGCTCGTCGCCTCTTTTCTTCAAGGCAGATTCTGCTGCCGCAAAAGGAGGGAAAACCTTTGACCCAGACCAAACGACCCAATTATGTGCTGTGGATGCTGTGCGTTTTCATGCTGCTCTCGGCCGCCTCGTATTTCTTCCGCCCCAAGGAGCCGGAGATCTCCTATGCTGAGGTCGTGCAGCTCTTTGAACAGGAGAAGGTGAAGTCCTTCACCGTGCAGGACACCACGCTCACGCTCAAGCTGCGTGAGGCGGTGGACGGCAAGACGGAGCTCCGGAAGGAGCTCTACGACTTCGACCTTTTCTACGACGACCTCAACGACCTTGTCGTGGAGCAGAAGGCCGCCGGCATTCTGGAGGACTATAACTACTCCGCCAACCACTCGCCTAACTACCTTGCCATTGCCCTGCCCTATGTGATCGCCGTCGCGGGGCTGTTCGCCATCTGGTACTTTTTCTCCATGCGCGCCTCCGGCGGCGGGAACGACCGTATGGCGAAGTTCGGCAACGCCACCTTCCGGCACGGCAGCGAGAGCGCCCGCAAGACCACCTTTGCCGACGTTGCGGGCGCGGACGAGGAGAAGGAGGAGCTTGCGGAGATCGTGGATTTCCTGCGCGACCCGCAAAGGTTTGTCGAGCTCGGCGCGCGTATTCCCAAGGGCGTGCTGCTCGTCGGCCCTCCGGGAACGGGCAAGACGCTGCTCGCCCGCGCGGTCGCGGGTGAGACGGGCGTGGAGTTCCTCTCCATCTCCGGCTCGGACTTTGTGGAGATGTACGTCGGCGTCGGCGCAAGCCGCGTGCGCGACCTGTTCGAGCAGGCCAAGAAGGCGGCTCCCTGCATCATTTTCATCGACGAGATCGACGCGGTCGGCCGCCAGCGCGGCACCGGCCTCGGCGGCGGTCACGACGAGCGCGAGCAGACGCTCAACCAGCTGCTCGTCGAGATGGACGGCTTCGGCACGAACGACGGCGTGGTCGTTCTCGCGGCGACCAACCGTGCGGACATCCTCGACCCCGCGCTGCTGCGTCCCAGCCGCTTTGACCGCCAGATCTACGTCGGCTATCCCGACATCAAGGGCCGCGAGGACGTTTTGAAGATCCACACCGCCAACAAGCCGCTTGCCGAGGACGTGGACCTTGCCAAGGTCGCGCGGGGCACGGCGGGCTTCACCGGCGCGGACCTTGAGAACCTTTCCAACGAGGCGGCGCTGCTGTGCGCGCGCCGCGGCGATCAATTCATCACCATGGCGGACTTCGAGGAGGCGGAGATCAAGGTCCTCGCCGGACCCGAGAAGCGCAGCCGCGTTGTGCCGGAGCACGAGCGGAAACTGACCGCCTATCACGAGGCGGGCCATGCCGTCGTGATGCACGCGCTGCCGACGCACGAGCCGGTCCACCGCATCACCATCGTTCCGCGCGGACACGCGGGCGGTATGACCATTTCGCTGCCCGACGAGGACCGCTCCTACCAGTCCAAGCGCTACATGGAGGAGCAGATCGTCTCGCTCCTCGGCGGGCGTGCGGCGGAGAAGCTGATGCTCGGCGACATTTCCACCGGCGCGTCGAACGACATCGAGCGCGCCTCGCACATCGCGCGCAAGATGGTCACGGCCTACGGCATGAGCGAGAAGCTCGGCTCCATTGCCTTTGAGAGCGGGCACGACGAGGTGTTCATCGGCAAGACGATGGGCCAGACGCGCAGCTACTCGGAAAAGACCGCCGCCGAGATCGACGACGAGGTCAAGGCCATCATCGACCGCGCGTATGCGCGCTGCGAGGAGATCTTGACGGCACGGCGCGAGGTGCTGACCGCCGTGGCGGAATATCTGCTCGCCCACGAGACGATGACCGGCGAGGAATTTGAGCGAATGGTCGGCGAAAAAGCCTGATGGGCAAAAGGACGAATGGAAAAAGTGACGCAGGGACGGGCATTTGCCGTTCCCTGCGTCACTTTTTTCTTTTCTTGCGAAAATCTTTATTGTGCAAAGTGACAAGAGCATTTGTCCTCGTGGGAAAAACAGAAAAGCAATAGATATTCTCAATAAATGGACTTGAGTCCGCAGTGCGTAGACAAATGCACATGAAATTTGAAGACAGCCATGGAAAAACGACCGGAAACGACCGAAAATTCTGACAGATTCGACGCTTGAAATCCATTCAACGGTTCGATAAAATAAACTGCAACCAAAAGGGGCGGACGCCCCGCTTGCCGCGGCAGCGCGGCAGAAAGTCAGGAGGATATGAATATGAAGAAAATTCTTGCACTCGTTCTTGCGCTCGCAATGGCGCTCGCACTGGTCGCCTGCGGCGACAAGGGCGGCGAACAGCAGGAGGGCGGCACGCCCAACACCACCGGCGAAGAGAAGGTCGTGAAGATCGGCGTCTTCGAGCCGCTCACCGGCGACAACGGCGCCGGCGGCAAGCAGGAGGTGCTTGGTATGCAGTATGCCAACTACGTCCAGCCCACCGTGGACATCAACGGCGAGACCTACAAGGTCCAGCTGGAGGTCGTCGATAACCGCACCGCAGCCGAGAACGGCCCGTCCGCGGCCGCTGAGCTGGTCAACAAGGGCGTGAGCATCGTGCTCGGCTCCTACGGCTCCGGCGTGTCCATGGCCGGCGGCACCGTGTTCGCCGAGGCCGGCGTGCCCGCCATCGGCGTCACCTGCACCAACCCGCAGGTCACTTCCGACTGCGATGTCTACTTCCGCATTTGCTTCCTCGATCCCTTCCAGGGCACCGTTCTTGCGAACTATGCCTATAAGGAGTTGGGCGTCGACATCGCTTACCTGCTCGGTATGCTCGGCAGCGACTACGATCAGGGCCTGATCTACTACTTCACGCAGGCCTTTGAGAAGCTCGGCGGCAAGGTCGTTGCCGAGAACTTCCCCGAGGGCAATGCCAACTTTGTTTCCTACATCAACAACGCCAAGGCTGCCAACGCAGGCGTCATTTTCTCCCCCGTCTCCATCAACTATGCGCAGCTGATCGTTGAGGCCGCCGCCGCGCAGGGCTTCGAGGGCACGATCCTCGGCGGCGACACGCTCGACAGCAACATGGTCGTTGAGGCCGCCAAGGGCAAGGATGTCGATGTTAAGATCACGACCTTCTATCAGGAGGGTGGTAATCCCGAGTTCGACGCCGGCATCAAGGAGTGGATCAATGCCAACGCCGACGCCAAGACCAACAACGGCGGCAACGACATGGTCTCCGCCGTCACCGTCATGGGCTACGACGCTTACTTCACCGCGCTCGAGGCCATCAAGGCTGCCGGCAGCACCGCGCCCGCCGACATCCTCGCGGCTCTGCCCGGCGTGACCTACTCCGGCATCTCCGGCGAGATCTCCTTCGACGACATCGGCGACGCCAAGCGCGACGCGGCCTACATCAAGACCGCCAACACCGAGACCGGTGCGTGGGACTTCGTGAAGATCCAGGGCATCGACTGAGAAAAGCCCACAAATCTCTCCACAAGCAGCAAACTTGGCGGGGCTTTCGCCCCGCCAAGTTTTCCCCGTTTTTTCGCGTTCCCCCGAATCCTACCAACAGGAGGTTTTCCATGCAGGGAATTTTACCGTATCTGATCAGCGGTATCTCTGTGGGAGGTCAGTACGCGCTCATCGCCATCGGCTACACGCTGGTCTACGGCATTCTGCGCCTCATTAACTTTGCCCACGGCGATGTCTTTATGGTGGCAGGCCTGATCATGGTCTACACCACCGCGTCCATGCCCATGTACATTTCGATCCCGCTGGTGCTCATCTTCACCGTCATTCTCGGCTTTGCCATCGAGCGCGTGGCCTATAAGCCGCTGCGCACGGCGCCGCGTATGTCGCTGATGATCAGCGCCATCGGTGTGAGCTACCTCATCCAGAATCTTGCGTTCTACCTGACCGGCGGCCTGCCGCAGCCGGTCAAGACGCCCATTCCGTGGATCTCCGACACCGTGACGCTCTTCGGCGCGTCCACCAAGCGCGTCACGGTCGTGACGCCCGTTCTGACCATCGCGCTCGTCTTTGCGCTCGTCGCGCTTATCAAAAAGACCAAGATCGGCATGGGAATGCGTGCCGCCGCCAAGGACTTTGAGACGGCGCAGCTCATGGGCGTGAAGATCAATTCCGTCATTTCCATGACCTTTGTCATCGGCTCGTTCCTCGCCGCGGTCGGCGCGATGCTCTACTTTACGAACTATCCCACGGTGGCGATCACCTCCGGCGGTATGCCCGGCCTGAAGGCCTTCGTCGCGGCGGTGTTCGGCGGCATCGGCTCCATTCCCGGCGCGGTGGTCGGCGCGTTCCTGATCGGCCTTTGCGAGGAGATCATCAAGGGCCTCGGCCAGTCCACCTTCTCCGATGCGTTCACCTTTGCGCTGCTGATCATCGTGCTGTGCGTCAAGCCCACGGGACTGTTCGGCGAAAAGGTCACGGACAAGGTGTAAGGAGGGGTGAAGATGAAAAAGAAAACGATCGGCAAAGAGTATATCTTCACCGCGCTCATCCTGTTCGTCGTGCTGGCGGTCACGATGGCCCTCGACTCCCAGCTCCCGAGCTATCACATTGTGATCAAGGTCATCAAAAAGGCGTCGGTCTATTCCCTCGTCGCCGTTTCGATGAATCTGCTCAACGGCTTTACGGGCCTTTTCTCCCTCGGTCAGGCGGGCTTTATGCTCCTCGGCGCGTATTCCTACGCGGTGCTGTGCATCCCGGTCGCCAAGCGCGCGGGCGTATACCAGTATTTTGACGGCGGTATCGTGAAGTTCTCCCTGCCGGAGATCTTCGCGAGCTTCCTCGGTGACAAGGTCGGCTCGGCGGTCGGCATGATCCTCGCGCTGCTTGTCGGCGGTCTGATCGCGGCGTTCTTCGCCTATCTGATCGGTCTGCCCGTGCTGCGTCTGAAGAGCGACTACCTCGCTATTGCGACCCTCGGCTTTGCCGAGATCATGCGCACCATTATCCAATGGAACGCCATCGGTCCGCTGACCAACGCCTCGAACCTTCTCAAGGGCTATCCCGATTTCAGCAGCGCGACCGCGTACCTGCTGCTCATCGGCGTGTTCATCGCGTGCGTTGTGCTGCTGGTGAACTCCACCTACGGCCGCGCGTTCAAGGCCATCCGCGACGACGAGGTCGCCGCCGAGGCGATGGGCATCAATCTTGCCCACCACAAGCGCCTTGCCTTCGTCATTTCCTCGTTCTTCGCGGGCGTCGGCGGCGGTATGCTGGCGATGTACATGGGCGCGGTGCAGGCGATGTCGTTCCGAAGCAGCATGACCTATGAGATCTTGCTGCTGGTCGTCATCGGTGGCATCGGCTCCATCACCGGCAGCGTGCTCACGAGCTTCCTCTACATCGCGGCGCTCGAGTGGCTGCTGCGCGGTCTGGATACCGGCGAGTTCCTCGGCATCACGGCGCCGGGCCTCTTCAAGAACGGCTTCCGCATGGCGGTCATCTCCGTCATCATCATGGTCGTCGTGCTCTTCTTCCGCAAGGGCATCATGGGCGATAAGGAGCTGCCCGATCTCCTGCGACGTCATACAAAGAAGGGAGGCGGCGAGAAATGAGCCAAAACGTTCTGCGTCTCGACAATATTACGATGCAGTTCGGCGGCGTCGTCGCCGTCGACAACCTGAGCCTTGAGGTCAACGAGGGCGAGATCGTCGCGCTCATCGGTCCCAACGGCGCGGGCAAGACCACCGCGTTCAACACCATCACCGGCGTGTATGAGCCGACGAACGGTCAGGTCAGCTTCATGGGCGAGCCGATCGTCCGCAACCATCCGCAGGGCAAGATGAAGCAGAGCTACAAGGGCAAGGAGGCCGAAAAGTTCCTCTCCGCACCCGTTCTGGACCCCACGCCCGATAAGATCACCAAGCTCGGCATGGCGCGCACGTTCCAGAACATCCGCCTGTGGAAGTCCCAGACCGTGTTCGACAATGTGCTCATCGCCAAGCACATGCTGCGCACGAGCAATGTCTTTTCCGCCACCTTCCGCCTCAACCGTGCCGAGGAGGCGCGCCAGCGCGAGGAGGTCATGGAGCTTCTGCGCATCGTGGGCCTGGAGGATGTAAAGGACGAGCTGGCGACGTCTTTGCCCTACGGCAAGCAGCGCCGGCTGGAGATCGCTCGCGCGCTGGCAACGCATCCGAAGCTCCTGATGCTCGACGAGCCTGCCGCCGGCATGAATCCGCAGGAGACGAACGAGCTGACCGAGTTCATCGGCCGCATCCGCGACGAGTTCCACATGACCATCCTGCTCATCGAGCACCACATGGACCTCGTCATGGACATTTCCGACCGCATCTACGTCATTGACTTCGGCGAGCTGATCGCCACCGGCACGCCGGAGGAGATCCAGAATAATCAGCGCGTCATCGACGCCTATCTGGGGGTGGAAGAGGATGCTTAAAATTCAAAACCTTCAGGTCGCCTACGGCGGCATTCAGGCGCTGCGCGGCATTGACATGGAGGTGCCCGATGGCAAGATCGTCACCCTCATCGGCGCGAACGGCGCGGGCAAATCCACCACGCTGCGTACCATCTCCGGCCTTGTCAAGGCGAAGTCCGGCTCCATCACCTACAACAACGAGCAGCTGCTCGGCAAGCCCATCAACGCCATTCTCGCCGCGGGCATCGCGCAGGTCCCTGAGGGACGGCGCGTGTTCCCGGACATGACCGTGCTCGAAAACCTCAAGATCGGCGCCTATCTGCGCAAGGATAAGGAGGAGATCGAAAAGGATATCGAGTGGGTGTATGAGCTCTTCCCCCGCCTGAAGGAGCGCAACTGGCAGCTTGCCGGCACGCTCTCCGGCGGCGAGCAGCAGATGCTGGCCGTCGGCCGCGGGCTGATGTCCCGTCCGAAGGTGCTGATGATGGACGAACCCTCCCTCGGCCTTGCGCCGCTGGTCGTGCAGGGGATCTTTGACATCATCCGCGAGATCAACCGGCAGGGCGTGACCATCCTGCTCATCGAGCAGAACGCCAACATGGCGCTCAAGATCGCCGACCTTGCCTATGTGCTCGAGACCGGCACCATCACCATGAGCGGCACAGGCGCGGAGCTGCTGGCCGATGAAAAGGTCAAGGAGGCCTATCTCGGCAAGAAGCGCGGCAAATAAGCTTTGCGAAATCTTGACACGATTCGGGAAAAAGCATACAATGACCGTCGGCAGAAATGCCGGCGGTCATTTTTTCAGAAAAGGAAATCAGAGGAAAGCAATCATGGTATACCTTGCAGTCGCGCTGAGCGCAGCGCTCGGCGGCTTTGTTCAATCCATCACGGGCTTCGGCGCGGCGGTCGTGATGATGACCATTCTGCCGTACTTTTTCACCATGGCGGTCGCGCCGTCGGTCTCGACCTCCATCTGCCTCGGGCTGACGGTCACGCTGGCGTGGAAGCTGCGCAAAAGCATCGACCTCAAGCTCACTCTGCCGCCCACGCTGCTTTACGCGGCGGCGAGCGTGACGGCCATCCGCTTCATCGGCTCGATGGACCTGCGCGTGATGACCATGGTGTTCGGCGCGTTCCTGATGCTGCTCGGCGCCTATCTGCTGCTGACGGAAAAGAAGGCCACCATCCGCGTTACGCCGGCGGTCACCGTCGTCTGCGGCCTGCTCGCGGGCGTCTGCGGGGGACTGTTTTCCATCGGCGGGCCGATCATGGCGATCTATTACCTTGCCGCCACGGACAGCCGCGAGAGCTATCTCGCCAACGCGCAGGCCAATTTTGCCGTGAATAATGTAACGTCCATTACCACGCGCGTTTTGAGCGGCTACTACACGCTCGACCTCCTGCCGCTGACGCTGCTCGGCGTGGCGGGCGTGGTCTGCGGGCAGCGCTTCGGGCTGAAGCTCGGCGGAAAGCTCAATGCCGTGCAGCTCCGCCGTCTCGTCTACGCCTATGTCATTCTCTCCGGCGCGGTCACCGTCGTGCAGCATCTATAAAAGAAAAGAGCGCCGAAGGCTAAGCCTTCGGCGCTCTTTGGCACGCCTGAGCGGATTCGGACCGCTGGCCTTCCGCTTAGGAGATATGTTTGTCGAATTGCCTGCGATGTCCTCACATATACCGCTGTGCATTTCGACCATGCTGCGGCTATTATCCATATCTCCTATTGTGCAATACAGTCAACTCTCAGAGCCTTTTATAACCAAAGTAATCGTTAGCAAGAAATTAGCTGCGATATTTCAAACTGCAAATTAGCAGGCCATTAGCAAAAAATGAGGCAGATTTTCCTTGCGCGTGTTCGAATCCGTCACTTATTCTAATGGCAAAAAAAGCATATCACATCATGTATGCAAAAGCAATCATGCTTAGCAAAGGAGGCCACCCATGGCAGACTATCAGCTTGAACTCAGGCAGGTTGTAGATTATCCACGATGCCGAATTTATCGAGAATTTATGCAAACTCTGATTGCAGACCGGAGCATTCGCACAGGCGGATGCTCCGGTCTTTTTTATTATGTCGTTCTTTGCTCCTATGCCAACTTCAGAACCTCTTATCGGCGCATAGACGGGATCTCATACACGGTATATCCGGGCGAATGGATCTGCTCCATCACTGACATCACGGAATGGTTCCGTGTACGCTTTCACTACCAGGCATTTGCAATCCTAAAATCCTTGCAGGATCGACAGCTCATTACATTTACCCGCCTCGGCCGCGGGCATATCGTAAAGTTCTCCATTACGGACTGGCGGCGCAATAACACCGCGCTCGATTATAACTGCCCATGCCAAAAAGATTCCGGTTTCTTCTTCATTCCTGTTTCAACGGCAACGGAGTTGATCTCCGCGGGACGCGCATCTGAGATGGATGTCATTTTGGATCTTTGGATCTCTGCGATTTATAAGGATCAGCAAGTACGCGGCTCTGAGATCGGGCCAGTTGCGTATTTCAGAAACGGCACAGGGAATCCGCTCGTCAATTACAGCGAATTATCCGCGCGCTGGGGAATCTCCCGTTCCAGCGTGGGGCGGCTGCTCAAAAAACTGGCCGATTTTGACTATCTTTCTCTGCTGACTTTCCCAGGCCGCAGCGGAACGGTAATTTACCTAAAGAATTATCTCTCAACCATGTTCCAAATTTCGGATGTCATGATAGACAAAGAGGAGGTTGCTATGTGTCTGAACCTTCGCGTATCTGTGCCGGATACCACTCCGCCAGAGTCCGGCCCAATTTCTGATGAGCAGATCTGCGTTTCAACGGAGTTTCCCAGCGTTTCAAAACCTCACATGCTGTTCTTCATCCGAAAAGTGCTGCAAGCCCTTGAGACACAGGGAATTCCCTGCCTTTCATGCCCCAAATCCAAATATATGTTATATCCATTATCCGACGACTGCACGGTAGGAATAGAGAAAGGCACTATCTCAGCGGGACTTGCGATCTGCTGCGGCGCCGGCAGTCCGTTGTATCGGTTTGAAATGACGATCATCCCAAATGCTGAAGCGGAAGGAGCGTGCGACAATGTCAGGAAAGATGTATGAAAAACGGCCGGAAGAGGATGCCCGCTATCACGACACATGGAGACTGCTCAAAAAATATCGAGATGTAACATGGAGCCTGGAACTGTCTATCCGACAGGTCAAAAATCAGTTTCGCATTGATTATGATTGCAGCATTGAAGATTTTTTGGAGTCCATCTATATGGCAGGCGCGGATCTCGGCGGCACGGACATCGAAAATCATGCCAGGTGCATTGAGCGCAGCTACAAAATGCTGACCCTGCTTGAAAATTCCGTCAACCTTCTCCGCACGCACCACCAGAGCGGAGAGGTGTACTACTGGATTTTGTATTACTCATTTTTATCCCCACAGAAGCTGAAAAATGTGGAGGAGATCATTGAAGCGCTCCACCCGCATATCAGGGACATTAGCTTCAGCACCTACTACCGCCTGCGCAAAGCTGCCGTGGAAGCGTTAAGCTCTGTCCTTTGGGGATTTTCCGCGCAGGACACTTTGAAAACGCTGGACTGCTTTTTCCCGCCAGATGTTTGAGAGTATTTTGAAAGAGAATTGGGAGAAAATTGGAAGGACTTTGCTATTGAACGCAAAATCGCCGTATGTTAAACTAAGTATGCTCAAAACTATAAACAAACCAAAAGCAGCTGCAGGAGGACGCCATTTTTGATGTGCGTCTTTTTTTCTGCCCTTCTGCGGTCAATGAAACAGCATCCGGCTTTCGCTGGGTGCTGTTTCCTGCTTTTGGGCAACACAAGGAGGTAATGCTTTTGAAGCACAAGTGTCCGTCTCCCCGTATTGGGAAAAAGCCACGTGGCAATATCGGCCGTTGGCTGTATGCGGCGTTTCTGACCGCCACGCTATCCGCTTCTCTCTGTCAGCCGGCCTCTGCCGCAACCGTGTGGGAGAAGGCCAATGAGATCATGCGGGATGTCTATACGCAGATCCTCGGCATCTCCACGATTGCAGCCATCGTTACGGCCGCAGTCGCACTGCTGATGATGAATTTCTCCCGCAGCGGCCGAACCGTCGATGAAAGCCGGGCATGGCTCAAGCGAATCATTATCACTTGGGCCGTGCTGAATGGCCTTGGCTTCATTATGAGCTATGTTACGCCCTTCTTCAGCGGCGGGCAGTGGACCGCCCCGTAAAAGCCATGGGAATTTTAGACGGTATTGTAGAGTGGATCGCGGAGCAGATCATGTACGGTCTGGATATGATCAACACCTCTGTTTTGGGGGCATTGGGCTGTGACATGAACACATTTCTGCGATATTTTCCCGCAGCGGAAACCATGTATAGCCTTCTGGTGGCACTTGCCATCGGGCTGATCCTGTTGGGCTGGGTCTGGAATCTGTTCAAGAACTATGGACTGGGTTTGGGCGTGGACGCAGAGGATCCGGTCAAGCTGACCGCCAAGGCGATTCTGTTCATTGTGCTTGCGTACTATGCAGATGAAATCGTAAACATTGCGCTGACGATAGGCGGAACGCCTTATGCGTGGATACTGTCCTCAGAGCTTCCTTCTTTGGACTTTGCCAGCTTCAATTCTGTTCTGCTGACCATCATCGGCGTCTGTGCCAACGGCGGCGTTGCGCTGATCGTTCTGATTCTGACACTGATTCTTGCGTGGAACTACATTAAGCTGCTGTTTGAAGCGGCAGAACGGTATGTACTGCTGGGCGTCCTGGTCTATACCGCACCGGTAGCCTTTGCCATGGGCGCATCGCAATCCACCGCAAATATTTTTAAGAGCTGGTGCCGGATGTTCGGCGGGCAGATATTCCTGCTGCTGATGAACGCATGGTGTCTTCGGCTGTTTATCACGATGGTCGGCACATTCATCTCAAATCCGCTTTCCATGTAGGAGGTCATTACCACGAAGAAATATCATAGAATCATTCCGCTGCTGGGCACCGTTCTTTTGCTTGCGCTCACCTTGGCGGTACCTGCGTTTGCTCTGGAGGAAAGCGATGTTGAAGCCGCAGTCAGCAGTTCCAGCCGCGAGGCCGTGACGGGGAATGTCCTGGTCTGGTTTCTCTGCGCGGTTGGCTTTCTCAAAGTCTCGCAGAAAATCGACAGCTTCATGGCAAGCATCGGCGTCAACGTGGGGCATACCGGCGGTTCCATGCTGGGTGAGGCGATGGTCGCATTCAAGGGTGTCTCCCTCGCTGCCGGCATGGCTGGAAAAGTTGTCGGGAACTTTGCCGACAGAGCCTCCAGCCGCGCAGGCGCCGCCGCATCCGGATCTTCCAGCTTTCTGCAAGGTGGTCTGGCCGGCGTTGTCAGCCGGAAAATCACCAATGACGCCGTAAGAACTGCGACGCAAACAACACAGAAAGCGTCTTCCTCCACCATGTCCGCCGCGCATCAGGCCACAGAGCGTACTGTAAATGCCGAGCGGCAGGCAGCAAGCGTTGTTCATCAGGCAAAGCAGACGCGCAGCGAAAGCGCTTCTCAAAAGTCGCAGACGGGCGTGACCCATCAGCAAGTCGCTTCCAGTACCCGAACCGCCTCGGTTTCCTCACTCCGCAGGGAGTCGCAGCATTCCGTTAGCCTCGGCGGGCGTATTTTTACCAATTCCATGCTGGAGGGCGGACGTTTTGCCAACGATGTGATTGGTATGGTTGCTGCCGGAGACCTGCACTCCACTGGCTCCATCACCGGAGAGTTTGCGTCACAGGCGCTGTCCTCCTATATGGGCATTACCGCTCAGGGAGACGCCGCGCCGCAAATATCCTATTCCAACATTGAGATCGGCGGCGGGCGTATCACCGGCACAGAGTATTCTCCGGAGCATCCGGAGGGCATTTCCTTTGGAATGTACCATACCGGGCAATATGCCGCGCCGGACGGTGAACACCAGAAAGTCTTCTCTGCCGATGGCGCCCAATGGTACAAGCAGTATGCTGTTGATACTGTAATCAAGAAGCCCTTTACCGCACCGGACGGTGAAATCGACTATCATAAGGAGATCGTCAAGAAGATGCCCGATCCGCCGAAGCGGAAAGACCGGATATAAGGGAGGCTGTCTATGAAACCGGAAGAATTTGAGGTGTATGTGATCCCTCCCAACTTTATGGAGGGCGGCACACTCTTCGGCGGGCTTTTGAAAACCCGCAATACGATTGAGGCGGTCATCCTTGGCCTCGCGGTTGGTGTGCCGGTTCTGCACCTTCCGTTTTCCATCACCGTCCGCGTTGTGATTTTATGCCTGACAGCTCTTCCGCTGGTGCTTCTCGCTTTGATTGGCGTATCCGGCATGAGCCTGTCCGCTTTTATCCGCCTGTTCTTTTGCTTTCTGCACAACCGCAGAATCCTTTCACGCGATGGGACGCAGGGCGGCAAAAATGGAAAAACGCTGCTGCCCAGCTGGGCGCAGCAGCGGAAAAGCGACTGCGAAGCAGAAGATCCTCCGCTCCCCAAAAGCCGCAGCCGATTTTCTGTCGATCTGAAGCAGCGCAGCGTGACGCAGTTCAAGACCTTCTTGCAGGAGGAAGAAGCCGTTCAGCCGCTCAATGCCCTGGCGGACTATATCCCTATCGAGAAGATTGAGCACGGCGTCATTTATACAAGAGATCACCGCTATGTCAAGGTTGTAGAGGTGGTTCCCGTCAACTTCCTGCTGCGCAGCGCGAGAGAGCAGCGCAGCATCATTTACTCCTTCATTTCCTATCTGAAAATTGCCCCGGTCAAGGTGCAATTCAAGGCATTGACAAAGCGTGCGGACATTAACCGGCATCTGGAGACCGTCCGCAGGGAGCTGGAGCATGAGCAGGATCCGCGCTGCCGTGTCCTGCAGGAAGACTACCTGAAGCTCATTCGGCAGCTTGGCTCCCGTGAGGCAATCACAAGGCGCTTTTTTCTCGTTTTCGAGTATGAGCCGCTGCCCGGAACCAAACGCGGCCATGAGGAAGAGGATGCAATCGCTTCCCTGCAAACAGCCGCACGCACGGCGGCAAATTATCTGCGGCAGTGCGGCAACGAGGTCATTTCCCCTGAGAACGAGGATGACGCCACGGCGGAGATTCTTTATAACATTCTCTGCCGCAGGGCCAGCAGTGAGCCATTCTACCAACGGGTAAAGTCCGTTCTGGCGGACTACATGGCCTCCGGACGGGACATCAACGCAATTCCTGTCAATGAATTCTATGCCCCTGACAGCATCGACCTTACCCATGGAAACTACCTCTGTGTAGATGGGCTGTATTATGCCTATCTTCTTGTCCCATCAGATGGTTATAAAGCGCGCGTTCCCGCCGGTTGGCTCAGCCTTTTGGTCAACGCCGGCGACGGGATCGATCTGGACGTCTTTCTCGCGCGGCAGCCAAAGGACCGCATGGTCAGAAAGCTGGGGCAGCAGCTCCGTATCAACCGCAGCAAAATCAAGGAAACCAGCGACACCAACACGGATTTTGACGATCTCGATGGTGCGATCCGCAGCGGCTATTTTCTAAAAGACGGCCTTTCCAACAACGAGGATTTTTATTATCTGAACCTGCTTATCACCGTGACAGCCGGCAGCGTGGATGATCTCGAATGGAAGGTCGCGGAAATGAAAAAGCTCCTGCTCTCGCAGGATATGGATGTGCAGACCTGTTCCTTTTGTCAGGAGCAGGCTTTTTTGTCCTCTCTCCCTCTGGCTTCTCTGGAGCGCCAGCTCTATGAGCGGTCTAAGCGGAATGTTCTGACAACGGGAGCTGCCAGCTGCTATCCCTTCACCAGCTATGAGATGTGCGATGACAACGGTATTCTTCTCGGCGTCAATAAACACAACAATTCTCTCATCATCGTGGACATCTTCGATTCCCGCGTCTACAAGAATGCCAATATTGCCATTCTCGGAACCAGCGGAGCCGGAAAAACCTTTACGCTTCAGCTGATGGCTCTGCGTATGCGCCGCAAGGGAATTCAGGTCTTTATCATCGCGCCGCTCAAAGGGCATGAGTTTCACCGGGCCTGTTCCAACATCGGCGGACAGTTTATCTCCATATCTCCGGCTTCTCAAAACTGCATCAACATCATGGAGATCCGCAAGGCAGATAAGTCCGTGGACGATCTGCTGGATGGCCCCGGCGCGGAAAAATCTCTGCTGGCAGCCAAAATTCAGCGGCTGCACACGTTTTTCAGCCTCTTAATTCCGGACATGTCCCACGAGGAGCGGCAGCTTCTGGATGATGCCATGATCTGTACCTACGGGACAAAGGGCATCACACATGACAATGCTTCTCTGGAACAGCCGAAACATCCCGGGCGCTATAAAGAAATGCCGATCCTGGGAGACCTGTATGAAATTCTCGCCGCCTCTCCGGAAACAAAGCGCCTTGCCAACATCCTGAACCGGCTGGTCAACGGCTCTGCCCGCTCCTTCAATCAGCAAACCAATGTGGCACTGGACAACAAGTACATTGTCCTTGATATTTCTGAGCTGACCGGTGATCTGCTGACGGTGGGGATGTTTGTTGCGCTCGACTTTGTATGGGACAAGGCCAAAGAGAACCGCACAGCGGAAAAAGCCATCTTCGTGGACGAGTGCTGGCAGCTCATCGGCGCCAGCAGCAACCGACAGGCCGCCGAATCCGTTCTGGAGCTTGCCAAGACGATCCGCGGCTATGGAGGCAGCCTTGTCTGCGCCACACAGGATCTCAATGACTTTTTTGCGCTGGACGACGGTAAATACGGCAAGGGCATCATCAACAACAGCAAAACGAAGATCCTGCTGAATCTGGAGGAGGAAGAAGCCCAGCGTGTCCAAGGTGTCCTGCACCTTTCCGAAGCTGAGCTGATGGAAATTACGCACTTCGAACGCGGCAGCGCTCTCATCAGCACAAATAACAATAATATTGCCGTGGAGATCAAGTGCAGTCAAATGGAAAAGGAATTGATCACCACGGATCGCCGGGAGCTGGCCGAGCTTGCTCAGCGTGCCGCGCCAAAGCAGCATCCATGCTAATCCGTACACAATACGCATTTAAGACGTATAACGCTCCACAACCAACAGCAATACGGCGATTATACGGCTTCAATACGCATAACGAGGAGATGTTTCAATGAAAACGAGGGAACAGATCTATGGGCAGGAAGCCGCCGGCCTCCTGCGGGATGTTTCCATGTACCGCGCTCTGACGGAGATGCAGCTTTTGAAGCTCTATCCGCACAAGGAAAGTAAAATCCGAAATCTGCTGTCCTACCTGCAAAAGCAGGGCCGCATTGTGCAGCGCGGCGAGTATTACCGCATTCCCGCTGATGCGGAGGAAAGCATCGATCACGGGCTTTCAAAGGCCGTTTGGGTTCTTACCGACTTTATGGAGCAGGTAGAATATCACTCTGTCAGCGAGTACCCCGCAAAAATCATCTTTTTTGCGGATGGTGAAGTTTACGAGATCATTTATGCGGAGCCGGGTAAAGAGCAGCTTATCAACCAAATGCTCTCCACGGTAAAAGAGGTTCCGCCCAAATACATCGTTCTGATTGAGCAGCCGGAGCAGATCGCCGAGATCCACACACCAAACACCAGCGGCTACTGTACCGTCTCTTCGGGCGGCGAAGTGCAGTATTATCAAATCGAATAAGGAGTTTTTTCTTGAACAGGGCCATTATATCACAAAGAATTACATCTATTCTGGCTGAGATCGAACGGCTGAACAATGCGCTCTATGCCATGAACACGACGGATATCCAGCGTTATCCCGACAACTACGAGGTGTTGTCCACGGATGCGGCGCTGCGGGCCGAGCGGATCACCTGCCGGCTGCGCCACCTGATCTATGCCACTACCAGCATCAAAAAAGAGGAATATCTGCGGTCTGCTGAAACCATGCAGGGTATTGAGATCAGCGACAATGACGGCATTCTGGAGATCAAGCTCCCGTGCCTTCTGCCAAAGCGCAGGCAGCGCCAAAGCACGGAGTTCCTGTTGGATCCGTTTACCTCCGCGCTCTCCGATTACGCCGCCCACCACACCATGCCGCAATTTCAGCATTGTGTGGTCTGCTTTTCCCATATCTATGCGCAGGAGCTGCCAGAGCGCCGTATCCGCGATTATGACAATCTGGAACTGAAGCAGTTTCTGGATGTTGCAGCCTCCTTCATCTTGACGGATGACAATGGGCTGCTGTGCGACGCCTACAACACCACGGAGCTGGGCGAAGAGGATTGCACACGGCTTTTTCTCATGGACAGCACGCAGTTTCCGGCCTGGCTTGCAGAGCGCCAGAATGGTGTAAAAAGCATATCGGATTTTTGACCTTTTATGGGCGCTTATTTTCCAAGGTACAAAAAGCGCCCTGAAAGCGCTGAAAATACTGCGTTTTTTCAAGGCGCTCCGGCCGCAAAATTACCCAAGCTATAAAGCCCTACGGTAAAATATCGTACAAGGAGGCAGCACGGTTTATGCCTCGAAAGCCCCGGCAGCTGCCAGCTCAAAATACGCTGCCCTATCTCCTTTTGACATTAACCGCCCTCTGCGGTGAATACCCCATCCGTCAAATCAGCCACCTGCCGGGTGGTTCCGCATACCTCGAAAGTGTCGTTACCGCTCTCCGGCGAGATGGACTGCTGCATACCTTCTCCAAAGACGGCCTGCGTGGACTTCGGCTCACCTCGTCAGCCAAACGGCTGCTGTTGGCTGATGCTCCCGAATGGTTTTCAGCCTACCTGACCGGCAGTTCTGAGCCAAACAAGCTCAAAAGCGAAATTCCCAGACGGCTCCGGCTTCACCGGATGGCTGAGATTCTGACCATCATGCACAACGCTGACATTCCGGCCTTTCCATGGGAAAAGGCTCCTTTTTCCGCTGCCAGCCAAAGTGCGGCAATCCCCGCCTATTACACCTCCAGAGAGGTTAAAGAGATCGGCCCGCAAGGGGCAAAAATCAAAAGTTCACGCGCAACCGGCATCCTGCTGACGGATGGCGGTATTTTTTTGACCTATAACACCGCCAAAGCGCAGATGAAATGGGAGTACAAGGCTGAACTGCGGTTCAAAGCTCTGCTGCAAACCGAAGGGGTCATGCCCGATGCGGAGATTTCCGGGATCGTGTTCGGCTCCACTATGGAACAACTTTCTATCCTGACGCAGCCGGACGCGCACAGCTATTTCCTGCTGGATGGAAGCTTTCCGCATTTCTACTATCTGACCAATGACCGTTATGGCGAAGTGATCCTTCGCCTCTTATGCGACACGCAGCAGCGCAGGACGCTCGATGCAATCCTTGCAGACGGGCTCCATGAGGGGATACCAAATTGGCGCGTCGAGAACGACGCCATTGACAGCGAGGGGAATCCTGTTCTATTCGCCTACACCTGTGATTTTCCTCGCATCCGGCGTTTTGATACCGCGCTGGAGCTGCACGGAATAACGGGGACATTGATCTGCTTCGATTACCAGGAAGAAGCCTTGCGGGATATCTGCGGGCAGTGTGTGATGCTGCAAAGCATTGATTTTCAACAGTTTGAAAGGAGCGTGCTCTATTCCTAAAAAGAAGCTGATTCAGCTTTTCATTATCATTCCAATCGCTGCGCTGGCACTGCTCTACGGGAGCGGCTACCTCTCGCAGCTTTTTTCCAATTACCGTGCATGGCAGGAGGCCGGCGCCGTGTTTGGGACGTCTCCCGCATTCCCGGACGCCGGATTCTTTCCCTGCCTTGCGGCAGCCTTCCACTTTCCGTATGGGCTGTATGGCCTCGGCCTCTGCATCGGTGCGCTGGCGCTGCTGATCCTCATGGTCATGCGGATGGGCTATAGCGAAGGCGGCGAATACGACCGGCGGCGCAACCTTGTCTATTCCAACAAGGGAACCTATGGCACCGCAGGGTTTTTGTCCCGCAAGGAGTTGGCGGGGGTGCTTGATCTTGTTCCGGATATTCGCAAGCATTCCGGCACGATTCTCGGCGAGCTGGATCATCAGGTCATTTGTATTCCTCCAAAGACTCGATTTAACGGGAATCTTGCGGTTTACGGTGCCAGCGGCTCCAAGAAGACAAGAGCCTTTTGCGTCAACATGATTCTCCAATGCGCAGCGCGGAAGTCAAGCCTTGTGATCTGCGACCCCAAATCCGAGCTTTATGAAAAGACCAGCGAATATCTGCGGGATCAAGGCTATACCGTCCGTGTGTTCAATCTGGTCACACCGTCAGCCTCCGATTCATGGAATTGTCTTGCGGAGGTCGGCGGTCAGGAATTGATGGCTCAGCTTTTCTGCGATGTCATCATCAAGAATACCGGCGGCGAGGAACGCGACCACTTCTGGGACAGCGCCGAAATGAATCTGCTCAAGGCGCTGGTCCTCTATGTTTCCACCAGCTATCCCAAGAAAAAGCAAAATATCGGCGAGGTGTACCAATTACTCACCGCCAGCTCCGAACAAGATCTGAAGGCGCTCTTTGATGTTCTTCCCCTCACGCACCCCGCCAAAGCACCCTACAACATTTTCAAGCAGGCGTCAGAGGGTGTGCGCGGCGGTGTCATCATTGGTCTCGGCTCCAGACTGCAGGTTTTCCAAAATAGAGATATTCGCAGCATCACGGCCTATAACGAGATTGATCTGGAGCTGCCGGGAAAGCAGCCATGCGCGTATTACTGCATTACCAGCGATCAGGACAGCACCTTTGATTTCCTCTCCTCGCTGTTTCTTTCCTTTGTGTTTATCCGCCTGGTTCGCTATGCGGACGAACATTGTCCCGGCGGGGAGCTTCCGGTTCCTGTTCATGTACTTGGTGAAGAGCTGTGTGCCTGTGGAGTGATCCCAGATCTATCGAGAAAAATTTCGGTCATTCGTTCCAGAAATCTGTCTATGTCATGCGTGTTCCAGAACTTAGCTGGCCTTCAGAACCGCTATCCCTACAACCAGTGGCAGGAAATTCTGGGCAACTGCGATGTGCAGCTTTTTCTTGGCTGTACAGATGCTTTGACGGCGGAATTTATTTCTGACCGGACCGGCGAGGCCAGTATCTCTGTCACCAGTAAAGCCAAACAGCTCGGAACATGGCGTGTATCCAATTACACGCCTGAATACCGGGAAACCAGCGGTGTCGGCCGGCGCAAGCTGATGACCATGGACGAGGTGCTGCGTATGGATATTGATAAAGCCCTGATCCTCATTCGGGGCAAGAATGTACTGGAGGTGGATAAGTACGACTATTCCAAACATCCCGAGGCGAAGAAGCTGCGGTCGAGCAAGGCCGCCTCCCATGTCCCTGCATGGAGGGCAAATCAGCCGCAGGAAAAGCAAACTCCATCGGCGCCGCCATCTCAGGCAGCGGAAAAGAAGCCGGCGCAAAAGAAAAAGCCTGCACCGGCTGAAAAAGTCGTTGCCGTAACCAAAGAATCCATTATGAAGAAAAAGGAGGATACTTAATGCCCAAGAAAAAAACGATCCCGCCCCCTGATGATTTCTCCTCAGAGTTCATGGAAACCGAATCCGCCAAAGAACTTTCTGAGCAGCAGGTGGAGGCCGCCGTCAGCGACAACACGGAAACTCCGCTGGCAGAACCCCCGGAAGTTGATCTCGGCTCCGGCGATGTGAGCGGCACAACAGATGTTGAGGAAAACGAGCTGGATGCCGAAAACACCGCTGATGCCGCAGAGACTGTCCCTGTTTCCGATGAAAAGGCTGAGGACCCGGAGTACGACAGCATTTTGCAGGAGCTGAACAGCAGCACTCCGGCACCCCTTGACAGCAGCGGCGAAAATGCTCTGGATACACTTTTGCTGGAAGAAAATGTGGAAAATGCTCCGCCCGCTGAAGATGAAACGGAATCCGCAGATGGTGAAGCTGCTCCGCAGCCTACTGCACCTCCCGCACCTGCCGGACGCCGTGACTCCTACATTCTGACCGTTGATGCAAAAGACCGTATCGAAACGGAAGAAGAACGCCGTGAGGTCATCTGGCATGAGATCAAGACCTCGCATATTGCCGGTCGTATTTTGACCGGAACGTTGGACGGCGTGGAGCAGACCCCTTCCGGCCGTACTATCGTTGTCGTTGACTACAAGGGTTATCGCATTGCGATCCCGCTGAAAGAAATGATGCTCTATTCCGGGCCCGTTCCGTATGGGGCGAAATACAAGCCGTTTATGGAGCGGATGAACAGTATCCTTGCAACCATGCTCACCGCGGAGATCGATTTCATCGTCCGGGGTCTGGATAACTCCGCCCGCAGCGTTGTGGCAAGCCGCAAGGCCGCTATGCTCCGTAAGCGTCAGACCTTCTATCTGGACACCAACGAAGATGGCGTCCCCATGATCTATGAAGGGCGCGTCGTACAGGCGCGCGTCATTGGCGTTGCGGAAAAAGTCCTGCGTGTGGAAGTGTTTGGCGTGGAGTGTACGATTTTCGCCCGTGATCTGTCTGCCGCATGGTTCGGTGACGCCCGCGAGTATTACAGCGTCGGCGACCGTGTTCTTGTCCGTGTGCTCACCATTGACCGCGACGACATCAACCATATTTCCATCACAGCAGATATCCGCAGCGTTTCGTCCGCCGCCAACCAGAGCAATCTGGATAAATGCGTCCTGCAGGGCAAATATGCCGGCAGAGTGACCGATGTGCGGCACGGCGTTGTGTTCATCCGGCTCAACAACGGTGTCAACGCGGTTGCCCACACCTGCTATGACCGGCGAATGCCTGGAAAGAAAGACGACGTCAGCTTTGCCGTTACCCGTCTGGATGAGGAACGCGGCATCGCCGTCGGCATCATCACCAGAATCATCAAACAGAATTTGTAAAAAAGGAGAGGCCACCATGAAGAGCTTATCAAAGCTGGCCCTTTGCCTGCTGCTTGCCATGTCGCTGACGGTCAGCGCCTTTGCCGCTCAGGTTCCCGATTCATTGGTAGCGGAAAACCTGAACGGCCAGCAGCGGCTTGTAAAAACCTACACGCTTTCCCCGGAGGTTGACCCAGATGAGCTGAAGGAAGAGGACTTTTCCTACGACGGTTATCTTTATACCTGGGCCTATACCACAAAGGTGGAACACCCGTATCTGGAAAGCAAAACTGTAACGGAAACCGTCACAGTCAATACCGCCAAAAATGACCTTGCGCAGATCCTCGCAGAGCTTTCGCCCAGTATGCCCTATGAAAAAGACGGATTCTCCGGCGAGTTGGCGCTGGATCATACCACGCTTTCCACAGAGGCGTCCGGCTACACCACCAAATACAGCAAAACCACCGAGACGAAGGTGATCGGCAATCTGGATCGCAACGACATGTCTTATGTGCCGGCCACGACCGTCAAAAATGGGAAAACGCTCACCCTTGCCAATGTGGAATGGCAGGTCACCGGCACGGCGCTCGTCGGCGAGGCGCTGGTTCCCGCCCAGTATCAGGCGGTCGCCACCTATTCCGCCTCCAGCAGCTATCAGGCTGCCACAGGCTATGTCACCACGGCGGAATATCACGGGACCGTTACTTCGGAAGGCGTGGACAGCATCACTTATACCGTGGTTTACACCGGAAGTGAGATCGTCCCCGTAAAAACACATATCTGGGATAACGGCGGCCTTGCCGCTCCGCTGCTGATCATCGCTGCCGTGCTGCTCTGCGCGGGCATCGCCGCCGCTGCACTCATCCTGCTGCGCCGCCGCAAAAATGTCTATGTGTATGTTCCGGACAGCAAGCCCCGAGAGTACCGGCTGATTGCAAAGTTCCGTGTGGAGCCTGACAGCGAGGTTCCCGCTATCGATGCAGGCTCTCTCACACTGAATCCGGGAGATACCGTCGCGGTTGAGGTGAAAAAATCCCTTGCCAGGCACCTGGCTGGGCGCGAGTTCACCGTTTCTTTCCCGCAGAGTGACCATACTTACACAATCCAAGCCAGCAAGCACAATGACTGGCATGAATTTACCGTTCCCGCTGAAGAAGAACAGGAGGCTCCCGTATGAAGAAGTTTTTCTCATTGACTTTGACTCTGGCTGCCATGCTTTCTGCGATGGCGGTCAGCGCACAGGCTGCCGATTATTCCTTTGAAACCGATGGCACCCCGGAATACTATCCCTCCTCTTCCTATGAGGACGTCTACGGCTCCCGCTACAATTACGGTGGAAAAAATGTGGTGGACTACCAGATCCCCGAGCTGGAGTACGGGCAGCTCAGCACCACCCAAACCGGGGTGATGGAGAAAATCATGCTGCCCGGTCTTCAGAGCATCTCTGCATCCGGCAGCGGCATTTACGGAATTTCTCCCGGCGGCGGAACTGTGGAGATCCCCGGTTTTCTGCAGGGCGGCTCCACATCTACTCCTGCGATGCCCGCTTTCACAGAGCTGACACAGGATTTTCTGCTCTCCAACGGTGCCGTCGGAAAGATATCCATTCCTGCCATCGGAGTTAAGAATTACTATCTATGGGAAGGTGAAACGACTGCCAGCATGAAAAAGGGGCTGGGGCATTTCACCAGTACCAGCGTCTGGAACGGCAATGTGGCTGTCTGCGGGCATAATCGCGGCGCCAAATATGTGATCGGCAGCATCAAGGATCTGAATGTGGGCGATAAAATCACCTATACCACATCCATGGGTACCCGCACCTATCTGGTGGAGACTGTGACCAAAATCAGCAGCAGCGATTGGAGCTATTTGTCCTCTACCACGGATAACCGAATGACTCTCCTTACCTGCGTTGCCGGAGATTCCAGTCAGCGCTGGTGTGTGCAGGCTGTTCAGTCCTCTTAAAAATCTTTTGTTGAAAAAGCCGCTTTATGATCGTAAAGGAATAGTAGATCAAAAATAAGGAGGCTTTTCCATGAAGAAGCAGATCCTCACGATGTTTACGGGCCTTTTTATCGGCGCTATTATCACAGGCGGAGCTTCCGCCTATGCTGCGGGAATCCTCGCTGAACGCAGCAACCATCGTATTTTTGTCGATGGGCAGGAGGTGCAAATGGAAGCGTATGGTATTGCTGGACACAACTATGTGAAACTCCGCGACATTGGAAAAGCGGTCGGCTTCAATGTGTTCTGGGATGCGGACAGCGGATGTGTACAAATTGAAACCGGTGCGCCTTACTCCGGCGAGGCTCCCTCCGCTGAAGCTGTTCCGCCTGCTGCTGCGCCTTCTGATGTGAATGCCATGAAACAGGACATCGTGGACCGCACCAACGCGCTCCGTAAGGAAAACGGCATCGCTGCCCTGACCACCAGCGACAAGCTCATGCAGGCCGCACAGGTACGAGCCGATGAAATGGCCGCCACAGGCATCTATTCTCATACCAGACCGGACGGCAGGCAGTACTACACCGTTACGGACTGCAGACAGGTCGGGGAAAATATTCACCAGATCCCGCTGCTTTATCTTGAGCAGCAAAAATCCGCGCTTGCGGAGACGCTCGTATATTCATGGTCAAAATCCGCAGGGCACATGGAAAACATGACCGATGAAAGCTATGCGGCTATCGGCGTCGGCCTTGCACGAGGGACTGACACCAACGGCTTGGAGTGCTGGTACTGTGTCCAACTATTTCTTCGCAGCGGATACAGCATTTCGGCGGTGGACAAGCCGGCAACGAAGTAAATTCTGTTATCCTATATCACGAATCAGACCGGGGAGCCTCGGTCTGATTTTTCTTGTGCAATTTTGCAAGGAGGTAGCTCATTGAAAAAACTAAGAACCAGGCTCGTCTCGGCGCTTCTCGTTATCATGACGCTGTTGACGCTGCTCCCGACTTCCGCGCTGGCCGCGTCCGGCAGCGGAACGGGCATCAAGCCCACCGACAATACCAATTACTGGACAACACGACTGCTCCATGACGGTACGCCTTACAGCTACAAGCCCCCGATGGCGGCAGGCAAGCTGCTGTACTGCCTTGACCGCGGCTACGGCTACCGTTGGGGCACTGCCAGCTTTCTGAATAGCTACACCTATACCTCCGCCACCGGAGCGGACGCGGATGCCGTGCTGAAAACGGCGCTGGCGCAGAGCGGCATGGGTGAGCTGGACGCCCAACAGCTTGAAAACTTCAAATGGATGATGACATACATTGTCGATTACAAAGGAGAGATCCCCGGCAGCCTTTTTATGGCTGCGCAGACGTATGTGTGGGATCACCAGACCTTCAAGGGTGAGGGCGATGGTGACATCGATGGCGGTGGTTACGCCAACGCCGATACCTATGAAATGTACCTGGGCTATATCGATTGGATGTTGAAAGAAAAGGCCAAGGAAGACGCAGAATTTCAGCGCCAAATTGAAGAATACGCAGAACAGGGCATCATCGCCACTGTGGTAGAAGATGAAGCTGCAAAATGGGCGGTCTACGCGAAATCCAGCGTTAAGGGGCGTCAGGCTTTCTTTAACTATTATGCGCCGAGAAAACTCGTCACCAATACAACTGAGCCGGGAAAGCCGCCAGCTGGGGACGCTGATATTACGCTGCGGAAGGTTGCCGCAGGAACGACCCGTGGTT
>ENA-UONY01000788-UONY01000788.1-human-gut-metagenome-genome-assembly--contig:-CS9-NODE-788-length-33558-cov-6.091514_pt1 | contig 33558 bp, 31 predicted proteins | sample MGYA00242465_ERZ724012 | MGnify/ENA metagenome assembly ERZ724012 | reverse complement strand
TTTCTGTATGTTTTTTCAGGCGAGGAAGCCCTTGAGGATGGTGTCCTCCGCTTCCTCCTCCGTCAGTCCCAGCGTCTCCAGCTTCAAAAGCTGGTCACCGGCGATCTTGCCGATGGCCGCCTCGTGGATGAGCTGGGCGTCGGGGCAGTTGGCGGTGATGGCCGGTACCGACTCGATCTTGGCCTGTCCCATGATGATGCTGTCGCACTGGACGTGGCCGAAGCACTGGGCGTTGCCCACCATGACGGGGTGGAACATCTGATGGGACTGATCCTGCGCCACGGAGCGGGAGATCACCCGGCCCTTGGCGTCGCGGCCGTTGAGCTGGATGTTCATGTCGCTCTCCGCCGTCTGACTGCCGTGGGTCAGCAGGCGCTCCGTCACCACCACCTCGCTGCCGGCCTCGCAGAAGAAGTCCGTCTCGCGCTTGGTGGAGTCGATGCCCCGGATCTGAACGGTATCCATCTGCATGGAGGCATTCTCCCCCAGATACACCACCGTCTTGGGGTTCATCACGTTGCCGCCGGTCTGACCGGGGTCGTTCTCGCCGTAGTGCTTCTCGCTGTACCGCACCCGGGCGTTTTTGCCGATGTGGAAGGTATGCACACCGTCGTGACGGCTCTCGTCGCAGCCGGAGTTGTGGATGCCGCAGCCCGCCACGATCTCCACGTCGCAGTCGTCGCCCACGTAGAAGTCGTTGTAGACCAGCTCGCTCAGGCCGGTCTTGCTGATGATGACGGGGATGTAGCACTTCTCCCCCTTCGTGCCGGGCTTGATGCGGATGTCGATGCCCTGCTTGCCATCGGCGCGGGGCGTGATCTCAATATGCTCGGTGGACTGGCGGGCCTCGCAGCCGCTGTCCTTGCGGATGTTGAAGGCGCCCACAGGCTGACCTGTCAGGTCGGCGATCTTTTCCAGCAGCTTGGCGTCAATATCGGTGATCATTGTGCGCCCTCCTTTCTCTCCAGCACGGGGCAGCCGCCCAGTGTATCCGCCAGAATGAGGGGGAATACCTCCTCGGTGCTGCCGCGGTGGGCGATCTGCCCGTTGGCGATGACCATGATCTCATCGGCCAGACGGATGATACGCTCCTGATGGGAGATGATGATCATGGTGGCGTGACCCTCCTGATGGATCTGCTCAAAGGTCTCGGTGAGCCGTGCGAAGCTCCACAGGTCGATGCCCGCCTCCGGCTCGTCGAAGATCATCAGGTCGCTCTGCCGCGCCAGAATGGTGGCGATCTCGATGCGCTTGACCTCGCCGCCGGACAGGGACACGTCCACCTCGCGGTCCAGATAGTCGTTGGCGCACAGACCCACCTTGGTCAGGTAGGCGCAGCACTTGTCCTTGCTGAGCTGCTCCTTCCCCGCCGCCAGCAGCAGCAGGTCGTGGACGGTGATGCCTTTGAACCGGGGCGGCTGCTGGAAGCCGTAGCTGATGCCCCGGCGGGCACGCTCGGTGATGGACAGCTCCGTCACATCCTCGCCGTTATAGAGGACGCGGCCGGAGGTGGGCCGCACCAGACCCATGATGATCTTGGCCAGCGTGGTCTTGCCGCCGCCGTTGGGGCCGGTGAACACCACCAGCTTATGGTCGGGAATGGTGACGGACACGTTTTTCAGAATGTCCTGCTCCCCTTCGGGAGTGGACACGCGGTAACAGATATTTTGCAGTTCCAGCATGGATAGCTCTCCTCTCTCTGAGGTAGTATCTGAAGTATACCAGAGGCGCCGCCAAGGTGATGTGATATATGCAACAGTCCTCTGGAAAAGCGTAAGCGCTTTACAACTGTGTCAGTGTAACAGATTTTCAGAAGAAAAGCAATCTTTTCCTGTATGTTTCGGTATAGCTGGCGCAGACAGGCGCTTTGCCTCTTCCTCCCGCATAGTATGCCGTGAGAAGGAGGCGTTCAAACATGGAACAGGAGCTGCGTTTACCCTATGACCGAAAGCTGTCGGAGGCCGTCTGGCGGCGTGTGCTGCCGGAGGTGTCGCCCTTTGATCCGCTGTCCGAGCCGGACGAGACCGCCTGCTGCATGGCTGCCCCGCCGGAGGACGGCCTTGCCCGGCTGCGGCGCTTGATCGACGAGGAGGTGTCCATGGCACGCGCCTATCGGTGCCATGCCCGCAGCGCGCCCCCCGCCGCCCGCCGGGTGCTGCTGCGTATGGCGGAGGAGGAGTTCTCCCACGGCCGGACGCTGCTGGCCGCCCACTACCTGATGACCGGCAAGTGCTACCAGCCCCCTGCCGCCGCAGGGCAGGAGCCGCCCCTGCCCTGGTGTCAGCTGCTGCGGGAGCTGTACCACGAGGAGACCTGCGGCGGCGCGGCCTATGCACAGGCGGCGGAGGACACGGAGGACGTATGCCTGCGGGAGCTTTTTCAGCGCCTGAGCCGGGCGGAGTACGGCCACGCCGCCATACTGCTGCACCTGCTGGAAAACTGCTTGACATCGGGGAATAACCTGCTAAAATAGGGGGCAATTCAAATGCACGAAGGAGGTCTGTGAAGATGAAGGAGTGCATTTCCCGCGAAGCGGCGCTGGCCGCCCTGAAGACGTATAACAAGGAGCCGTTCCATATTCTCCACGCCCTGACGGTGGAGGGCGTCATGCGCTGGTACGCCAATGAGCTGGGCTATGGGGAGGACGCGGATTTCTGGGCCACGGTGGGCCTGCTCCACGACATCGACTTTGAGATGTGGCCGGAGCAGCACTGCCTCAAGGCGCCGGAGCTGCTGGAAAAGGCAGGGTGCAGCGACGAGTTCATCCACGCCGTCTGCTCCCACGGCTACGGCCTCGTGTGCGACGTGGAGCCCACCCACCAGATGGAGAAGGTGCTGTTTGCCGCCGACGAGCTGACCGGGCTTATCGGCGCCGCCGCCCGTATGCGGCCCAGCAAGAGCGTGATGGATATGGAGGTCAGCAGTCTGAAGAAGAAATACAAGGACAAGAAGTTTGCCGCCGGCTGCTCCCGCGATGTCATCCAGACCGGCGCGGAGCGTCTGGGCTGGACGCTGGAGGAGCTGATGGAGAAGACCATCCTCGCCATGCGGAGCTGCGAGGCGCAGGTCAACGAGGAGCTGGCGTCCATCACCTGAGCCGCCCCCTATACGGAAAAGAACACCCTGCATAAATACGCAGGGTGTTCTTTTTGCCGAATTATACCATTTGTTGTCGTTATTCGATGGCCACGATGTAGTAGTACACCGGCTGTCCGCCGGGCAGCGCACTGACCTCCGCATCGGGACACGCCGTCTGGAATAGCTGGGCGGCGCGGTCGGCGTCCTCGTCGGACACGCCCTCACCGGCATAGACGGTGATGAACTCGGCGCTCTTCTCCACTGCCAGCTGCGCCAGACGCTCCAGCAGCACATCGAGGCTGCGGTCGGTACCCAGCAGCTTGCCGTCGCACAGCGCCAGATAGTCCCCCTCGTTGATGGCAAAGCCGTCAAAGTCGGAGTTCCGCGCCGCGTAGGTGATCTGCGCCGTGGTGACATTGGCCGCGGCGTCGGTCATGGCCTGCAAAATATTCTGCGGATCCGGCTCCTCCGTGTCCACGCACATCATGGCGGAGATGCCCTGCGGCACGGTGGCGGTGGGGACAACGATGACCTCCTTCTCCGTCAGACCCACGCACTGCTGGGCTGCCATGATGATGTTCTTGTTGTTGGGCAGCACGAACACCACCTCGCTGGGGGTCTGGTCGATCTCCCGCAGGATGGCCTCGGTGGAGGGGTTCATGGTCTGGCCGCCGGACACGATGCGGTCCACGCCCAGATCGCGGAACACGGCGGCAAGGCCGTCCCCGGCGCAGACCGCCAGAAAGCCGTACCGCTTCTCCGGCGCGGCCACGGCGCAGGCGCCGTTCTCCAGCTCCTCCTCGATGGCGTCCAGATCGTCGGTGGACTGGGCCTTCCGGCCTGCCGCCAGATCCGCCGCCTGGGTGCGCATATTCTCGATCTTCGCCAGCTCCAGCGTGCCGTACTTCTGGGCCTCATTCAGGGCGTCGCCCGGCGTGTCGGTGTGGACATGGACCTTGAAGGACTCGTCATCCTCGCCGATGACCAGACTGTCGCCGATGCTGCCCAGATAGGTGCGCAGGCCGTCCAGCGGGCGATCCGTGGTCTTGCGGACGGTGAACACAGTGTCAAAGGCGAAGGTGATATCCTCGTCGCCGATGGCGGCAAAGTCCGCCTTCTCCTCGGTCTGCTCCTCCACCTCCGGGATCTCCTCACCCCGCAGGGCGCGGAGCATACCCTCCAGAATGATGAGGTAGCCCTTGCCGCCGGCGTCCACCACACCGGCCTTTTTCAGCACCGGGTTCATCTCGATGGTCTCCGCCAGCGTGGCGTAGCCGGTCTTGATGGCCTCCTCCAGCACGTACTCGGCGGAGTTCTGCTCCCCCGCCGCCTCCAGCGCGCGCTGGGCGGCCAGACGGGACACGGTGAGCACCGTGCCCTCCGCGGGCTTCATCACCGCGCCGTAGGCGGTGGCGACGCCCTCCTGCATGGCGGCGGCCAGCTGTGCGCCGTCCGCCTCCGCCGTACCCTTGAGCACCTTGCTCATGCCCCGGAACAGCAGGGAGAGAATGACGCCGGAGTTGCCGCGGGCGCCCCGCAGCAGGCCGGAGGCCGTGACCTTGGCGGCCTCGTCCACCGTGGCGGGCTGGCACTTGCGCAGCTCGTTCACCGCCGTCTGGATGGTCAGGCACATATTGGTGCCGGTGTCGCCGTCCGGCACCGGGAACACGTTGAGATCGTTGATGGTCTGTTTCTGCTGGGCAATGCACGCGGCGCCGAAGGCGACCATCTGCTTGAAGGCGCCGCCGCTGATCCTATCTGTCATGTCGTATTTCTCCTTCTTAGCGATGTCACACCGTGACGGAATCCACGCAGACGTTCACCGTCTTAACGGTGACGCCGGTGTTGAGATTGACCACATATTTGACCTCGCTCATAATGGAACGGCAGACAGTGGCGATATTGACGCCGTTTTCCACGATGATATGCAGCTCGATGGAAACGGTACCGTCGTCGTTGTAGGTGACCTTGACGCCCTTGCTCATGGCCTCCGGACGCAGCAGGTGGACAAGACCGTCCGTCACGCTGCGCTGTGCCATACCCTTGACGCCGAAGCAGTTGGTGGCGGCCGCGCCGGTGATCGTGGTGAACACCGCGTCGCTGATGGTGATCTCACCGTACTCAGTGGGAACTTTTATCATAGCTGACTTCCTTTCTTCGGAAATAGTAACAAATTGAATATAGGCGCAATTTAATACCGTATATTATATACTACTTTCCCCCGGAGTACAAGAGAAATTTCCCCGCACCCTGCCGCAGCGCCGGAAAAAGCGGAGAGCGGCAGGTCATGCCGCTCTCCGCCTCCCTTATTTTCGCTTCCGAGTCAACCGCGGTTGCCGAAGAAGTAGTTGTAGAAATCCTGCCAGTTATCCCAGTTTCCGGGCATCTGGCCGCTGCCGCCGTTACCGCCGTTATTGCCGCTGCTCTGGGTGTTGTCCTCCTCGGAGCCGGTGTTCTGGGGCTGGGCGTCAAAGGTCAGCTCCACCTCGATATACTGCCCGCCGCGGTAGACGGTGAGGGTCACGGTGTCACCGGCGCGGTAGCCCTTCATGGCGGCTGACAGATCCTGCCGGGAGGTCAGGGTCTTGTCGCCCATCTTGGTGATGACGTCGCCCAGGCGCAGACCTGCCTTTTCACCGGCGCCGCCCTCCACCACGGAGTAGACGAACACGCCCTCCGTGACGTCGATATTGAACTGTGCCGCCATCTGCTCATTCATGGTGCCGGCAGTGATGGCCATGTAGGCCTTATCCGTCACAGCGCCGTTTTCCATAATGTCGGTGATGATGCTGCGCACGTCACTGATGGGGATGGCGAAGCCCAGACCCTCCACGGTGGTGCTGGAATAGCTGGAGTACTTGGCGGACACGATACCCACCACCTCGCCGTACAGGTTGACCAGCGGGCCGCCGGAGTTGCCGGGGTTGATGGAGCAGTCCACCTGGATCATGTTGAAGGGGGTACCGTCCACGTTGATGGCGCGGTCACAGCTGGACACGATGCCCTGACTCATGGAGAACGTCAGCTCGCCCAGCGGGTTGCCGATGGCCAGCACGGTGTCGCCCACGTTGACGTCGGCGCTCTCGCCCAGCGTCACGGGCTGCAAGCCGGAGGCGTTGATCTTCAGCACCGCCACATCGTAGTCGCTGTCGCCGCCGATGACGGTGGCATCATAGGTGTCGCCGTTGTACAGCGTCACCTGCACGGAGCTTGCACCGCTGACCACATGGTAGTTGGTGACCACATAGCCGTCCTCGGTGATGATGAAGCCGCTGCCGGAGGAGGCGGTCTGGGTCTGCTGGCCGAAGATGTTGGTGCTGGTGGCGGAGCAGTTGATGGACACGGCACTGTTCACCACGGAGGCGTACACCGTCGCCGGATCCATCTTCGTCTGGCCGTCCACCTTCTTGACCTGCACCGTCACCGGCTGGCGGTCGCTCTGCTGGATGGTGGTCTTGCCGCTGTTGCTGCCGCTGCCGGCAATGGCTGCGCCGCCCCAGCCCGCCAGACCGCCTGCCACGGCACAGGCCAGGATCAGCGCCGTCACCTTTACGGCGGCGCGGTGGAAGAAGCCCTGCTTCTTCGGCTGCACCGGCGGCTGTACCGGCACCCGGTTGGGATCGGGGGCATAGTCGTCGTGGGGCAGCTGATCCCGGTTGGTGTAGCGGTACTGGTCGCTGTTTCTGAAATCGTCGTTGTAGTACATAAAGAATGCCTCCTTTTTCGGCAAGTTCTGTGTTTTGGCTTGTAGCGGCGGGCAAATCGTGGTATGATACCGCCGCCGGAAGCTGTTTTCTTTTCTATGTCTATTAGGATAAACAGTTTCCTTAATCCAAGCTTTAAGTTTGCGCTGGAAATTTTAACTTTTTGAAAACGAGGTGAACGCCATGCTGCGGATCGACCAGCTGCGGCTGCTGCCGGATGAATCGGAAGATGTGCTGCTGCATAAGTGCGCCCGGCTGCTGCGGGTAGCGCCGTCGGCGCTGACAGGCCTGACGGTGCTGCGCCGCGCCATCGACGCACGGGAGAGCCTGACCTTCGTGTACACCGTGGCGGTCTCCGCCCCGCAGGAGGCCGCGCTGCTGCGCCGCTGCCGGGATAAGCGCGTCACCGCCTACACGCCGGAGCAGTACGCGCTCCCCGCCCCCGTCTCCCCACCGGAGGTGCGCCCCATCGTAGTAGGCGCGGGGCCTGCCGGACTGTTTGCCGCGCTGGTGCTGGCAAAATGCGGCGCACGCCCCATCCTGCTGGAGCGGGGACAGTGCGTGGAGCAGCGGCAGCAGGATGTACAGTGTTTCTGGGCCACCGGTGAGCTGGACACGGAGAGCAACGTCCAGTTCGGCGAGGGCGGCGCCGGGGCGTTTTCCGACGGCAAGCTGAACACCGGCACCCGCGACCTGCGCCACCGCTTCATCATGGAGGAACTGGTGTCCTGCGGCGCGCCGGAGAGTATCCTCACCGACGCGCTGCCCCATGTGGGTACCGACAAGCTCCACATCGCCCTGCAAGCCCTGCGGCGGCAGCTGTTGGCGCTGGGCGCGGACATCCGCTTCGGCGCACGGCTGGAGGGGTTGACGGTGCAGGACGATGCCCTCACCGCCGTCACCGTCCGGCAGGGGGGACAGCTTTACGCCCTCCCCGCCCGGCAGGTCGTGCTGGCGCTGGGTCACAGCGCCCGTGATACCTTCGAGATGCTGTACGACGCGGGTGTTGCCATGGAGCAGAAGCCCTTCGCCATGGGGGTGCGCATCGAGCACCGGCAGTCGGCGGTGGACGCCGCCCGCTACCGAAGGCTGGCGGGTCACCCCTCCCTGCCTCCCGCCACCTATAAGCTGTCCTGCCACCTGCCCAACGGACGCAGTGCCTTTTCCTTCTGTGTCTGTCCCGGCGGACAGGTGGTGGCCGCCGCGTCAGAAACGCGGCGCGTGGTCACCAACGGCATGAGCGAGTACGCCCGCGACGGGGAGAACATCAACGGCGCGCTGCTGGTGAACGTCACCCCCGCCGACTTCCCGGACGAGCACCCTCTTGCGGGCATCCGGCTCCAGAGACAGCTGGAGGACGCTGCCTTCGCCTTGGGCGGCGGCGACTACCGCGCCCCCTGCCAGCGGGTGGAGGATTTTCTGGCAGGCCGCCCCTCCACGGGGCCGGGGAATGTACAGCCCAGCTATCTGCCCGCCGTCACCTACACCGACCTGCACCGCTGCCTGCCGCCCTTTATCAGCGAGACGCTAGCGCTGGCGCTGCCGGAGCTGGGGCGAAGGCTCCAGGGCTACGACGACCCCGACGCCCTGCTCACCGGTGTGGAGACCCGCTCGTCCTCCCCGGTGCGGCTGGTACGGGATGAACACTATGAGGCCAATATCCGCGGCGTGTACCCCTGCGGCGAGGGCGCCGGCTATGCCGGCGGTATCCTGTCCGCCGCTGCTGACGGGATGCGCTGCGCGGAAAAAATACTGGAGGTATACCGATGAAGAAAATTGCCGTTCTCGCAGATTATTTGGAGCCGTCTCACCACGCGCTCATCGACAGCACCGCCGCACGCTGCGGCTTTGCGGTGGACTACTACCCCGACTGCCGTGTGCCGGCGGAGCTGGCCGGCACCTATGAGGTGGTGCACGGGATGCCCAAGCCCGGCGACCTGAAGACCTTCACCGGCATGAAGTGGTTCTGCGGCAGCTTTGCCGGCGTGGACGCCTATCTGGACGACGCCCTGTACCCCTCGCCGGAGGTGATGCTGAGCAACTCCTCCGGCGCCTACGGCGTCACCATCGCCGAGCATCTCATCATGGTCACGCTGATGCTGCTGCGTCACGCCGACACCTATCTGCACCATGCCGACGCCCACCGCTGGGGGCCGGTAATGCCCATGCGCTCCATCATTGGCAGCACCATCACGGTGCTGGGTACCGGCGACATCGGCACGGAGTTTGCCCGCCGCGCCAAGGCCATGGGCGCCAAGGAGATCCGGGGCGTCCGCCGCACCAAGAAAGCCGCCGACCCCGCCTTTGACGGGGTGTACACCCACGCAGAGCTGGACAGCCTGCTGCCGGATACCGATATTCTGGTGATGGCGCTGCCCTCCACGGCGGACACCGTGGGCATCCTGTCCCGCGACCGCATCGCCCTGCTGCCGGAGACGGCGTATGTGGTCAACGTAGGCCGCGGCACCGCCATTGACCAGTCTGCGCTGGTGGAGGCGCTGAACGCCGGGAAGCTGGCAGGCGCGGCGCTGGATGTGTTTGAAAAGGAGCCCATCCCCGCGGGAGACCCGGTGTGGGACGCCAAGAACCTGCTTATCACGCCCCATATCTCCGGCCAGATGAGTCTGGGCTACACCCGCGACAAAAATGTAGCCCTGTTCTGCGAGGATCTGGAGAACTATGCCGCCGGCCGCCCGCTGAAGCGGTATGTGGACCGCAAGATCGGCTATTGAGCCGCCCTGCAACGAAAAAAGAGAGGCGTTCCTCCCGGAACGCCTCTCTTTTTTCATCTCACAGTAGTCGGCCCACGCCCACGAACAGGCAGCCCAGTCCGAAAAAGGCGATGACGAGCAGCAGCACCACCGGCCAGAACCGCTTGCCCATGACCTGCGGATCCATGAAGGGGTAGGGGTAGCAGTGCTTCGTGTGGCCGATGGGTTTTCCCGTGGCGCCCCGCGCCATACCGAAGGCGAAATACGCCAGCGGCAGCGCCAGCCAATACAGGGCGTGCCGCACCGTCAGACCGCTCTTGTCCTGCCACAGCAGCCACTGCACCACCGTCAGCCACGGCACGATATAGTGGACGCACAGGTTGCCGAAGCTACTCAGCCCGATATCCGACAGGCTCTTGCCGCTCTTGGTGGCCGACGGCACCAGCACCCACTGGTAGATCAGGTGTGTCACGAAGATGCACAGCGTCATGCTCAGCGCCATGCCGGGGGCGCTGAGCAGCCGGAGCACGCCGCTGCCGGGGAAGAAGCTGCTGACGCCCAGCGCCAGCTGGTATACCGCCAGCAGCAGATTGCTCAAATTGGTGTAAAACACGAAAAAGCCGGGGCGGATATGACCCGTGGCGGGTAGGGTTGCGTGGAACGCCAGCCCCACCGCGCCCAGCAGGAAAAGAAAAATCGCCGATATGCCCAGCATCATTCCACCCTCAGCTCCCGCAGCCGCGCGATCTCCCGGGCGTATCCCGCCAGATCGTTGGGCGTCTCCAGAATAAAGGGCAGCTCCCGCAGCGCTGGGTGGTTGATGATGCGGCCAAAGGCCGCCTCCCCCAGATACCCCTCGCCGATACGGGCGTGGCGGTCCTTGTGGGCGCCCAGCGGGTTCATGCTGTCGTTGATATGCACCGCCTTCAACTTTGCAAGGCCGATGACCCGATCAAACTCCGTCAGCACGCCGTCGATGTCCCCGGCGATGTCGTAGCCCGCGTCGGAGACGTGGCAGGTGTCCAGACAGACGCCCACCTTTTCCCCCAGCTCCGTGCGGTCGATGATCTCCCGCAGCTCCTCGAAGCGGCCGCCCACCTCCGAGCCCTTGCCGGACATGGTCTCCAGCAGCACCGTGGTGCGGTATTCCGGCCGGAGGATGGCGTTGAGGGTCTCCGCGATCTGGCGGATGCCCGTCTCCATCCCCTGCTCCGTGTGGCTGCCGGGGTGGAAGTTGTAGTAGTTCCCCGGCAGGTATTCCATACGTTTCAGGTCGTCCGCCCGCGTCATGCGGGCAAACTCCCGGGTACGCTCCGTCTTGGAGCAGGGAGTGATGGTGTAGGGCGCGTGGGCCACCAGCGGCCCAAACCCGTTTTCCGCCAGCAGCGCCATCAGCGCCGCCGCGTTGTCGGGGTCGATGGCCTTGGCCTTGCTGCCCCGGGGATTGCGGGTGAAAAACTGGAATGTATTGGCGCCGATGTCCAGCGCCGTCCGCCCCATGGCCAGAAAACCGTCGGAGGCGGAGAGGTGACAGCCGATCGTCAGCATGGTGTTGCTCCTTTCAGATGGCCAGCGTCCCCACGTCCGCTTTGCCGTTTTCAATGGTGAGGAGGCCGCAGGTGGGGCGCAGCGGGTCGCCGGCAGCGCCGGGGTTCAGCACCAGCAGCGCGCCGTCGTTGTCCACCATGGGACGATGGGTGTGACCGAACAGCAGCACCTGCGCGCCGCACTCCCGGGCGGCCCACACCGCCCGCATCACATCGGACTTCACGCCCCGTGTGTGGCCGTGGAGCATCAGGATACGCACGCCGCCCAGCTCGATGAGCCGCTCCGGCTGGTCGCAGCTGCCGTAGTCGCAGTTCCCCGGCACGCCCTCCATGGGCAGCACGGGAAACGCCTGCCGCAGCTTTTCCAGATCCCGCTGGCAGTCGCCCAGATGCAGCACATAGTCGGGGTGGGTCAGCTCCACCGCCCGTATCAGGTTATCCACCTTGCCGTGGGAATCGGATACCACTAAAATCTTCATAGCTCCCTCACAGTCTGTATTCTCAGAGGGCATCTTACCACAAAACGGTTGAAAATACAATTCATTTCCCGTATGATGGTAGGGAGTGAAAGGAGGCGGTATCATGACCGGAGGTGTGGTGGAGCTGGATCTCCACGGCATGAATACCTATCAGGCGCAGATCGCGGTAGACGCCGCCCTGCGCCGGGCTGGTCTTGGCACCTATCGGCTGCGGCTGATCCACGGCTATCGCGGCGGCACGGCCATTCGGGATATGCTGTGGCTGACCTACGGGCATCGCAGTCAGGTCAAGCGCATGGTCAGCATCAGCGAGGGCGTGACCGAGCTGGTGCTGCGGGAATACTGAGAAGGAGCGTGGCGGTATGAGGCTTGCGCAGATACAGATGGCAGTCACGGCGGACAAGGCGGAAAACCTCCGACACGCGGAGGCGCTGCTGGCCTCCGTGAAGGGGGCGGACATGGCGGTGCTGCCGGAGATGTTCTGCTGCCCCTACGACAACGGCTGCTTCCGCGCCTACGGCGAGGCGGCGGGCGGCGCGGCGTATCAGATGCTGTCCCGCGCCGCTGCGGAAAACCACCTGTGGGTGGTGGGCGGCTCCATCCCGGAGCTGGACGGCGGCAGGGTGTACAACACCAGCTATGTCTTTGCGCCGGACGGACGGTGCGCCGCCCGGCACCGGAAGATGCACCTTTTCGACATCGACGTGGACGGCGGCCAGCGTTTTCGGGAGTCGGACACCCTGACAGCCGGAGACGATGTGACGGTGTTCGACACGCCTTGGGGCAAAATGGGGCTTTGCATCTGCTTTGACCTGCGGTTTCAGGAGCTGTCGCGGCTGATGACGCTGGCGGGCGCGCAGGTGCTGCTGGTACCGGCGGCGTTCAACATGACCACCGGCCCTGCCCACTGGGAGCTGCTGTTCCGGCAGCGTGCCGTGGACAACCAGCTGTTCACCGTGGGTGTCTCCCCGGCCCGGGACGAGGCGGCCTCCTATGTGGCGTGGGGCCACTCCATCGTCTGCGACCCGTGGGGCGCCGTCCTCCATCAGTGCGGCGCCGGCGAGGAGGTGGCGGTGACGGAGCTGGGCATGGCGCAGGTGTCCGCAGTACGCAGACAGCTCCCCATTCTGTCGGCACGGCGGACGGACATCTATGAGATTCGAAAAAAGTGATTGCCAAGGCATGGCAAAGCGTGTATAATCGCAAAAAAATACGGCGGAGGTCCTGTATGATGAAAAAGAAATATGCAGAAATGACAGCGGCGGAGCGGCAGGCGGAATACGCCGCCGTGCAGAAGGAATATGAGGACGCCAAGGCGCTCCATCTGGCGCTGAATATGGCCCGGGGCAAGCCGGGACGGGAGCAGCTGGAGCTGGTGATGCCCATTCTCGGCGTGCTGACCCGGTCGGAGCAGTTTCTGTCCGACGGCGTGGAGACCCGGAACTACGGCGAGGTGGCGGGTATCCCCGCGGCGCGGCGGCTGTTTGCGGATATTCTGGGCTGCAAGCCCGAGCAGGTGTTCGTCGGCGGCAACGCCAGCCTGCAGCTGATGTACGACGCCGTCTCCAAGGCGTTCACCCACGGGATGCGCCACAGTGAGAAGCCGTGGAGCAAGCTGGACAAGGTGAAGTGGCTCTGCCCCGTCCCCGGCTACGACCGGCACTTCAAGGTGACGGAGAGCTTCGGCGTGGAGATGATCAACATTCCCATGACCGTCGACGGCCCCGACATGGACATGGTGGAGGAGCTGATCCGCGACCCGGCGGTGAAGGGTATGTGGAACGTGCCTAAATACGCCAATCCGGAGGGCGTGGTGTACAGCGAGGATACCATCCGCCGTCTGGCGGCCATGAAGCCCGCCGCGCCGGACTTCATGCTGATGTGGGACAACGCCTACTGCATCCATGAGTTTGACGGCGACTTCGTGCCGTTCCCCGATATCATCAGCCTGTGCGCCCAGTACGGCAACGCCGACATGGTGTACGAGTTCGCGTCCACCAGCAAGGTGACATTCCCCGGCGCGGGCGTGGCAGTGATGGCGGCCAGCGAGGCCAACATCGCCTATCTCACCAAGCTCATCAACGTCCAGACCATCGGCTTTGACAAGATCAACCAGCTGCGCCATGTGCTGTTTTTACAGGACAAGGCCCACACGCTGGCGCTGATGCGGCAGCACGCCGCCGTGCTGGCCCCCAAGTTCCACGCGGTGCTGGACGCGCTGGACCGGGAGATCGCCCCGCTGGGCATTGCGGACTACAAGCGTCCCGTGGGCGGCTATTTCGTCAGTCTGGACACCATGCCCGGCTGCGCCAAGCGGACGCTGGCGCTGTGTAAGGAGGCGGGCGTCACCATGACCGGCGCGGGCGCCACCTTCCCCTACGGCGTCGACCCCAACGACAGCAACATCCGCATTGCCCCCTCCTTCCCGCCGGTGGCGGAGCTGGAGCAGGCCATCGCCGTGTTCTGCACCTGCCTGAAGCTGGCGGCGCTGGAAAAGCTGGGCATCTGAGCCTAAAACGCGCATAAAAAAGAGCTGCGGCGCTGCCGCAGCTCTTTTTTATGCACTTATCCTCTGCCGCTGACACGCAGGCGGTTGAGGGCGCGGGCCAGATTGCCCTGCGCCAGCTGGTACTCCGCCATACTGCGCTTCTGCCGCAGCTGCTCCTCCGCCTCCTCGCGGGCGCGGAGGGCGCGGTTCACGTCGATATCCTCCGGACGCTCGGCGGCGTCCACCAGCAGCAGTACGCGGCCGTCCTCGATCTTGAACAGGCCGGGTGCCACGGCGGCGCGGCGGTGCTCGCCCTCCGCCGTCTCGAACCGCAGCTCACCGGCGCAGACAGCGCCCACGGCGTTGCTGTGGTTGGCCAGTATGCCGAACTCGCCGTCGGTGGTAGGCACCACCAGCGACACGCATTCGCCCCGGTAAAACGGGACGCTGGCCGCCAGAATATCCAGATGGAACGGGGCCGCCATCACATGCCGCCTTTCTTCATCTGCTCCGCCTTGCGGATCACGTCGTCAATGGTACCGGCGTTGAAGAAGGCCGCCTCGGGATACTCGTCCATGCTGCCGGACAGGATCTCCTTGAAGCCGCGCAGCGTCTCGTGCAGCGGCACGAACACGCCGGGTGCGCCGCTGAACTTCTCCGCCACGTAGAAGGGCTGGGACAGGAAACGCTGGATGCGGCGGGCGCGGGCGACGGTCTTTTTATCCTCGTCGCTCAGCTCCTCCATACCCAGAATGGCGATGATATCCTGCAGCTCACGGTACTTTTGCAGCGTGGACTGGACGGCGCGGGCGATGTTGTAATGCTCCTCGCCCACGATGTCCGGCTCCAGAATGCGGGAGGTGGACTCCAGCGGATCCACGGCGGGGTAGATGCCCTGCTCCGCGATCTTACGGCTCAGCACGGTGGTGGCGTCCAGATGGGAGAACGTGGTGGCGGGGGCGGGGTCGGTCAGGTCGTCGGCGGGGACATACACCGCCTGTACGGAGGTGACGGAGCCGTCCTTGGTGGAGGTGATGCGCTCCTGCAGAGCGCCCATCTCGCCGGCCAGCGTGGGCTGGTAGCCCACGGCGGAGGGCATACGGCCCAGCAGCGTGGACACCTCACTGCCCGCCTGGACGAAGCGGAAGATGTTGTCGATGAACAGCAGCACGTCCTTGTGCTCCACATCGCGGAAATACTCCGCCATGGTCAGGCCAGACAGCGCCACGCGCATACGGACGCCGGGGGACTCGTTCATCTGGCCGAAGACCAGCGCCGTCTTGTCGGACACGCCGCTCTCCTGCATCTCGCCCCACAGGTCGTTGCCCTCGCGGCTGCGCTCGCCCACGCCGGTGAAGATGGAATAGCCGCCGTGCTCCATGGCCACGTTGTGGATCAGCTCCTGAATCAGCACGGTCTTGCCCACGCCAGCACCGCCGAACAGGCCGATCTTGCCGCCCTTGGGATACGGCTCGATGAGGTCGATGACCTTGATGCCCGTTTCCAGAATATCGGCGGCGGGCATCTGCTCGGCAAAGGTAGGGGCGCTGCGGTGGATCTCCCAACGGGGGGCGTCGGCGCTTACCGGCGCCTCGCCGTCGATGGGGTCACCCAGCACGTTGAACATACGGCCCAGTGTGGCCTCGCCCACCGGTACGGAGATGCCGTGGCCGGTAGCGGTGACGGTCAGGCCCCGGCTGAGGCCGTCGCTGCCGGCCATCATGACGCAGCGCACCGTCTTGTTCTCCAGATGCTGCTCCACCTCCATGGTGTAGCGCGTGCCGTTTGCCTCCACGGTCAGCGCCTCATTGATGGCGGGCAGGCTCCCCTCCGGGAAATGTACATCGATCACGGGGCCTGAAATGCCCGTGATGGTTCCTTGTTTCATTGAGGTCAGCCCTCCTTTTCTTTCTTGCTGCGCTGGGCGCGCTCACCGGCGGAGACCTCGGTGATCTCCTGGGTGATGGCGGCCTGACGCGCCCGGTTGTACTGCACGGACAGATCCTTCAGCAGCTCCTCCGCGTTCTGATCCGCCGCGTTCATGGCGGTCATGCGGGCGCTCTGCTCGCTGCAAAAGCTGTCCACCAGCGCGCTGTAAATAAAGCCGGTCAGGCAGCTTCGCACCGCGTTATTCAGCACGGCGGCGGCGCTGGGGATAAATTCGAACACGGGGTCGCCGGCGGTATCCGCCTTGGCGGCGGAGAACCGTTCCCGGTGCAGGGGCAGCAGCTGCGCCTGACGCACCGTGGCCTCCAGTCCGTTTTTCATATCCGTGTAAATGACGTGTACGGCGTTGATGGCACCGGCGTCGTACCGCTCCAGCAGCAGCTCGCCGATCTGGCGGGCGCGCCGCAGCGTGGGGTTCTGCGCGGTGTAGAGAAAGCTCTTTTCGATGGGGATGCCCCGCTGGGTGAACCAGCGGCGGCCATACTCGCCCACCACATACAGCACCGCGCCCTCGTTGGCGGCGAGAAATTTCTGCGCCTGCCGGATGGCGTTCTGGTTGTAGGCGCCGGCAAGTCCCTTATCCGCCGTGATGAGCAGGCAAGCGGCCACGCCGGGCAGCGGCTTGCTGTTCTCATCGCAGAGATACCGGCTCTCCGCGGTGTCGTCGGCGTTGAACACGCGGCCGATCTCCCGTTGCAATGCGTCGAAGTAGGGACGGGTATTGCTCAGATCCGCCTTGGCCTTGCGCAGCTTGGCCTGGGAGATCAGGTACATGGCGTGGGTGATCTTCTGGGTCTGCCGGACGCTTCCGATGCGGCGGCGGATCTCACTTGTGCTGGCCATGGCCTCACCGCCCGCCTGCGCGCCGGAACTTCTCCAGCGCGGTCTTTGCAAAGTCCACGATCTGCTGGCGCACCTCGTCGGTCAGCGCCGCACCCTGCTCCAGCTCCTGCATGAGCTGGGGCCGTCCGGCGGCGAACTCGCCCAGAATGTAGTCCCGCAGCGAACAGACCTGCGCCACCGGCACCTGCTGATAGATGCGGGCCATGGCCGTCACCAGCGTGACGATCTGCTGGGCCTGACTGAGCGGGCTGCACCGGCCCTGACGCAGAATATACATCAGGCTCTGGCCGTAGGCCAGCTGGTTCTTGGTGTCCTCGTCCAGATCGCTGGAGAACTGGGTAAAGACCTCCATCTCGCGGTACTGCGCCAGATCGAGGCGCAGCGTGCCGACCGCCTTCTTCATGGCCTTTGTCTGAGCCGCGCCGCCCACACGGGACACGGAAAGTCCCACGTTCACGGCGGGGCGGTGGCCGGAGAAGAACAGGCTGCTCTCCAGAAAGATCTGGCCGTCGGTGATGGAGATGATGTTGGTGGGGATGTAGGCGGACACATCGCCGGCCTGCGTCTCCACGATGGGCAGGGCGGTCATGCTGCCGCCGCCCCGTGCGTCGCTGAGGCGCGCTGCGCGCTCCAGCAGGCGGGAGTGCAGATAGAACACGTCGCCGGGGTAGGCCTCACGGCCGGGAGAACGTCCCAGCAGCAGGCTCAGTGCGCGGTAGGCGATGGCGTGCTTGGAAAGATCGTCGTAGACGATCAGCACGTCCTTGCCCTTGTTCATGAAATACTCGCCGATGGACGCGCCGGCATAGGGCGCGATATACTGCATGGAGGCGGACTCACCGGCGCTGGCGCAGACGATGATGGTGTACGCCATGGCGTCGTGCTTGCGCAGCATCTCCGCGATCTGCGCCACAGAGCTGGCCTTCTGGCCGATGGCCACATAGATGCAGATCATGTCCTTCCCCTTCTGGTTCAGGATGGTGTCGATGGCGATGGATGTCTTACCGGTCTGGCGGTCGCCGATGATCAGCTCACGCTGACCCCGTCCGATGGGGAACATGGAGTCGATGGACAGGATACCGGTCTGCATGGGGGTGTTCACCGGCTGGCGGTCGATGATGCCGGGTGCCGGGCTTTCGATCATACGGTAGTCGTCGGCGGGGATCTCACCGCCGTCGTCGATGGGCGCGCCCAGCGCGTCCACCACGCGGCCGATCATGGCGTCGGACACGCCGATACCGGCGGTCTTGCCGGTGCGGTACACGGCGCTGCCCTCGCTGACCTCCTCCACCCGGCCGAACAGGATGCAGCCGATGCGGTGACCCCGCAGCTCCTGTACCATGCCCCGGATGCCGCCCTCAAAGAGCAGGATCTCGCCGTAGGCCGCGTCCTCCAGGCCGTCCACATAGGCGATGCCGTCCGCCACGGACAGCACGCTGCCCACCTCGCGGGCGCAGACCTCCGGCACCCAGTCCCGGACGGTGTCGCGGATCAGCGGGATCACGGACTGCTCGCCGGCCTTCAGCGCGGCAAGGCGCTCCTTCAGCTGGCCCAGACGACCCTCCGCCGTCCAGTCGATGACCTCGGAGCCGATCTCGATGCGGAAGCCGCCGGACGCGGTCTTATCCTCCTGCCACGAAAGCTCCACCGGCCGGCCATATTTCTTTGCCAGCACTTCCTCCAACTTGGCTCTCTGCGCACTGTCGGGCGGGCAGACGCTGAACAGGTTGGCGGTCAGGCGGGGATCATTCGTGCTCATGCTTCTCCTCCCCCTCGGCTGCGTTTACAAACGCGTCATAGGCGTGGGAAGTCTCCTTCGCCAGCAGCTTCTCCATGGCGGCCTCCGCGATGGACACGGCCTCGCGGTTGGCCTCTGCCACGATCTTCTTGCGGTCATTCTCCGCGTTCTCCCGGGCGGCGGCCACGATCTTGTCCGCCTGTTCACGGGCGGCGTCACGCTGCTGCTGGGCGTAGGCCTCCGCCTCCTTGGCGGCGGCGGCGCGCTTTTCGTCCAGCTCCGCGTCCAGCGCGGCCTGGCGCTGCTGCACGGACGCCTCCAGCTCGCGGGTGGCCTTCTCCCGCTCCACGGCGGCGGACTCCATGTCCTGATAGTGCTTGGTGCGTTTATCCATGAAGTTCTTCACCGGCTTGAACAGCAGCAGGTACAGACCGCCCACCAGAATGGAGAAGTTGAACAGATGCAGCAGGATCTGCTGCCAATCAATATTCAGTGGGATATTATTCATAGCGACTCTCTCCGTTCCTTACAGCACAAAGATGATAAGGATGACCACCAGCAGGGCGTAGATGATGGCGGTTTCCAGGAACACAAGGCCCAGCATCATGGTGGTGCGGATCTTGCCCTCGGCCTCCGGCTGGCGGGCAATGCCCTCAGCGGACTTGGAGATGGCCATGCCCATGCCGATGGCGCCGCCGGCGGCGGCCACGCCGATGGCGATGGCGGACGCCATGGCCTTGGCGCTGTCAACGCTGCTGTCGGTGGTCTGCTCCGTCTGGGCAGGGGCATCGGCGGCGGGCTCGGTGTCGGCAAACGCGGTCACGGTGAACAGTGCGGTCAGTGCCAGCACCAGGCACAGCAGCAGGGCAACAGCCTTCTTATTGGTCAGTTTCTTCATGATCTCTCTTTCCTCCGTCAGTTATTTACAGTTTCAGCTTTGACTTTTTTGGTTTTTTTTGGCTTGGGCGCGTGCTTCTCCGTGGTCTCTCCGTAGAACATGGAGGTCAGGGTGGTGAGCACATAGGCCTGGATCAGCGCGTGGAGCAGGGTGAACAGCACCGCCACGACCACGGGGATCACATAGCTCAGTGTCACATAGTAGTAGACCAGCTCCGTCACCAGCAGACCGCTGAGCAGCGCGCCGAACATACGGAAGCTCATGGAGATGGGCAGGGAGAAGTCCTTCAGGGCCTTGCCCGCGCCCTTGAGGCCGTTGGCCACGATGCCGCCCACCAGAATGACGCCGTAGGACAGGCAGCCCAGGGAGATGGCTGCGTTCACATCGGACAGTGGGGCCGGCAGGGCGATGGTGTGGCCATTGGTGGTGATGGCCTGGAAACCGAACAGCTCAAACAGCGTGCCGATGAAGATATACACACCGGCGCCGAAGATGTAGGCACCCAGGAACTTGTTGCGGTGAGGGCTGTTGCCCTTGGCCATGCCGTCGAACATACCCACCACGGTCTCGATAGCCATCTGCAGCTTGCCGGGGACCATCTTGAAGCGGGGGATGACGAATAGCCGCAGCAGCAGCGCCGCCAGCAGGATGACGCCCACCACCACCAGCGAGGATATGTACGCGGGATTCACGTCCTTCAGTCCGAACAGACTGATGCGGTTCGTCCCGTGGAGCACTGCGTCACGCATGGCCTCCTGCACCGACTCCGACTTCCCGTGTCCGGGAACCAGCAGAGAACCGGCCAACAGAGCCGCCGTGATCAGCAGCCACCCCACGATGAACCTTGTTTTCTTCTTTTTTTCCATTCCTTTATCACCTTCACATACGATCGGGATTTTGTGCCGCTGCGTCGTATTTACGGCACCTGCGGCACGACCATGTCCCACCGTGATTTTTTTAACGGAATCTTTACACGGCGAGTCACCATCTTGACGCTACGTTCCCTATTATAATGAAATCTTACCTATAACACAAGCATTTTTTCGGCAAGTCTGTCCAAACACTCCCTCTTTTTTCACCGAAAACGGGACAAGCGCCGGAAAATGTCCAAAAACAGTGGGAGCCTGCGGTATCCGCAGGCTCCCGACGGGTCATGATTTCCTTTTTTTGGCAAATGCCGCCTTTTTGCGCGGGGACATCTTGCCCTTCTGCGCCGGCTGTCGCGCCGTGGGTGTACCGCGGCGGCCCCGGTTGCCCGCGGTCTCCTTCCGGGGACGGCGGGAGGGACGCTCCGGCTTCTCCGGCTTGGCGGGAGGCTGGCCGTAGGGCTCGCCCTTCCGGGGGCGCAGCAGGCACTCCTTCCCATAGCCGATCAGGTCGGTGCGCCCCGTCTCCTCCAGTGCCTCCACCACCAGCGCACGCTTTTCCGGGCGGGACCACTGAAGCAGCGCACGCTGCATGGCCTTTTCCTTGGGATCCCGCGCCACATACACCGGCGACATATCCCGGGGGTCGATGCCGGTGTAGTACATACAGGTGGACAAGGTGCCGGGGGTGGGATAGAAATCCTGCACCTGCTCGGGGGTGCGGCCGTTCTTGTGGAGGAACTCCGCCAGCTTCACCGCGTCGCTGAGGGTGCAGCCGGGATGGCTGGACATCAGGTATGGCACCAGATACTGCTCCGTGCCGTCCTGCTCGTTGAGCTTTTTGTACTGCCGCCAGAATTTCAGGAAAACATCGAAGTGGGGCTTGCCCATGTAGTCCAGTACCGAGCTGACACAGTGCTCCGGCGCCACCTTCAGCTGGCCGGAGATGTGGTACTGCACCAGCTCCTTGAAGAAGTCCTTGTTCTTGTCCTGCAACATATAGTCGTAGCGGATGCCGGAGCGGACGAACACCTTCTTGATCTTGGGAAGCTGCCGCATTTTTTGCAGCAGCTCCGTGTACTCGGAGTGATCGGCGTCCAGATTGGGGCAGGGCTCCGGCGCAAGGCAGCTGCGGTTCTTGCACATACCGCACTTCTTCTGCTTCTGGCAGCTGGTGTGGCGGAAGTTGGCGCTGGGGCCGCCCACGTCGTGGATATAGCCCTTGAACTGGGGATCCTCCGTCAGCAGCCGCGCCTCCTCCACCACCGACTCGATGGAGCGGCTGGTGACCATGCGTCCCTGATGGAACGCCAGCGCGCAGAAGTTGCAGCCGCCGAAGCAGCCCCGGTTGTGGGTGATGGAGAACCGCACCTCCTCAATGGCGGGGATGCCCGCGGTGTACATGGGGTGTACCTCCCGCGTATAGGGCAGGGCGTACAGGCGGTCCAGCTCCTCCCGGCGCAGGGGGCGGGCGGGGGGATTCACCACCAGCAGCCGCCCCTCGCAGGGCTGGAGCACGGCGCAGCCCCGGATGGGGTCGTGCTCGTCGTATTCGATCTTCGTGGCGCGGGCGTAGGCCTCCTTGTCGGCGCAGACCTCCTCGTAGGAGGGGCAGGGCGCCTTATGGAAGCGGCAGCCGCTGTCGTCGGCGGCGATATAGGCCGTGCCGGGTACGTCGGTGATCTCCTGCACCGGCGTCTTTTTGGCGAGACGGCGGGCGATCTCCGCCGTGGCGCTCTCGCCCATGCCGTAGACCAGCAGGTCGGCGGGGGCGTCGAACAGGATGCTCCGGCGCACCTTATCCTCCCAGTAGTCGTAGTGGGCGAAGCGGCGCAGCGACGCCTCCAGTCCGCCGATGACGATGGGCGTGTCGGGGAACGCCTCCCGCGCCCGGTTGGTATAGACGATGGTAGGACGGTCGGGACGGTGTCCCATCTCGCCGCCGGGGCTGTACAGATCCCGTGTGCGGCGGCGCTTGGCCACCGTGTAGTGGGCCACCATGGAGTCCAGATTGCCGCCGCCGATGAGCACGCCGTACCGGGGCTTGCCCATGGCGTGGAACGCCTCCGCCGAGTGCCAGTCCGGCTGGGCCAGAATGGCCACGCGGTAACCCTCCGCCTCCAGCAGGCGGGCGATGAGGGTGGTGCCGAAGCTGGGGTGGTCGATGTAGCCGTCGGCAGTGACCATCAGAAAATCATAGTAATACCAGCCGCGCTCGATCATCTCCTCGCGGCTGACAGGCAGAAATATCTCGCCTCTTGTCATGGGGCAGCTCCTTTCAGGGACGGTATTCCGCCGGGATCGGCGGCAGCTGGACGCGGATGTCCTTTTCCATCACGTCGCCCTCCAGCGGGTAGAAGCCCAGACGGGCGAAAAACCGGCGCAGCTCCCTATCGCCGCACCGCAGGCGCAGGAGCTCCACGCCGCGATGCCGGTAGTACAGCAGCACGCGGCCCATGGGGGTAAAGGCATGGCCGGTGCCGCGATACGCGGGATCCAGCCAGTACCAGCCCAGCCAGCCGATGCCTGGCTCCTTGTCCGGCAGCAGCTGGAGCGCGCCGATAAAGTCCTCCTCGCAGCGGATGCCGATGGCCTCGCCGCCGGCGGGGACATGGAAGCGCCGGCGCAGCTCCTCCGGCAGGGGGACATAGTCCTCGCCGGGGTCCACCATCTTGGCGCTGCGCCACCAGCTCTGGCGGGCAAAGGTGGACAGTCCCCGCTCCGTCAGGTGGCTGTTGTCGTCGCGGTACTCCACCCGCAGCGCCCCATCGTCCCATGTCAGCAGGGATACGGCGGTGTTGTCGCCGTGGGGCGTGTCGCCGATACCGGACAGCGGGACGCCCTGCAAGGTACCCAGCACGATGCGCAGCGCTGCGCCGTGGGAGAACACCGCCACGGTGCCGCCGTCATGGGCCGCGCCGATGCGGTGCAGGGCGGGGATGTAGCGATCCAGCACGTCCTGCGCCGTCTCGCCGCCCTCCACGTGCCACAGATCCACCCGGCGGTTGAAGTGGTACATCTCCTCCGGGTGCAGCTTGTTCAGCTCGTGCCACGGGTGATCCTCCCACACGCCCATGTGGATCTCCCGGAAGGCCGGCTCCAGATGGAGCGGCAGCGCCTTGGGCAGCCAGATGGCACGGGCGGTGATCTGCGTGCGGTACAGGTCGCTGGCGTACACCGCGTCGATGTCCACATCCTGAAACCGCTGACGCAGGGCGTCGATCTGCTGGTAGCCGCGGTAGTTGGTGATCAGTCCGTTGTGCCAGCCGTGGGCAATGCGGTAGAGGTTGCCCTCCGCCTCCGCGTGGCGGACGAGGTAGATCTTCGTCATACCACCGTCACCCACTGCTTCATCTCGCGGACGGCGCTGTCCACGGCCGCTGCTGCATCCGGGGCGAATTGCAGGTCAAAATCCACGGTCATCGCGCCGTGGCCGTACTCGTCAAAGGCAGGGACGGCGTTCTCACCGTCGCACTCCGGCAGCAGCAGGAAGGACTTGGGACACAGGCGGCGCACATCCCGGATATCCAGGCTGTACCCGCTGCCCACCACCAGAGACGCGCCCCGGCGGGCCATCTGCTCCGCCACCGCCAGATACAGCGGGCGGTCACCGGCCATCAGGCTCTGCACCTCGCCGCCGCTTTTGTTGCAGGTGCGTACCAGTGCAAAGGGTGCCTGTTCCCCGGCGTCGCAGCAGTCGCTGCCCATGTAGGGATCCACGGTGATGGCGTCGGCGCCGTAGCTCTGCCACAGGGCAGGCGCCTCCGCGCCCATGCCCAGAATGACGTACAGTCCCTTGGCGTGGGCGGCGCTGACCAGATTGGCCAGCACATCCGCACCCATGGAGCCGTAGCGCAGGTAGCCGGCGCCGTGGAGCATGACGGCGGGCAGCTTCTCCGCCGCCGCATCCAGCAGCATGGTGCCATGGTAGCGCAGCGCCTCCGCATCAGCCATGGCGCCGGGGCCGAACATATCGGTAAAGTTTTTCAGGATTTTGGGGCTGAGCTTGTCCAGCTCCGGACGCAGACCCAGTGCCAGCGGCGTTTTCTTTTCACGGATACGCTGCTGCAAGACGGTAACGGACATGGTGACGTTCTCCTTTTGTGTCGCAAAAAATATATTAATGTTTATTATAACGCGGCGCGGGGTGATTTGGCAAGAAACACCGCGTGTTTTTTTGCACCCGACGGGAGATACTGCCACTGTACGGAAAAGGAGTGATACAAGATGAATATGACCGCGTTTCTGCGGGGCGTCTGCGTCGGCATGGTGGCCGGCGCGGCGGCGGATATGGCGGCGCACCCCTACCCGAAGGCCAGAAAAACCGCTGTGGGCAAGGCCATGCAGCGGATGGGTAACGCTCTGGATTCGGCGCTGGTCACCGTCACATCCATGCTGCACTGAGGGATCACAGACGCCGGCGGCGGAGGGAAACGGCTCCCTCCGCCGCTGCTCTGTGCAAAAAAGCCGGTTTTTTCGGGAAATTCCATCTTGACAAGACTGCTTTTTTTGTTATAATAGTCAGTGCTGTTCGTCACAGAACTGAATATATGCAGTGGTATCGAAGAGGTCATAACGAGCACGACTGGAAATCGTGTTGTCGTCAAAAGCGGCACGAGGGTTCGAATCCCTCCCACTGCGCCAGAAAAGCCTGAACGATGCCATGCGGTTCACACCGCATGGCATCAGGCATCTTTCCCCGCCGGATCATACGATACCCCGACCGCTCCCGAGCTGTCGGGGCCGTTTTTCAGCATCGGTTTTCACCACGCCGGACATACACCAGAGGAAGGAGTGCATTTTTATGGCCGCTGCCAACACAAAGGACATGACCCACGGCGTACCCTGGCGGCTTATCGCCGGATTCGCCATCCCCATTTTCCTGAGTCAGCTGTTCCAGCAGCTCTACAACACCGCCGACTCCCTGATCGTCAGCAACTTTCTGGGAGACAACGCGCTGGCCGCCGTCAGTGCCTCCGGCCCGCTGATCTTCCTGCTGATCAGCTTTTTCGCCGGCGCCGCCAGCGGCGTGGGTGTGGCCATCTCCCGCTACTTCGGCGCAGGGGATTATGATAAGGTGTCCCGCGCCGTCCACACCGCCGTGCTGCTGGGACTGATCAGCAGCCTGATCCTCACCGTCATCGGCGTTTTGTTCACCCCCACCCTGCTGCGGTGGATGGACACCGACCCGGAGGTGCTGCCCGACGCCATCGCCTACTTCCGGTGCTACTTCGCCGGTGTGGGCGCGGGCGTGATGTACAACACCTTTACAGGCATCATGAACGCGCTGGGCGACAGCAAGCGCCCGCTATACTTCCTGATCGTCTCCTCCCTGACCAATGTGGTGCTGGACCTGCTGTTCGTGGCGGTGCTGCGCTGGGGCGTGTGGTCGGCGGCGCTGGCTACCATCATCTCCCAGGCGCTCAGCGCCGTGCTGTGCGTCATGCACCTCGCCAAGAAGGGCACCATCTACCAGCTGAAGCTGTCCGCCCTGCGGATCGACGGCCCGCTGCTGCGGGAGATCCTGCGCTACGGCCTGCCCGCCGGTATTCAGAACTCCGTCATCGGCCTTGCCAACGTGGTGGTACAGACCAACATCAACTCCTTCGGCAAGATGGCCACCGCCGCCTACGGCGCGTACTCCAAGATCGAGGGCTTCGCCTTCCTGCCCGTCACCAGCTTCACCATGGCCATCACCACCTATGTGGGGCAGAATCTGGGCGCGGGCATGAAGCCCCGTGCCAGAAAGGGCGCTATTTTCGGCATCGCGGCGGCAGCCGTCATTGCGGAGATCATCGGCGTCATCACCTATCTGGCTGCGCCGTGGCTGGTGTCCCTGTTCTCCCGCACGCCGGAGGTCATCCGGCTGGGCGTGCTGGAGACGCGGACCATCTGCCTGTTCTACTGTCTGCTGGCTTTCTCCCACGCCATTGCCAGCGTTTGCCGGGGCGCGGGCAAGGCCTTCGTACCCATGACCATCATGCTGGGCGTCTGGTGCGTGTTCCGTATCCTGTACATCACCGCCATCATGCACTGGCGGCACGAGATCGTCTACGTCTACTGGGCCTACCCCATCACATGGGCCATCAGCTCGGTGATCTATCTGTTCTACTTCCTGTTCTCCAACTGGCAGGACGGGTTCGATCCCCAGCCGGAGCTGCCGGAGCACAAGCATCGTCATCACCTGTTCCACCACCACCATCATCACCATCACCGCTGAAACGAAAAGAGCAGCGTGCGTACTGACAGGTACGCACGCTGCTTTTTGCTCCCCCCGTTATACGCAGGATGTCGATGTTCGTGCAAGCTACCGCTTTCTGCGGCGCAGGACGGTCAGCCCGGCGCCGCACAGCATTGCGGAGACGGCATACAGGGTCATGCCGGGGTCAGAGGTCTTGGGCGAGTTGTAGCCGCCGGTGGCGCCGCTCAGGCCGGTGCCTGAGGTGCCGCCGCTGCCGGTACCCGTGGTATTGCCGTTTCCGGTACCGGAGGAATTGCCGTTACCATTGCTGTTACCATTGCCGGTGACGGTCAGGGTGTATCCGCGCCAGATATGATTGCGGGTGTAGTAATCGGTGCGGGTCTCGTTGATGACGACCTTGCCATCCTCATAGTCATTGCCGAGATAGGTCAGCTTGGAGCCATCGTAGGTGGTTTTCATCATGGTCTTGTCCTCCCGCTGCGGGCAGGTGTAGGTGCCGTCGGGCAGGTCATCGTAGTTGGCGACGGTCATGACCACGGTGTCGTTATCCACGGTGTAGGTAATATTCACCACGCCCAGATCAGGGAAGCCCACGGCCAGTGTGCCGCTCGTCCCACCAAAATACTTTTTCGCATCGGGAAAGGTGGTGGTCTTTCCGGTGAGATCGAAGGTCTTTTTGTCGTGTTTGTCCGTGTATTCATTGACAACAGTGGTCTTGACCGTATGGCCGCTGCCGCCGGTGACATCCGTGACGCCGGCCAGCGCCGGGGTCAGGAGCAGCAGGGTCATGCACAGCGCCAGCAGCTGGCCCTGCAGGCCCCGGCGGGTGCAGTCGTTCTTTTTCATAGGCAGTACCTCCCTGTGGGTGTTTTCCCTTATTCTACCAGATGCGGCGGCGGGCGCAACAGAGTTGCCGGTATTGCCAACTGCCATTTCCGGCAACGATTCGACATCAGCCCTTTTCAGTCGGCGCGGGCTGTCGTATAATGGAGCCGTAGAGGAAACCACGGAGCAGGAGGTGCATCATGCGTTTTTGTCAGCAGTTGAATGCGTGGATGGTGTTGACGGGCTGCCGGGCCAGCGAGCTGTGCGCCCGGTCGGGCGTCGCCGCGCCGTCCCTGAGCCGCTATCGGGCGGGGGAGCGGACACCGGGGCGGGATTCCGCCGCACTGGACGGTCTGTGCCGCGGACTGGCGGAGCTGGCGCAGGAGAGGGGTATCCCCGGCATGGCGGAGGCGGAGGTGCGGGCAGGCTTTTTATCCTGCGAGGAGTACGCCGTCTCCGACCGGGTACAGCTGCGGGAAAACTTCAACACGCTGGTGGAGGTAATGGAGCTGAGCATCAGCCGGCTGTGCCGGTCCGCCAACTATGACCCGTCCACCGTATTCCGTTTTCGCAGCGGGGCGCGGCAGCCGGCAGATCCGGTGGGCTTCGCCGGGGCGGTGGCCGCCTATGTGTCCCGCGAGCTGGATGACGTTCAGCACCGGGAGATCGCCGGAGAGCTGCTGGGCTGTGAGGCGGCGGCACTGGCTGACCGGGCCATATACTGCCAGCGGCTGCGGGACTGGCTGCTGGGCAGCCATGCGCCCCGGCAAAATGGCGTTGACCACTTCCTCGCCAAGCTGGACGAGTTCGACCTGAACGAGTACATCCGCTCTATCCGTTTCAACGAACTGAAGGTGCCGACGGCGCCGTTCCAGCTCCCCACCTCCCGCAGCTATTTCGGGCTGCAGCAGATGATGGAAAGCGAGCTGGACTTCATGAAGGCGGCGGTGCTGTCCCGCTCCATGGAGCCGGTCATTATGTACAGCGATATGCCCATGGAGCAGATGGCCAAGGACCCGGATTTCCCGAAAAAATGGATGTTCGGCATGGCCATGCTGCTGAAAAAGGGCCTGAAGCTCCGGATCATCCACAATATTGACCGCTCCCTGTCGGAGATGATGCTGGGGCTGGAGAGCTTTATCCCCATGTACATGACGGGGCAGATCGAGCCGTATTACTTCAAAAATCCGCAAAACGGTGTGTTCCTGCACTTTATGCGCTCGGCGGGAACGGTGGCGCTGACCGGCGAGGCCATCGCAGGGCATCACAGTGAGGGGCGGTACGACCTGACGAAGGTCAGAGGTGAGGTGGCGTACTGCCGCCGCCGGGCGGAGGCCATGCTGGCGCAAGCCGAGCCCCTGATGGACATCTACCGAGAGGACGACGGGGCGCGGCTCAGCGCCTTCCTGCTGGCGGACAGCCGCACGCCGGGGCCGCGGCGGCAGATCCTGTCCGTGCCGCCGCTGTACACCATGGAGCCCGCGTATCTGGAAACGCTGCTGGCACAGCAGGACGTGCCGGAGGAGGAGCGGCAGCGCATCGCCGCCTATGCCCGCGTGCGGCGGGAGCAGATAGCGCACATCCTGTCGTCCGATACGGTACGGCTGGAGCTGCCGCGGCTGTCCCCGGAGGCCTTCGCCCAGTTTCCGCCCTCCCTGCCGCTGTCCGGCCTGTTTTGCGAGCGGGATGTGCCGTACACCTATGAGACATATCTGGCCCATGTCCGCCAGACAGAGGCGTTCGCCGCGGCGCACTCCCATTGCCGGCTGGAGTGGACCGGCGGTGCCTTCCGAAATTTGCAGATCTGCATCCACGAGGGGCAGTGGGCCATGGTGTCCAAGGGCAAGTCCCCCGCCATCCATTTTGTGATCCGCCACCCCAAGCTGCGTAGCGCCATTGAGCGATTTGTGCCGCCTGTCGTAGAGGTAGAATAACGATAGTAGACAAACGGCGTTCTGCATAGTATACTGTATATACATTTTTGAGAGAAAAAGAGAGGACGCCATTTATGGATCAGAAGATCAAGGGGATCGTGGTGCAGTACATCATGATCACCCTGTCCTGCGCACTGTACGCCGTCGCCTTTAACTGGTTCTTTGACCCCAACCACCTGAGCGTGGGCGGCTTTACCGGTATTGCCCAGATCGTCAACTTCTTCCTTCCCCAGGCGCCCATCGGCGCGGTGATCGTGGTGCTGAATCTGCCGCTGTTCATTCTGAGCTGGAAGCACGTGGGACACCAGTGGCTGTACGCCACGCTGTACGCCACGCTGGTCAGCTCCGGCATGATCGACCTGCTGGCGGGGCTGTACACCTTCAAGCCCATGGAGCCGCTGCTGGCGGCCATCTGCGGCGGCGTGGCCGCAGGCCTCGGCTGCGGTCTGATGCTGCGGTACAGTGCCACCACCGGCGGCACGGAGCTGGCGGCGCGGCTTTTGAAGCTGAAGCTGCCCGGCCTGTCCATCGGTACGCTGTGCCTGACCATCGACGCCATCGTGGTCGTCTCCTACGCCGCAGTGTTCCGCGACCTGACACAGGCGCTGTACGCCATGGTGGCGCTGTTCCTCATCTCCAAATCCATTGACCGGGTGGTCTACGGCGGCAACGGTGCCAAGATGGCGTACATCATCTCCGAGCATTATGAGGACATCACCGCCAAGCTGCTGGAGCTGGATCGCGGTGTCACCCTGCTGGAGGGGCGTGGCGGCTTCAGCGGCAGGCAGAAGAACGTGATCCTGTGTGCGTTCAACCGCGCCCAGATCGTCAGCATCAAATCCATCGTCAAGGAGATCGACCCCACCGCCTTCATCATCATGTGCGACGCCTACGAGATACTGGGCGAGGGCTTCGGCGTCAACACGCCGGACAGCCTGTAAATCACAGCAAAACACCCGCAGTCACATGACTGCGGGTGTTTTTTCGTATCGATGGCGTGGGTCAGTCCAGCGCGTCGTGGCTCTCGAACACGTCGTGGATGGAGCCGTAGCGGTCAGCGGCGGGCGGCGTTTCCGCCGGTGCAGCGCCCTTGGCCATTTGCAGCTCCTGCCACTTCTCGCGGGTGATGAGGAGCTGCCGGGGCTTAGACCCCTCGAAGGGTCCGACGTAGCCCCGCTCCTCCATCTGGTCCACCAGACGGGCGGCCCGGGAGTATCCCAGCTTCAGGCGGCGCTGGAGCATGGACACGGAGGCCTGTCCCGTTTCCAGCACCACCTCCACGGCGGCGGGCAGCAGCTCGTCGCCGTCGTCGCCATCGGCTGCTCCGTCGGTCGGGGCGGCCTTACCCTTGTCGGACTTGGCATCCACCGCCTGCTGGATCTTTTCGATAACATCCTGATCGTAGTGAGCCTCGCCGGCGGCGTCCTTGACGAAGGCCACTACCCGTTCGATCTCCTCCGGCGTGATGAAGCAGCCCTGCACACGGGTGGGCTTGCTGTCGCCCAACGGGGCGTAGAGCATATCGCCCTTGCCCACCAGCTTTTCCGCGCCGGGGGTGTCCAGAATGATGCGGGACTCCATGGAGCTGGCCACGGCAAACGCGATGCGGCTGGGGATATTGGCCTTCATCAGACCGGTGATCACGTCGGCGGAGGGACGCTGGGTGGCCACCACCAGATGCATACCGGCGGCGCGTCCCATCTGGGCCACGCGGCAGATGGACTCCTCCACCTCCTTGGCGGCCACCAGCATCAGGTCGGCCAGCTCGTCGATGACCACCACCACGGTGGGCAGCTTCTTCACATCCTCGTCCACCTCGGCCAGCGCGTTATAGCCTGCCAGGTCCTTGACGCCCTTCTCGGAGAACATCTTGTAGCGCTTCATCATCTCGAACACCGCCCACTGCAAGGCCCCTGCGGCCTTCTTGGGATCGGTGACCACAGGGATCAGCAGATGCGGGATACCGTTGTAGGGCGCCAGCTCCACCATCTTCGGGTCCACCATGATGAACCGCACCTCGTCCGGCGTGGACTTATAGAGGATGCTGACGATGAGGGAGTTGGTGCATACGGACTTACCGGAGCCGGTGGTACCGGCGATCAGCACATGGGGCAGCTTGGCGATATTGCCCACAATGTTGTTGCCGCCGATGTCCTTGCCCACGGCAAAGGCCACGGAGGACGGGTGCCGGGTGAACTCCCGGGATTCGATGACGTCACGGATACGCACGGCGGTGACGGTGCGGTTGGGTACCTCGATGCCCACCACAGAGATCTTGTTGGGTACCGGCGCTACACGGACGCCGCTGGCGCCCAGCGCCAGTGCGATATCGTCGGACAGGTTGGTGATCTTACTGAGCTTGACGCCCTGCTCCAGCGTGAACTCGTAGCGGGTGACGCTGGGGCCATGTACCACATCTCCGGCAGCGGCGTCCACGCCGAAGGAGCGCAGCGCCTCCGCCAGACGGCGGGAGTTGTTGCGCAGCTCCGCGCCCACCTCGGTGCAGTTGTCGGCGTGATTCTCCTCCAGCAGGGTGATGGGCGGATAGCGGTAGGCCTCCTCGCCCTGGGCCAGCTCCTGCTCGATGGCCTGGCTCACCTCCTGCGCGGCGGACTCCACCTCCTGCTGGAGCTGAGCCTTCTTCGTCTTGGCGGACACCGGTTCCTTCACCGGCGCGGCCTCCTGCACAGTGGGCGCAGGCTCCGGCGCAGCCTTCTGCTCCAGCACCTGATCCGGCGTCCGGACCGTGTCAGACTTGCGGGCAAAGAACTCCTTTTTCGCGCCGCTCTCCATGGCGGAGGGCTCCCCGTCCAGCGGGATATCGATACCGGCACGCTTCCGAACGGGCTTCTCCTTCACCGGCTTCTCCGGTGCGGAGGACGTCCTCCGCCGGGGCAGCGGCTCGAAATCGTCGTCGGGCAGGTCGTCCTCGCCGTTCTCATCGTCCCAGCGGCTGTCCCGGTACTCCCGCATCTTATCCACCGCCTGCTGCGGCGTCATATGCAGCGCGCCCAGCAGTGCCGCCAGCAGCAGCACCACGAAGATGATGATGGACACCACCTTGCTCACCAGCGCCTCACTGCCCAATGCCAGTCCGCCGGCCACCACACCGCCGCAGCCCAGCGTCTGCCCATCCTTCCACAGCAGGGGCAGCAGCCCGCCGCCCAGCTCATAGGCGGTGCGGCAGAAGATCAGATGCCACAGCACGCCCGCCAGCAGCGGTACCAGCAGCGTGCAGGTGGTGCGCAGGATCACCGGACGGCCCTGATGCCGCAGCTGGATGACCGCCACGCCCAGCAGCGCCGGGGCGGCCAGATAGTAGCCGCAGCCCAGCGTCCCCTTCAGCGCCTTGGCGATGAGCGTCAGCAGCAGCGCGTCCACATTGAAATAGCTCACCAGCACGCACAGTGCCAGCAGCAGGCAGACGATGCCGCCGATCAGCCGCGCCATGCCGTTATAGGCGGGCGGCTCCGGCTTGGGCGGCGCTTTTTTCCCTTTCGTTGTTTTCTTCTGTGTCGATGCCATAGTTTTCCTCACTTTTATCTCACTTGACGGCCTGCAGTACCAGCGTCAGGATGCCCACTGCCCAGCAGTAATAGGCGAACGCGCCGAAGCGTCCCTTATCCGCCACATATTTCAGCAGCCGGATGCACAGATACCCCACCACGGCGGCGGTGACGACGCCCACCAGATACATGGGTACCTCCGCGCCGTTGATGCCGGCCTTCACCGCGTCGCCGATGGACAGGATGTTGGCGCCCAGCACAGCGGGGATGCTCAGCAGGAACGAAAACCGCACGGCGAACCGCCGCTCATAGCCCACAAAGCAGCCGGCGGTGATGGTCATGCCGGAGCGGGACACGCCGGGCAGCGTGGCCACCGCCTGTCCCACGCCCACCAGCAGGGCGTCCAGCCATGTGGCGCTGCGCTCGGTCTTGTGACCCTTCCGTACCCGGTCGCATAAGAACAGCAGAAAGCCGGTGACGATCAGCGCCGCGCCTACGAATACCATATTGTCGCTCAGACCCTGCACCGCCTTGCGGATGGGCAGCACCGCGAACAGCGGCAGCGTACCCACGATGATCAGCAGGATCAGCCGCCGGGCCGGCGGCACCGGCGACGGCGTGGAGCGGTGGGCCAGATCGCCGATGCCCCGGAAAAACTCCACCACCATCTCGCAGATATCCTTCCAGTAGGCGGCGAACACCGCGATCAGCGTACCCAGGTGGAGCAGCACGTCGAAGAACTCCGGCACGCTGCCGGCGCCCTCGAGATGCAGCACGTTCTGGGCGATAGCC
>ENA-UONY01000786-UONY01000786.1-human-gut-metagenome-genome-assembly--contig:-CS9-NODE-786-length-33705-cov-13.116404_pt1 | contig 33705 bp, 29 predicted proteins | sample MGYA00242465_ERZ724012 | MGnify/ENA metagenome assembly ERZ724012 | reverse complement strand
GGGCAAAGCCCTTGGGGCTCTTCTTGAACTGCTTCATCATCTTCTGCATCATCTCGTACTGCTTGAGCAGCTTGTTCACGTCCTCCACGCGGGTACCGCTGCCTGCGGCAATGCGGCGCTTGCGCTTGGGGTTGATGATGGAAGGCTTTTCCCGCTCCTCTTTGGTCATGGAATAAATCATGGCCTCGATGCGGTCAAAGGCTTTTTCATCGATCTGGCTTGCGTCGATACCGGAAGCGCCGGGCAGCATGCTGAGCATCGCGCCTGCACCGCCCATCTTGCGGATCTGGGCGAACTGCTCCAGCATATCGTTCATATCGAACTTGTTTTCCATCAACCGCTTGGCGGTCTCTTCAGCAGCCTTTTCATCGGCGGCGTCCTGTGCGCGCTCGATCAGGCTGAGCACATCGCCCATGCCAAGGATGCGGCTTGCCATGCGGTCCGGGTGGAACACATCCAGATCATCCAGCTTTTCGCCGGTGCCCTGAAACTTGATGGGCTTGCCGGTAACGGCCAGCACGGAAAGCGCTGCACCGCCGCGGGTATCGCCGTCGGTCTTGGTAAGGATGATGCCATCCACGCCCACCGTCTCGTTGAAGGTCTTAGCCACATTGACGGCATCCTGACCGGCCATGGCGTCCACCACCAGCAGGGTCTCGTCCACGGGAACGGCGGTCTTGATGTCCACCAGTTCCTGCATCAGCACTTCGTCGATCTGCAAGCGGCCTGCGGTATCCAGAATGACGATATCGTTGCCGTAGTCCCTGGCGTGTGCCAGCGCCTTGCGGGCGATCTCCGGCGGCTTTGCGCCGGGCAGGGTGAACACCGGCGCACCGGCCTGTTTGCCCACCACCTGCAGCTGGTCAATAGCAGCGGGGCGGTAGATATCGCAGGCCACCAGCATGGGGCGGCGGCCCTGCTTGATATAGAACTTGGCAAGCTTTGCCGCGTGGGTGGTTTTACCGTTGCCCTGCAAGCCGCAGAGCATGATGACCGTCTGGCCCTTGTTCTTGATGTTCAGGCGGGCGGCTTCGCTGCCGCCCATGAGGGCTACCAGCTCCTCATTGACGATCTTGACCACCTGCTGGGCGGGGGTCAAGCTCTCCATGACCTCCTGTCCCATGGCGCGCTCGGACACCTTTGCGCAGAAATCCTTTGCAACCTTGTAGTTGACATCGGCTTCCAGCAGAGCCATCCGCACCTCGCGCATGGCGGCTTTGATATCGGCCTCGGTCAGCTTGCCGTGGCCGCGCAGCTTTTTGAACACACCGGCAAGGCGGTCGGTCAGGGATTCAAATGCCATTGTGCGGTGCTCCTTTCAAAATTCGATCAGCTTTCGTTTGCTTCATCCATCGAGCGGATGATCTCCAGCATTTTTGTCAGCGTTTCCACATATTCCGTGGTGGTGATATTGGCGCGGGGGCCGGTGCACTCGAACCGGGTGTCGATGACCAGCTGCTCCAGCTGTTCCAGCTTCTGCTGCACCCGCCGGTAGCGGGCTGCAAAGCCTACCTTTTCTTCCAGTTCCTTCAGGGTGGTCTCGCCGTGCTTGATGGCGTCCCGTGCGCCCTGCCGGGTGATGCCGAAGTTCTCGCCGATCTCGCTCAGCGAAAGATCATCGTTGTAATACTGGCGCAGCATCTCGCGCTGCTTCTGGGTAAGCACCTCGCCATAAAAATCCAGCAGATACCCCATTTCCAGATCTTTTGCCATTGCTGTTGACCCCCGGTGCTCTGCTGTCTGTGCTTGCTGTGTTGTAAAGTTTTTTTGCTTTACGGATGGAGTATACCAGAACCCCTGCCCCTTGTCAAGGGGATTTTGGAGTTTTTTCTGAAATATCTGCCCGAAATTCGCTGTTTTTGCCAAAAGGCATCTTGACGCAGCCGGGGGCTTTGCGTTAGGATAATAGTGTTGTATCCCAAGAGAAAGGAGTGCCCTTGTGCCGATCTATCCCAATTTTTACCAGACCCTTACCACTGCCTGCCCCATTGTGGAACTGCGGGGCTACGCCGCCGCCTGCGGGCTGAAGGGACATCTGTACGCGTATCTGGATTTTAACGGCCCCACCGGCACCGCCCGGGACGGCCTTGCCGAGGGGATGCTTGCCCTTGCCATTGAAAAAAAGCAGCTTGCCCCGGGGCAGCCCATCATTGAGGCGGCCTCCGGCCCCTTTGCCACCGCCCTTACGCTGGCCAGCCTGACCGCCGGGCACCCCATCGTGCTGGTGATGCCGGAGGACGCCCCTGCCCTGCGGCAGGAGTATCTGCTGCGGCTGGGCGCGCAGATCCGGCACAGCCCTGCCCGCAGCGGTCTGGCCGGGGCACGGGCACTGGCGGCGCAGACCGCCGCCGCGAACGGCTGGTACTATATGAACTGGCTTGCCAACGATGACAACCCGGAGTATCACCGCCGGGTCACCGGCCCTGCCATCGTACAAAGCATTGCCCGGCAGAACAAGAGCCTTGTGGACGCCATTACCATCGGGGTGGGCAGCGCCGGCACGGTGACCGGCGTAGGCGAGACCATCAAGGCATGGACGAACGATGTGCGCATCGTGGCGGTGGAGCCTTACGAAAATCAGGTGCTGGGCGGCGGACTTACCGGGCCGCACGGCATCCCGGATATCGGCTACGGCATCGTGCCGGAAAACTACAACAGCTATGTGGTGGATAACGTTTCCGCCGTGGCCAGCCGGGACGCCCAGCGTGCTGCACAGCAGGTGCTGCGCACCGATGCCATCCCCGCTTCGGTCAGCGCTGGTGCTGCCCTGCACGCCGCCGCCCAGCTGCTGGCCAACTGCAACAGTCGTGCCGCGCTGGCGATCTTCAGCGGGCGCGCCAGCATCGTGTAAGCGGCTGCTTCTATCAATAGGAAAGAAGGACGTTTTTCATGACCAAGGACATGACCAGCGGCGCCATTACGCCGTTGCTGATCAAATTTACCATTCCGCTGGTGCTGGGCAATCTGTTCCAGCTTACCTACAACGCCGCCGACAGCATCATCGTGGGCAAGTTTGTGGGCGAGGATGCACTGGCTGCCGTGGGCACCTCGAACCCCCTGATGACCCTTGCCATCCTGTTCATCAACGGAATGTGTCTGGGCGCGGGTATCCTGGTCAGCACCGCCTTTGGCGCGGGAGATACACAGCTGGTAGAGCGGCAGGTCTCCACCACTGCCATTGCAGGCACGGTATTCTCTTTGACCTTCTCTGCCCTGTGCGTGCTGCTGGCAGACCCGCTGCTGCGGCTGCTGCAGGTGCCTGCGGCTATTCTGCCCATTGCGGTGAATTATCTGCGCATCGTGTTTGCAGGGCTGATCTTCACCTTCTTCTATAATTTTCTTGCCGCCACCATGCGTGCGCTGGGCGACAGCAAGAGCGCACTGTATTTTTTGATGATCAGTGCGGTGCTGAACATTGGCGGCGACCTGTTTTTTGTGGAGGCGCTGGGCTGGGGCAGCGAGGGCTGCGCCCTTTCCACCGTGCTCAGCGAGGCTGCCTGCTGCCTGCTGTGCGTGGTGTACATCCGCTATAGGGTGCCGGTTTTACAGCTGGGCAAACGGTGGCTGGTGTATGACGGCAAGCTGCTGCGCAAGACCGTGAGCTACGGCTGGGCCAGCGCCATGCAACAGGCCACGGTGCAGCTGGGCAAAATTGCGGTGCAGGCCATCGTAAACACCATGGGTGTCAACGCTATGGCTGCGTTTACCGCTGCCTCTCGCATCGACGACTTTGCCTACACCCCGCAGCAGAACATCGGCCACGCCATGACCACCCTGATGGCGCAGAACCGCGGCGCGGGCAAGGCCGACCGGGTACGGCAAGGCTACCACTGCGGGATGCGCATCGAGTTTGCCTATGGCATCCTGCTTACCGCCATCTGTCTGCTGTTTGCCGAGCCCATCATCCGGCTGTTTGCCGCCGACCCTGCTGTGGTGGACCTTGGCGTGCGGTTTTTGCGCACCATCTCGCTGTTTTATCTGATGCCCGCCGCCACCAACGGCATTCAGGGCTTTTTCCGGGGTATGGGCGATTTGAAGGTCACCCTGAACAGCAGTATGCTGAACATGGGCGGTCGTGTGGCTGCCGCCGCCCTGTTTGTGCTGGTGCTGAAAATGGACATCGAAGCTTTGCCCTTCAGCTACGCGGTAGGCTGGCTGCTGATGCTGCTGTACGAGCTGCCCATGCTGGTACGTTTTCTGCGCAGCAGCGAGATGTAAGATAAAAAACAATGCCGGAGCATCAACGCTCCGGCATTGTTTTTTATAGATATGTTTTACTTGGTGCCGTAGATACGGTCGCCTGCATCGCCCAGACCGGGCACGATGTAGCCATTCTCGTTCAGGCAGTCATCCTGTGCGCCCAGATAGATATCCACATCGGGGTGTGCCTCGTGCAGAGCCTTGATGCCCTCCGGTGCGCCCAGCAGACCGATGAACTTGATGCGCTTTGCGCCGTGCTTCTTGATCTGGGTGATGGCGTCGATGGCGCTACCGCCGGTAGCCAGCATGGGATCCAGCACCAGAACGTCACGCTCGGCGATATCCTGCGGCAGCTTGCAGAAGTACTCCACAGGCTGCAGAGTCTTTTCGTCACGGTACAGGCCGATGAAGCCCACCTTGGCAGCGGGCAGCAGGGTCAACATACCGTCCAGCATACCCATACCTGCGCGCAGGATGGGCACCAGAGCCAGCTTGCGGCCTGCCAGCACCTTGGTCTTTGCCATGGTGATGGGAGTTTCGATCTCCACCTCTTCCAGCGGCAGATCGCGGGTAGCCTCGTAGCACAGCAGGGTTGCGATCTCGCCAACAAGGTCGCGGAACTCCTTGGTGCCGGTCTGTTTGTTGCGCAGCAGGCTGATCTTGTGCTGCAGCAGCGGATGTTCAACGATCATCGGGGTCATAAAAACACGCTCCTTAATTTATATAGAACATTCTATCGGGTACTGATCTGTGCCCTTGCCCGCCCGGTGGGCGCACAAAAGGATTTTTTCACAGAAAAGTTTGCAGTGCAAGCTTCTCTGTGAAATTACAAAAATTTCAATCAGCGGTTTTCCAGTGCGGTCAGCTTGTCGATGCGGCGCTGATGACGGCCACCCTCAAACTCAGTGTTCAGGAAGATATCCACCAGCTGGCAGGCAAGACCTGCGCCCACCACACGGCCGCCCATGCACAGGGCGTTGGCGTCGTTGTGGCGGCGGGTATACTCACAGCTGAAGCTGTCGGAGCAGCAGCAGGCGCGGATGCCCTTGATCTTGTTGGCTGCCATGCTGATGCCCACACCGGTGCCGCAGAACAGCAGTGCCTTTTCGCACTGGCCGCTCACCACTGCATCACAGGCGGGCACAGCCATGTCGGGGTAGTCCACGCTGTCGGTGCTGTGGGTACCAAAGTCGATATACTCCAGACCAAGCTCTTCCAGATGTGCCTTGACAGCCTCTTTCAGTTCAAATCCGCCGTGGTCGGCGGCAAGTGCAATGGGTTTTGCCATGGAAAAACGTCCTTTCCCTGTGAGTAGTCACAGTTCCGCTTTTATTGTTTGTTTGCTGCGGCTTCGGCAGCCAGACGCTCTGCCCGCTCCCGCTCCGCCTGACTGAGGCGGTGGTAGTCCGGCAGCAGCGCCTCCGGCAGCACAGCCTGCCCGGCTGCGGCCATCTGCTTTGCCACAAGTGCTACGGCAGCGGCACGGCCGCCCCGCAGCGCCGGAGGTGTTTGCAGCACACCCGGCACATCGCTGTATTTATTATAGCACAGACCCGCGCCATCACCAACAAAAAACAGGGGCTTTTTGCAATTTTCTACAAAATCAGCCAGATCTGCAACCGCCCGGGCGTCATCGTCCAGCAGGCGGGCGTGGGTGGCAAGGTCAAATGCTGCGCTGTATACCTGTGCGCGGCGGGCATCCAGTGCGCAGAGCACCGTGCCCTCGCCGGTGTGGGCGGCAGCCAGCGCTTCCAAGGTAGACACCGGGGCGCACAGGGTCTCGCGCGGGAAGGCCAACCCCTTGACGGCGGCCAGCCCGATGCGCAGGCCGGTAAAACTGCCCGGGCCTGCGTTGACGGCATACAGGTCGATGTCCGCACAGGTCAGCCCGCACATCTTTAAGCAGGTGTCGATCATGGGCATCAGCGTTTCGCTGTGGGTCATGCCGCCATCCAGATATACCTCGTACAGCAGGCGATCGTCCTGCAGCAAAGCCACACCGGCGGTCTTGCCCGCCGTATCCACGGCCAGAATATTCATACCGTCACCCCCTCAATGGTGATCTTGCGGGTGGTATCGTCCAGACGTTCGATGTTCACCCGGATGGGGTTTTCCAGTGCCAGCAGGTCGGCAAAGTTTTCGCTCCACTCTGCCGCCACCACAGCGCCCTGATCCAGATAATCGTAGAAACCTGCCGCACACAGATCATTCTCGGTAGAAATGCGGTACAGGTCAAAGTGCGCCAGCGGGCGCGGGCCCCGGTAGTAGTTCACGATGGCAAAGGTGGGGCTGGACACCGGGTCGGTGCAGCCCAGACCCTCGGCAAGACCCTCGGTAAAGGCGGTCTTGCCCGCGCCCAGACCGCCGGTAAAGGCAATGAGCGCCCCGGGGGCCAGCACAGCGGCCATCCGTTTGCCCAGCGCCACCGTTTCGGCGCGGGAATGGGTGATATATTCTGACATGAAGGTTACCTCATCGTTTAAAAAGGGATGGCAGACACTCTGCCATCCCTAAGTATAATATAAAACGTGCAAAAGTGCAATGGTCAGGCGGCGGCAGGGGTCTGCTGCTCTACGGCACTGTTCGTTGCCATGCCGGGCGCGGTGAGCCGGGCAGCGGCATCGCCCTGAATGATGGGGTAGGACGCCGCCGGGTGGGGATGCCGCCCGGTGTTCTGGTTGAGGTACCATACGATGTCGTTTTCGCCGTAGACCTCAAGGCCGTAATCAATGGCCTGCTGCAAGGTCTCACCCTCGATCAGGCGGTTCACGGTCGCCCACAGCATACTGCGGGAGTACACGCTGTACACGTTGTTCACAAAGCCCGCCACAGCCTTTGCCCCGCCGGAGAGCAGCCCATCCGAAAGAGCAGTGTTCACATGGCCGCTGCGTCCGTAGAACTCGCAGGTCTCCGAAAGCACGATGGTGCCGTTCAGCTTCCCGCCCCGGTAGGCATTGCCGAAAAAGCCTCCGGTGACGGCGTAGCAGCCGTTTACCTTGATAACCCGGTGGCTGAGCAGATCCATGCCGTAGCGCAGGTCGTTCCAGAAATCCGATTTTTCCAGCAGCAGGACGATGGGCGCAGTGGCCTGCTTTTTCCACAGCCAGCCATACTCATAGGTATAATACGCGCCGTGGGCGCTGAGGATGGCAAGGTCGTAGTCTGCCATCCGCTTCAGGTCGGAGACGGTCACCATCATGTCCAGATGAGTGTCCAGGCCGTAGCCGTTCCAGTAGTCCTTCATATAAGAATAGTAGGGGTAGCGGTTGCTGTTCACCCCGTTATCAAAGGCATAGTAGATGACCGCATTGCCCACGGTGCCGTTCTCGGCAGCGAGCAGGGCGGGCGCATCCTCCATCTCCGGCCCGGGCAGGGTGGCGTCTGTCTCACTCTCGGTGTCGGTGAGCAGAATACCGCCCAGTGCGCCGCAGCTGTAAGTAAAGCTTATCATGCCGTTTTTCGCATCCACATAGATGCTGTCTTTTTTCACAAGCCCCTGCGCCGCCAGTTCGTCCAGCTGCGCCAGCGCAGCAGTCTGACGCTCTTCCTCCGACATTCCGGCATAGGCGGCGCTGTCGGTCAGGGCGGTGACAGCGGCATCCGTCTGCTGCATCTCCTGTACCTCAGAGGCGGTCAGGGTCTGGGGGGTGCCGGTGGTCTCCTCCGGCGCGGCGGCCACTGCCGGGCACACTGCCGTAAAGGCCAGTGCGATGGCGCACACTGCACTGAGCAGGCGGCGATAAACTGTATGTTCCATTTCTTCTTTTCCGTTCCTCTCCCCCGGCACACTGCCGGGGCTGTTGTGCGCAAGGCTGCGCCTACAGGTTCATTGTAGGATGCAACCGGGGCTTTGTCAAGCACCCCGGCAATGTTTTACCATTCCGTCACACCCGGCGCATTGCATTGGCAGGGGGATTTGTGTATAATAGCGATATGTTGGGTTTTTATCGCCTGTACGCAGGTACACCCCGGCAGACTGTTCTGATGAAAGGCGGTGCTTTCCTTGGATAGCATTCGACAATATTTTAAGCGCACCGATAAGATCTATCTGCTGCTGTGCATTTTCAGCAGCGTTATGGCGGTGCTGGCGCTGTCCTCGTGGGCAGCTAAGCAGGGCAACGGCTTTGCCACCGACGAGGTGACCGGTGCCATCATCGGCATTGGCGACTACCGCCGGGCGCTGGTGCAGGCGGGCGCTTCCGTCATTGGCATCGTGATTGCGCTGCTGCTCTCCTGCGTGGACTACCGCAGTCTTGTAAAAGTGTGGCCGGTGCACGTTGTGCTGACGTGGGGTCTGGTGCTGCCCACGCTGGTCATCCGCAACGTATCCATCGGCCCGCTGACCATCGGCTACAACGCCGGTGATACCGACAACTACTCCTGGTACAAGCTGGGCGGCTTTACCTTTCAGCCCACAGAGCTGGCAAAGATCAGCTTTATCCTGACCTTTGCCATGCACCTGAACAATGTGCGCAGCCGCATCAACGAACCAAAGGAGCTGGCAAAGCTGCTGCTGCATCTGCTGGTGCCCATTGCCATCATTCATGTGCAGGGCGATGACGGCACGGCCATCATCTACGGCATCATCGGTTGCTGCATGATGTTTGCGGCGGGGCTGAGCTGGAAGTATATCTTTGCGGCCTTTGCGGCGGCGGGTGCTGCCGTAGCGGTGGCCTTTGCCTTTTTCAGTGATAAGATCGGCAAGGGATACCAGTGGTACCGCATTCTGGCGGTACTGGACCCGGAAAACACCACCGGCTGGGCCCCCAGCGAGACGATATGGAAGAACATCATCTACCAGCAGCAACGCGGCGAGATCGCGCTGGGTTCCGGCGGCATCTTTGGCAACGGTCTATTCACCGGCCGGTATTACAGTGTGCCCAACGCCCACAATGACTTCATCCTCAGCTGGATCGGCAACGTGGCGGGCTTTGTGGGCTGCTGCGTGGTGCTGGGCGTTCTGCTGGCGCTGGTGATCAAAACCTTTGCCACCGGTGCCCGCAGCGAAGATCTGCTGGGCAGCTACATCTGCGCCGGTATCGGCGGTGCGCTGATGGCGCAGATCGCGGTGAACGTGGGCATGAACCTGCGGGTGCTGCCGGTCATCGGCGTCACCCTGCCCTTCTACTCCGCCGGCGGCAGCTCGGTGCTTATGCTGTATATCTGTGTCGGTTTAGTCCTTTCTGTATACTCTCACAACACCAAAAGCCTGTTCGGGTAAAGAATATTCTATAACACAAGGACGTGCAGCCCGCGGGCTGCACGTCCTTGCTTTTTAGGTGATTTTAAAACAAACGCCATATTTGAAGCACAAAATTTCCTTAAATCATGCCCAGAGCGAAGCGGAGGGCATTCAAGAACGTCCCAGCTTTTCCAGTTCTACCACCGGCCAGCCGAGGGCGCGGATGGCGCTTTCGTCGTGGGTAGCCAGCAGCACCGGCTTGCCCGCGCAGCGTTGCCGCAGCAGCGCCGCCGCCCGCTGCAGGGTGTCCGGGTCCATGCCGGTAAATGGCTCGTCCAATAGCAGGGTGTCGCTGGGTGCCCACAGCGCCCGCAGCAGCGCCACCCGCCGCTTTTGCCCGCCGGAAAGTCTGCGGGCAGGCAGCTGCAAGGCGGCAGCATCCATTCCAAGCTGTTGAAAATCATTTATAATTTGCTCTTTGTACTGGTTTTCTGCCCCCGGCAGCACCAAAGTGACGTTCTGCACCGCATTCAGCTGGGGGCAAAGACGGTTCTCCTGAAAGACCGCCGCCACCCGGCCCACACCCTCCACACTGCCGGTGGTGGAGCGCTCCAACCCCATCAGGATGCGCAGCAAGGTGGTCTTGCCCCAGCCGCTTGGTGCCCACAGCACCACAGGGGCGTCCACCTCCATGCACAGGTCGGTGAAGAGCGGCGCTGTGCCGAACCGCTTTGTCAGGTGTTGAAGCTTCAGCATTTTGTCCCCTCCTCTCCCAGCACTGCGCCAACGGCTTTATCCAGTGCAAACAGGAACAGCTTTTCAAAGCCTGCGCTCAGCAGAATGATGACAAAGGTCCACGCAAACAGTTCCCCGGTGGAAAGGGTGATCTTGGCGCGATACAGCGCATCGCCGATGCTGCCGTTGGGCAGACCGATGACCTCGGCCGCCACGCCGCTTTTCCAGCAGATGCCCAGCGCCACGCTGCACCCCTGCCGGAAGGCCGGCAGCACCGCCGGCAGCCAGACCGCACGCAGGCGGCGACCCGGCGGCAGACGGAACACTGCCGCCATTTCCAGCAGCTGCACGTCTGCCCCGGCAATGCCGGTGCGCACCGCGCCGTACAGCACCGGTAGCACCATCAAAAAGCTGATAAGCACCGAAAGGGCGCTGCCCCGCACCCAGACCAGCGCCAGAATGATAAAGCTTGCCACCGGCGTGGCCTTGACCAGCTGCATCACCGGAGCCAGCAGTGCATCGGCGGCGCTCCACCGGGCAGCGCATACCGCCAGCACCACGCTGACCACTGCGCCCAGCACAAAGCCCAGCAAAATGCGCCCGGAGCTGAAGCCCACCCGCTGCCAGAAATCCGCCCTTGGCAGCAGTTGAACCAAAGTGCGCAGCGCCTGCACCGGCGATACCAAAAACACCTCCTGCCCGATGGCCATAGCTGCGGCCTGCCAGACCGCCAGCCAGAACGCCACCGCCAGCAGACGGCGAAAAAACTGCTTGTTTTGCTTCATAAACTGCCCTCTTCCCCTGCCTATTATAAGGTATAGTATACCATACCGTCCCGCAAAGGGGAATGACCTGTGCACCACCTGCGGCGGGTCGGCTTTCAATGTATATACTTTTATTCAACCGTCGTATGCTTGACATGAATTTACATCCAGTGTAAACTGGATACAGTATACGGTGCACCTTGGCACCGGCGCAGGAAAGAGGGGGACGGTATTGACACAAGCGCTCAAGGGCCGCAAGCTGTTGCTCGTCGGTTTTACGTTGTTTTCCATGTTTTTCGGGGCGGGCAACCTGATCTTCCCGCCCGATTTAGGCGCAAAGGCAGGGGCAAATCTCTGGCCCGCCTTTCTGGGGCTTGCTATCAGCGCCGTAGGTCTGCCAGTCGCGGGAGTCATCGCGGTGGCGCGGGCTGACGGTCTGGACAAGTTGGCCGGGCGAGTGCATCCGGTATTCGCACAGGTATTCATGATCTTGATCTACCTGTCCATCGGGCCGTGTCTGGCTATTCCGCGCACCGCAAGTACCTCCTTTGCCATGCTTACCCCGCTGCTGGGCAGCAGCGCCGGGTTGCAGCTGGGGTACTCCGTGCTGTTCTTTAGCGCGGCCTTTCTGGTGGCGCTGCACCCGGACAGGCTCACCCGCTGGCTGGGCAGGCTGCTCTGCCCCTGCCTGCTGGTTCTGATCTTGATCCTGTTCGGCGGCTGTCTGCTGCACCCGTTGGCGGCGCAGTACGGTGCCCCCACCGAGGCGTACCGTTCCGCTGTTGTGTTACAGGGCGTATTGTACGGCTACCAGACCATGGACGCCCTTGCGGCACTGAACTTTGGTGCGGTCATTGCCATGAACATCCGGGCGCAAGGCGTTGACCGGGAGCAGGACGTGCAGCGCAGTGCCATCCGCGCCGGGCTTGTGGCGGGCGGGCTGCTGCTGGCGGTCTACACCATGCTGGGGCACGCCGGAGCGCTGACCGGTGCCGCCGTACCCGGCCTTGCCACCGGTGCCGAGGTGCTGACCGTGCTGGCCGAGCGGCTGTTCGGTAAGGTGGGGCTGGTGCTCCTTGCTGCCATCTTTATGCTGGCCTGCTTCAACACCTGTGTGGGGCTGATCGCCTGTGTGGGAGAGTATTTCCACACCCTGCTGCCCCGCATCCCATACCCTGTTCTTGCCGCCTTTTTTGCCGCTGCCAGTATGCTGTTCTCCAATCTGGGGCTGGCAGAGATCCTGCGCTTGTCCGTCCCGGTGCTCAACGCGCTATACCCGGTGGCCATTGTGCTGATTACGCTTTCCTTCGTGCCCGGGCTGGAACAGCGCCGCCGGGTTTACCCGCTGTGTATCGGCTGCACCGCCGTGCAGAGCATTGCCGCCGCGTTGCCGCTTGGCACACTTTCTGCTCTTGCCAACGCCCTGCCGCTGGCGGCGTTGGGCTTTGGCTGGGTGCTCCCGGCGGTCGTCGGACTGCTGGCAGGCATCCTTTTAAGCTGTACAGAAAAATAAAGGAGATTTTACTATGATCCAGCCTATCATGCACGACCCGTTGTTTCTGGCGCAGAAGTCTGCCCCTGCTACCCCGGAGGATGCGCCCGTTGCACGGGACTTACTGGACACCCTGACCGCCCACGCCGACGGCTGTGTGGGCATGGCAGCCAACATGATCGGTGTGCTCAAGCGCATCATTGCAGTGGAGGCTGAGGACGGGTATTTAGTGCTGTTCAACCCGGTCATCCTGAAAAAGTCCGGCCTGTACGAGGCCGAGGAGGGCTGTCTTTCGCTGGAAGGCGTGCGGAAAACAAAGCGCTACCAGAGCATCAAGGTACAGTACCAGACCATGGACGGTAAACTCCGCATCAAGACCTTTACCGGCTGGACGGCGCAGATCATCCAGCACGAGATTGACCATTGCGATGGGATCTTGATCTGAATCCCGCCGTATGCTCTCTGCGCGGGACGATTTTGAATGGCTTCCGCTACGCTCTAGCCATTTTTAGCGGAAAAATTATTTTAAATTCGGGATTCAGAAACGCCTGCGGGCGTTTCTGAATCCCCTTTTCACAGGTGGGGCGTGAAGAGCAGCAGCATTTGCAGCACCGCTTTCTGCGAAAGCGCAGCGCTGCGGGCTATGTTCCCTTCCGTGAAAAAGCAACTCTGGAAAATCCGCAGATTTTCCAGAGTTGCAAACATCAAAATATTCTTTCCGCTATTTATGCGCAAAGCGAACGCGGAGCGCATTCAAAACCATTTTTGCTCACCAACTATAACACACAAAGCCCCCGAGGGTGTGACCCCCGGGGGCTTTGCTATGCTGTAACAGAGATGTCGGAATTTTAGCCTTTAACGCCACCAAGAGCAACGCCGCGGACGATAAACTTGGACAGCAGCAGGTAGACGACGATGACCGGCAGAATGGCGATGGCCACCATCATGTACACCTTGCCCATATCGAACTTCAGGAAGTCCGCGCTGCGCAGCTGAGCGATCAGGATCGGCAGGGTCTTTTTGTCGGCGGTATCCAGCACCAGAGCCGGGATGAAGTAGTTGTTCCAGCTTGCCACGAAGGAGAAAATGGCCTGCACAGCCAAAGCCGGCTTCATGATGGGCAGCACGATCTTATTAAAGGTATAGAACTCGCCTGCACCGTCAATGCGGGCGGCTTCCACGATCTCCATGGGAAGGGAAGCGTCCAGATACTGCTTCATGAAGAAGAACACGGTAGGTGCTGCAATGCTGGGAACGATCAGCGGGATGAAGCTGTTTTTCAAGCCCATCTTGGAGATCAACTGCAGAAAGCCCAGTGCGGACACCTGTGTGGGCATGGTCATGATGAGCAGGATCAGGGCAAAGGCAGCCTTTTTGAATTTGAAGTTATAGGCGTAGATGCCGTAGGCCGTCAGAGCCGAGAAGTAAACGCTGAGCGCTGCCGAGCAGGCAGACACCAGCAGGCTGTTGCGGATGCCGCTTACCACAGGGATGTTGGCGTCCGTAAGCACGTTGCGAAAGTTTGTGATGATGGACTTGCCCGGCATCAGTGAGAAGCCCTTCTGGATCTCGAAGTGGGTGCGGGTGGAGTTGATGATCAGCACATAGAAGAAGAACAGGCACAGAAAGCTGATCAGCACCAGCACCAGATAGCACCACGCACGGCGGGCGGTCAAGACCGCCTTTTCGGACTGGTTTTTAGGCGTATGTGCCATACTTATTTCCCTCCTTTGGCAGCAGCCTTTTTGGCTGCTTTCAGTTCCTTGCGCTGGGCCTTGGTCAGGCCGTCATCTTCCTTGGTCAGCGAGAAGTACACGACGACACACAGCACTGCACACACAAGGAACAGCACCACAGATACTGCACCGGCCATGCCGTAGTTCTTGCTGAACAGGTGGTTGTTCAGGTACATGATCATGGTGGTGGAGGTACGGTCGGGGCCGCCCTTGCCGTTGGTCAAGATCTGCGGCACATCGAACATCTGCAGGCCGCCGATCATGGAGGTGATCATCACATAGACCAGAATGGGGCGGATCAGGGGCAGGGTGATCTTCCAGAACATCTGGTTCGGGGTGCAGCCGTCCAGCTCTGCAGCCTCGTACAGGGTGGGGTCCACGCCCATAATGGCTGCCATCAGCATGATGGTGGTGTTGCCGAACCACATCAGGAAGTTCATCAGGCCCACCAGACCACGGTTGCCCCACACGGTATTCAAAAAGCTGATGGGGGTCTTGATCCAGCCCATGCTCAGCAGCACTGCGTTCACCGGGCCGTTATCCGAGAACAGGGCGAAGAACAGCATGGCAAAGGCCGAGGCCATGATCAGGTTGGGCATGTAGATGACCGTCTTGAAGAAGGTCTGTCCCTTCAGCTTCAGTCGCAGGTCGGTGAACCATGCCGCCAGCAGCAGCGAGACGACGATCTGCGGGATAAAACCGATGATCCACAGGATCAGCGTGTTGCTGAAATACTTGGGCAGATCGGTCGCGAACAGGGTGATGTAGTTTTTCAGACCCACAAAGTTGGGTCCGATGATCTTCAGACCGCTGCGGTAATACTCAAAAAAGCTGTAATAGATGGTGGATGCCAGAGGGATCAGCTGGAATACCGCGAAGATGATAAAGAACGGTGCAATGAAGATATAGCCCCATTTCGCGTAGCTGATCGACCCTTTCTTCTTTGTTTTTTCTCCCATGAGATCTCCCTCCTGCCGGGTCACAGCAAAACCAAAGGGGCGGGCGAGATACGCCGCCCGCCCCTTTGCTTCAATTTTCAGTTCGGAGTAAAACCGCTTATGCGGGCCATACCACATCGGTCAGCTCGGGGTACTTCTCCTTGATGGCGGTCTCGAAGTTTGCCTTGGCGGCATCCTCCTCCACGTTGCCGGTGAAGTAATCCTTGAAAGCGTTCTGGAAGCTCTCGTTCAGGCCCTGATCGTACGGGCCGGCGTTGGACATATCGATCTTGGTTGCAGCCTCTGCAAACAGAGCGATGTGGTTCTGGCCGCCGAGGAAGTCGGACTTGTAATCGCTGCTGGCGATCTCGTTCATGGCCTTCTCGTTGTTGGTGTAATCCTGCGTATCCATGGTGATCTGCTTCATGATGGCTTCATCGCAGGTCAGCTTCAGCATAACGTCCTTGATGGTCTCAAGGTTGTCACTGCCGGCTGCGCCGCAGATCCAGGTGCCGCCCCAGTAGTAGGGCTGAGGGCCTTCGCACACAGCGTAGTCGCCGTAGATGCCGTTGCCAACCTCTTCCTTGCCGCCCTCAGCGGTAGGAGTTGCCAGAGAGTTGCCCAGCAGGGTGAAGTTGATGCCCCAAGTGGAGTAGAAGAAGCCGAACACCTTACCGGTGGGGCCCTGATCGGAAGCCCACTGGCTGTCCCACAGGCTGGACTTGTTGTTGTAGCCCTTGTCGGTGTACTCCTTGGTCTGGTCCACCCACTTCATCAGGTTCTCGTCCACGGTAACGGTGGTGCCGGTGACCCAGGGTGCAGAGACGTTGTTGGAGAAGGTGCGGTATGCATCGTCAAAGCCGGACAGCATCTTGTAGCCCTTGGCAGCAGCCTTAGCAGCTACATCGTTGAACTTATCCCAGTCGGACAGGTAGGTCTGCACTTCAGCGGGGTCATCGGTGCCCAGCACTTCCTTGGCAATGCTGCGGCGGTATGCGAACAGACCCGGGGTAGCCTGCCAAGTGGTGCCGCGCTGGCTGCCGTCCACAGAAACGATGTCCTTGGTGTACTGGTACTGGCCGGCCAGATCGGAATCGGTCAGGCCGATGTCCTTCTTGACATCCAGAACATAGTCGGAATCCACATACTTCAGAGCGTAGTCAGCCTCGATCAGGAAGATGTCGATCTTGTCATCATCGGCAGCGGAGTCCTGATTCAGCAGAGCCTCGTCCAGCTTGTTCTGATAGTTGTTGTTCTCGTTAGCGTTGATGGTCCACTTCACGGTGGTGCCGTCCTTCAGGGTGGTGGTGGACTTGTCGGCTGCGATCTCCTTGACCTCGGGATAGTAGTCGTTGAAGCGGCTCTGGAACTCATCATTCCAGCACCAGATGTTCAGCACCTTGCCCTCGGCAGCAGCCGGAGCAGAAGCAGCAGCGGAGGATGCAGGAGCCGCAGAGGAAGCAGCGGTGCTGCTGGAAGAACCGCCGCCGCAGGCTGCCAGAGCAGCACCAACAGTCACGACACCGGAAGCGAGCAGGAAATTACGACGAGAGATCTTTTTCATAAGGGTAAACCTCCTTCATGGTTTTCCAATTAAAAAATTCATTCTCAAAAACTCCGCGCCGGGAGTTGTGGGCCTTTGTTAAAGGATGCGGACGGAGCCGCCGTCCAGCAGTTTGCCGGACACCCGGATCTGCTCCGGCAGGGTCACACGCGGATGCTCGATCAGCTCGATCAGCTTATCCGCTGCCAGCCTGCCAAGGGATTTGGTGTTCTGCTGGTAGGTCACCAGCGGGGGTTTGACCACCCGGGAGAGATAGATGCCATCGTATCCCATCACCGAGATGTCCTCCGGGATGCTCAAGCCCGCTTCGGTCAGGGCGTTGTAGCCGCCCAGTGCGGAAAAGTCATCCGGGAAGATGATGCAGGTGGGCCGCTGCGGCAGTGCCAGCAGCGCCCGGGTCTCCTCTGCGCAGCGATCCACATCGTGGTACACACCGCAGCGGACGTACTCCTCCGGCACCTTCAACCCCAGTTCCTCGCAGGCTTGATAGAAGCCTGCCAAGCGGTTCTCGGTAACGGCGGTCTTTTCGCCGTGGATGAAGGCGATGCGCCGGTGTCCGCAGGCCCATGCCTGCTGTACCAGAGCCTTTGTGCCCACCACGTTGTCTGAAAGGATCGCCATCCGGTTGTTGAACACATGGTCGATGGTCACTACCGGCACATCGCCGTTGACCAGCTCCACCACCTGTGGATCATAAAAGTTCACACAGGCGATCACCACGCCGTCCACACCCCGGTAGTGGCAATGTTCCAGATAGCTCATGGACTTGCCGCTGATGTTGTGGTTGATAAAGGTGATATCATAGCCGCGCTTTTCCGCTTCTACCTTGAAGCTGTCCAGCACTGCGGAGAAGTACTCGTGAGTCAGGCCGCTCTGCTTTTCATCTACAAACAGAACGCCAAGGTTGTAAGTACGGTTGGTTTTCAGCGCCCGGGCCGCTGCGTTGGGCAGGTACCCCATGCGGCGGGCTGCTGCACGGATGCGCTCCCGCGTGGCCGGTGCGATGTCCGGCTGGTTGTTCAGCGCCTTACTGACAGTTGCGACGGATACGCCGCACTCTTTTGCCAGATCCTTCAGGGACGGCATCTTATAGCCTCCTTCCAAGGAAAGGAGCTGCGGAATGTTTCTCGCGAGTTCCTTAATCGTTTTCGCAATCTCAATATATCGCATTCTGCACCAAAAATCAAGCGAAAAAGTAAAAGTTTTAGCTCAGCTGCATCACTTTTGGCATTTCGTTTCAATTTGACCTGTAAAAATTGTGCATCTCGATTCACTTTCGTTACATTTCGATTAAAACGGAAAAATTTTCGTTGCAGTTTCGTTATGGTTTTCGGTGTCAGAGGCTGTATGTATATATTACTTTTAAAATGGGTTTCAGGTCTTTCGTTCCGCGTTTCGCCGGTATGCGCAGCGCAGAAAGCCACCGAAAACCGCCGGGGCTGCGCAGATTATTTTTAAATTTCCGTTGAGATTTTTGCAAAAAGCTCTTGCATTTTTGGGTGGGATAGGGTATGCTTAGCGTGATGAGATTGCTTCTTTCGCAGCGCCTTAATCGTTTTCGCAATCGACGCACTGCCCACCTGACAAGGCGCAGTTTTAAGGAGGAAGCATTATGAAGTTCGGATATTTTGATGACCAGAATAAAGAATATGTCATCACCACCCCGCAGACCCCCCTGCCCTGGATCAACTACCTTGGCAGCGAGGACTTCTTCAGTCTGGTTTCCAACACGGCGGGCGGTTACAGCTTTTACCGGGACGCCCGGATGCGCCGCCTGACCCGTTACCGCTACAATAACTCCCCGCTGGACATGGACGGCCACCGGATCTATATCAAGGACGGCGACACCGTTTGGAACCCGGGCTGGCAGCCCACCAAGACCCCGCTGGACAGTTACAGCTGCCGCCATGGTCTGGGCTACACCATTCTGGAGGGCAAAAAGGACGGTGTGACCGCCCGGCAGGAGCTGTTCGTCCCCAAGGGCGATGCCTGTGAGCTGGACCGGGTGACCGTGTGCAACGGCGGCACCACCGTTAAGGAGCTGGACCTTTTCAGCTATGTGGAGTTCTGCCTGTGGGACGCTGTGGATGACAGCTCCAACTTCCAGCGCAACTACTCCACCGGCGAGGTGGAGGTAGAGGGCAGCGTCATCTACCACAAGACCGAGTACCGCGAGCGCCGCAACCACTACGCCGTGTTCTGGGCAAACTGCCCGGTGGACAGCTTTGATACCACCCGGGATGCCTTTTGTGGCGTATACGGCGGCCCGGCAGATCCGCAGGCCGTCCGCGCCGGACACTGCTCCGGCAGCATTGCCCACGGCTGGGCACCGGTGGGCGCACTGCACATCCACCTGACCCTCGCCCCCGGCGAGAGCCGCAGCATCCTGTTTGGTCTGGGTTATATCGAGAACCCGCAGCAGGAAAAGTTCATTGCGCCGGGTGTCATCAACAAGACCCGCGCCCATGCCATGATGGAGCGCTACGCCACCGATGCACAGATCGATGCAGCCCGCGCCGCCCTGCGCACCCACTGGGAAGAGCTGCTGTCCACCTACCATCTGGAATCCGGTGAGGAAAAGCTGAACCGCATGGTCAACATCTGGCATCAGTACCAGTGCATGGTCACCTTTAACATGAGCCGCTCCGCCAGCTACTACGAAAGCGGTACCGGACGCGGCATGGGCTTCCGGGACAGCTGTCAGGACCTGCTGGGCTTTGTGCATATCATCCCCTCCCGTGCCCGGGAGCGCATTCTGGATATCGCCGCCACCCAGTTTGAGGACGGCAGCGCCTACCACCAGTACCAGCCCCTGACCAAAAAAGGCAACCGGGATATCGGCACCGGCTTCAACGATGACCCGCTGTGGCTCATTGCCGGTACTGCTGCCTACCTGCGGGAGACCGGCGACTGGTCTATTCTGGAAGAACAGGTACCCTTTGATAACGACGCCACCAAGGCGCAGCCGCTGATGGAGCATCTGCGCCGCAGCTTCAACTTTACCTGCACCCATCTGGGTCCTCACGGTCTGCCGCTCATCGGCCGCGCCGACTGGAACGACTGCCTGAACCTGAACTGCTTCTCCGAGCACCCGGGCGAGAGCTTCCAGATCACCGGCCCCAGCGAAGGTCCCGTGGCCGAAAGCGTTTTCATTGCCGGTATGTTCGTCAAGTACGGCCACGAATACGCCCAGCTGTGCGACCATCTGAATCTGACCGAGGAGGCCGCTGCCGCCCGCAAACACATTGATGCCGTGGAGCAGGCCACCCTGACCGCCGGTTGGGACGGCGCATGGTTCCGCCGTGCCTACGATGCTTTCGGCAAGCCCGTCGGCAGCAAGGAGTGCACCGAGGGTCAGATCTTTATTGAGCCGCAGGGTATGTGCGTCATGGCTGGCATCGGCAAGGAGAGCGGACAAGCCGCACAGGCACTTGCCAGTGTGGAAGAGCGGCTGGACACCAAATACGGTGTGGTGCTGCTGCAGCCCGCCTACACCAGCTACCAGCTGAATCTGGGCGAGATCTCCAGCTATCCTCCGGGATACAAGGAGAACGCCGGTATCTTCTGCCACAACAACCCGTGGATCAGCTGCGCCGAAGCAACGCTCGGCCACGGCGACCGTGCCTTTGCGGTGTACCGCAAGACCTGCCCCGCCTACATCGAGGACATTTCCGAGATCCATCGCACCGAGCCCTACGTTTACAGCCAGATGGTAGCCGGTAAGGACGCCCCCACCTTCGGTGAGGCCAAAAACAGCTGGCTGACCGGTACAGCGGCATGGACCTTCTTCAACATCAGCCAGTACATTCTGGGCATCCAGCCCACCTTGGACGGCCTGCGGGTAGACCCCTGCATTCCCCACACCCTGTCCGGCTTCACCGTGACCCGCCGCTACCGCGGTGCTGTGTACCACATTACGGTGGACAACACCGCCGGGGTGCAGCACGGCATCAAGGCCGTTACTGTGGACGGCAAGACCATCTCCGGCAATGTACTGCCGCTGGCTGCCGCTGGTACTGAGGTAACGGTGCAGGTGACTATGGGTTAACCCGACTTTCTCTGCTTTTTCATATTATTCTCCTTTCTGTGACCAAAGCCGCCGCGCAGACCTCTGCACGGCGGCTTTGGTTTATAATGAAACAGTTTAACGATTGAAAATGCGCTCCGCGTTGCTCTGCGCATCTTCAGAGGAAAGATTATTTTTATTTCGCGTTTGTCGCACTCTGCGGAGTGCGACAAACGCCATTTTCACGAGAGGGGCTGCAATGTTAAAGGGCGGTCTGAATTGCAAATGCAGTTGACCGCTACGCCCCCTCCTGTGAAAAAAGCATTTCACCTACCCGCGCATTCCAAATCGTCCCCTTCCCTCTTGCAATTTTGGGGAAAGAGGTGTAGAATACAGTCACAATCAAACACAGGGGAGCTCGTGCAGCGGGCTGAGAGGAAGTATAGCAAGCTTCGACCCTTTTACCTGATGCGGATAATGCCGCCGTAGGAAGTCATGCCCTTTATGATTTTTTGCAGGAGGAGCCGCGCCGGGTCCCTCCTGTTTTTTTGTCCCTCTGCGGAGGTTCCGCAGCCGGCTGAGGGGGAGCGCCCTGAGCCTTGGATGAATGCAGCGATGGGAAGCCGTGTTCCGGCGTGAGAGGAAACCAGTAAGTTTCGACCGCACCTTCCGTACCTGTTCCCGCCTTGTGGCGGGCACGGGCTGTTTTGTTGCGGGAGCGCCGGTATTCATCCTGCGCTGCCGCAGATGGTTGAAAAGGAGCTATTTATCATGAAGAATCTCTCTGTCAAAAAGCTTGCCCTTGCCGGTATGTTCTGTGCCCTGTGCGTGGTGGGCAGCGTGTTCAGCTTTCCCATGTTCGGCAGCAAGTGCGCCCCGGTGCAGCACATGGTCAATGTGCTGTGCGCCGTTCTGCTGGGGCCGTGGTGGGGTGTAGGCGTGGCCTTTGTGGCTTCCCTGCTGCGCAATCTGCTGGGTCTGGGCAGCCTGATGGCTTTCCCGGGCAGTATGTTCGGTGCGCTGCTGTGCGGCCTTGCATACCATAAGACCAAAAACCTGATTGCCACCGTGGTGGGTGAGGTGTTCGGCACCAGCATTCTGGGCGGCCTGTGCGCATGGCCCGTGGCCATCTTCCTGATGGGCAAGAGCGCTGCGGATATCGCTTTCTACGCCTATATTGTGCCCTTCCTCATCTCCACCGCCGTGGGTGCGGTGATCGCCGGTGCAGTGGTGTTCAGCCTGCAGCGCTCCGGCGCTCTGCGCTCCATGCAGAACAGCCTTTCCTGAGCGGAGGTGCCGGGAATGCTCAAAACCGCCTTTGAGAACCTGCGCAGCCGCAGCCCTCTCATCCACAACATCACCAACTACGTTACCGTGAACGACTGCGCCAACATGGTGCTGGCCTGCGGTGCTTCCCCCATCATGGCCGATGATGCCGCCGAGGTGGAGGAGATCACCGCCATCTGCGGCGGACTGAATATCAACATCGGCACGCTGAACAGCCGCACCGTCACCAGTATGCTGCTTGCGGGCAAAAAGGCCAATCAGCTGGGGCATCCGGTGGTACTGGACCCGGTGGGTGCCGGCGCCTCCCACCTGCGCACGGACACCGCCTTCCGCCTGCTGCGGGAGGTGCAGTTCACGGTGATCCGTGGCAACATCTCGGAGATCAAGACCCTTGCCTCCGGCGCGGGCACCACCAAGGGCGTGGATGCGGACGTAGCCGACAAGGTGACCGAGGAGAATCTGGACAGCGCTGTAGCCTTTGCCAAGGCTTTTGCCGCCCGCACCGGCGCGGTAATCGCCATTACCGGTGCTATTGACATCGTGGCCGATGCGCAAAAAGCCTACTGCATCCGCAACGGCAACGCTATGATGAGCAGCATCACCGGCACGGGCTGTCAGCTTTCTGCCCTGACGGCGGCCTTTGTCACCGCCAACCCCGACCACCCGCTGGAAGCTGCCGCTGCGGCGGTGTGCGCCATGGGTCTGGCGGGCGAGATTGCCCACCAGCGGCTCACCCCGCAGGACGGCAACGCCACCTACCGCAATTACATCATTGATGCCATTTACAACATGACCCCCGAACAGCTGGAGAAAGGCGCAAACTATGAAGTGCGATAAACACACCATGCTCCTGTACGCGGTGACCGACCGCGCATGGGTGGGCGAGCAGACTTTGTATCAGCAGGTGGAAAGCGCCCTGAAGGGCGGTGCTACCTGTGTGCAGCTGCGGGAAAAGCAGCTGGGCGACGCAGATTTTTTACAGGAAGCCATCCAGATCCACGCCCTGTGCCAGCAATACGGTGTGCCGCTGTTCATCAACGATAACGTGGAAGTGGCGCTGCAGTGCCATGCCGAGGGCATCCATGTGGGGCAGGACGATATGGCCGCCGCACAGGTGCGCCAGCGCCTGGGTGACGGCGTGATGATCGGCGTATCTGCCCACACGGTACAGGAAGCGCTGGACGCTGTGGCGCACGGCGCGGACTACCTTGGCGTAGGCGCAGTATTTGCCACCCACACCAAGACGGACGTGAGCGAGATGCCCCGGCAGACCCTGCTGGACATCTGCAACGCTGTGGACGTGCCGGTGGTTGCCATTGGCGGCATCCACAAGGAGAACATCCTGCAGCTCAAGGGCACCGGCGTGGACGGCGTGGCATTGGTAAGCGCTATCTTTGCCGCAAAGGACATCGAGGCCGAGTGCCGGGAGCTGCACGCCCTTTCGGAGCAGATCGTAAAATAAACACATTGCAATTCCAAAAAATTCCGCTGTAAAAGGCTTCCCCCGGTCGGGGGAAGCTGTCACCGAAGGTGACTGATGAGGGCGCAGACAAGCTGTATATCGCGGGTCATCACCCCTCATCCGGCGCTAACGCGCCACCTTCCCCCCAAGGGGTGAAGGCTTTTGCGGTATTGCGGATCATAAATCATCATCCCGCGGCAAACCGGGGGCACCACCTTGGGCCGCGTTACAAAATTCATGGAGAAAACCAACATGAAAAGCGTATTTTGCGCAGGTGCCGGCATCCAGAGCGTACTGTTTTTTCTGAATGACGGCTACCTGTCTGCCACCCTTGCCTGCGGGTCGGGAGTTTCTCCGAGGACCGTCCGCTGGGGTGGGACCCTGCTGCCGCAGGCAGTAGGGCGGGCGATGGAATGACCTGCAACAGCAACGACCGCCGCCAGTGGCGGAAACAGGAAGTTGCTGTTGGGGCAGCGGCCAGCAGGATACGAGTGCTGCTCAATGCACGAAGCATCCGCTGGGTGCCGCAACCCGTACTCGTGTCCGAGGAGAAAGCTCCCGGCACGCGGGCTGCCCCACATCACTGTATGACCAGCACCCTGCTGTTCAGAGATAAACTGTCATTTGGAGGAACACAGCGTATGCAGACTTATACCACCCAGATGGATGCCGCCCGCAAGGGCATCATCACCCCGGAGATGGAGATCGTAGCCAAAAAGGAATACCGCACCACCGAGGAGATCCGCCAATGGGTCGCCGAAGGCAAGGTAGCCATCCCCGCCAATAAGCACCACAAGTGCCTGAACCCCGAGGGCGTGGGCTCCATGCTGCGCACCAAGATCAACGTGAACCTTGGCGTCTCCCGCGACTGCAAGGACTACAACATTGAGATGCAGAAGGTGATGAGCGCCGTGAACATGGGCGCAGAAGCCATTATGGATCTGTCCAGCCACGGCAACACCCAGCCCTTCCGCCAGAAGCTGACCCACGAGTGCCCGGTGATGATCGGCACTGTGCCGGTGTACGATTCGGTCATTCACTACCAGCGCGATCTGGCGGAGCTGACCGCACAGGACTTTGTGGACGTTGTGCGTCTGCACGCAGAGGACGGCGTGGACTTTGTTACCCTGCACTGCGGCATCACCCGCAAGACCATCGAGCAGATCCGCAAGCACAAGCGCAAGATGAACATCGTCAGCCGCGGCGGTTCTCTGGTGTTTGCGTGGATGAGCATGACCGGCAACGAGAACCCCTTCTACGAGCACTTTGACGAGATCTGCGAGATCTGCGCCGAGCATGATGTGACCATCTCTCTGGGCGACGCCTGCCGTCCCGGCTGTCTGGCTGACGCCACCGACGTGTGCCAGATCGAGGAACTGGTGCGTCTGGGCGAGCTGACCAAGCGCGCATGGGCGCACAACGTACAGGTGATGGTAGAAGGCCCCGGCCACGTGCCCCTGAATCAGGTCGCCGCCAACATGGAGGTGCAGAAGAGCATCTGCATGGGCGCACCCTTCTATGTGCTGGGACCTCTGGTCACCGATATCGCCCCCGGCTATGACCACATCACCGCTGCCATCGGCGGCGCAGTGGCAGCCGCCAGCGGTGCGGCCTTCCTGTGCTATGTGACCCCCGCCGAGCATCTGGCACTGCCCAATGTGGAGGACGTAAAGCAGGGCATCGTGGCCTCCAAGATCGCCGCCCACGCCGCCGACATTGCCAAGGGCATCCCCCATGCCCGGGACATTGACGACAAGATGGGCGATGCCCGCCGCGTACTGGACTGGGATGCACAGTTCGCCTGTGCGCTGGACCCCGAGACCGCCAAGGCCATCCGCGACGCCCGCCTGCCCGAGGACGACCACAGCGACACCTGCAGCATGTGCGGCAAGTTCTGCGCCGTGCGCAGCATGAACAAGGCACTGGCCGGTGAATACATCGATATCCTGTAAGCTATTCCCGCGCTGAAAGGCGCTTCTTCCTCCGGGACTGCTGCACAAGCGTGCGGCAGTCCCTTTTTTGTAGGACGATTTAAATGCCCTCCGCTGCCGAGCTGCGGCATATTCAGTGGAATTATTATTTTGCATTTGCTGCACTGCGTTCAGTTTGGTCAATCTATTCTATCAATATTTTAGATTTTACAATTCTTCTGTGCTGTACTATAATGAAGTAACAACTTTATTTCTCAAAAGTACAGGAGGCTGTTTTCTTGATAGTTGATTTGATTGAAGCACTTTACCGCCTGCTGTGGGGCGATTTGTTCACCCTGCCGGTGGCGGGCGGCATTGGTATCTCCTTTATGGTGGTGCTGCTGTTTGCAGCCGGTATCGGCTTTACCCTGCGCACAAGGCTGCTGCCGGTGCGGCTGTTCCGGGATATGATCGGCGCAGTGTGCGAAAAAAAGCAGGCTGCGGGCGGGCTTTCCTCCTTCCAGACACTGGTCATCTCTACTGCCACCCGGGTGGGCATGGGCAACCTGGTGGGCGTGGTGGCGGCCGTGTCTGCAGGCGGCGCAGGCGCGGTGTTCTGGATGTGGGTCACGGCCCTGCTGGGTGCTTCCACCTCCTTTGTGGAGTCCACGCTGGCGCAGAAATACCGCGTGCCGGACCCGCTGTACGGCGGCTGGCGGGGCGGCCCGGCCTACTACCTGCATGTGCTGGCCGAGCGCAAGCGGGGCAAAAAGCTCAAACGCTCCGTGTGCGCAGCACTGTTTGCGGTGTCCGGTCTGATCTGCTGGTGCGGCATCAGCCAAGTCATCTCCAACTCGGTCAGTTCTGCCTTTGAAAACGCCTTTCATGTCCCGCCGCTGGCCACCACCGTGGTACTTACCCTGCTGGCGGCGCTGATCGTGCTGCGCAAGAACGCCACCGTGAAAAGCCTTGACTTCATCGTGCCGGTCATGGCGGTGTGCTACTTTGTCATCACGGTGGGCATCGTGGTACTGAATATCCGGCAGCTGCCCGCCGTGCTGGCACGCATCCTTGCCGAGGCCTTCGGCCTGCGTCAGGTGGCCGCAGGCGGCTTTGGCGCGGTGCTGATGAACGGTGTCAAGCGCGGGCTGTTCTCCAACGCAGCGGGCAGCGGCTCTGCCCCCTGCGCCGCTGCCGCTGCGGAGTGCGACGACCCGGTAAAGATGGGTCTTGTGCAGGCGCTGGGCGTATTGATCGATACGGTGGTCATCTGCAGCTGCACCGCCTTTCTGATGCTGCTGGTGCCGCAGGACATCACCGCCGGGCTGACCGGCATGGATCTTTTACAGACTGCCATGCAGTACCATCTGGGCAGCTTTGGCATCGTGTTCATTGCGGTGATCTTAGCACTGTTCAGCTTCTCCACCTTTCTGGGGGTGCTGTACTACGCCCGGGGCAATGTGGCCTACCTATGCGGCGACAGCTGGTGGAGCCAGACTGCCTACAAGCTGCTGACGCTGGCCATGCTGCTGATCGGCGGCACACAGGCCTACACCGTGGTGTGGGATCTGGGCGATGTGGGCATCGGACTGATGACCATCTTCAATATGCTGGCGCTCGTTCCCCTTTCCGGCGAGGCGCTGACCGCCCTGAACGACTACGAAAAGCGCAAAAAGCTACACTGAAAGGAAGCCGCCGCACATAATACGTTGTGCGGCGGCTTCTTTTCAGATAGACGATTCAAAATGCCCGCCGCGTTGCTCTGGGCAAAAACAGCGGAAAAACTATTTTTTATTAGAACAATCCCGGAAAGTCTGCGGACTTTCCGGGATTGTATTTTCACGGAAGAGGTCGTAACCGGAAACAGCAGCTGCAAATGCTGCCTGCCTTGCCCCCTTGCTATAAAAATCAGCTATGCTGCTTCAGGGCGCAGACGGCGATGCTCAAGGCGCTCCATGCGGCCTGATACATCAGCACCGTTGCAATGGAAAGCTGCCAGATGCTGCCCGCATAGGTCAGCAGCACTGCAATGAACACCGAGAAGCACACCGACACCAGCTGCACCGTGGTGGCGCTGGTCTCGGCATTCTGTGCCTGATCTGCGGCCTGCAAGCCGCCGGTCAGGCTGGCAAAGCCCCTGTGGTGGTACAGGCAGCACTTAGGCTTTTCCGGAGCGGCATCAGCGGCTTCAATGGCCTGACACTGCTCACCGTCCAGCACGGTAACCATGCCCTCCGGCAGATGGTACGCCTCTGTGATGTGCCGCGCCGTCAGGCTGGGATCCTTGCTGGTGACCAGCAGACGGATGTTCTCCCTTTGCAGAGAAGCAAGGCTGCGTGCCACATTGCGGCCGCCCACATAGCGCAGCACAAACATGGCGTGCAGGTTGCCGGACACTGCCAGATACAAAATTTGCAGTTCACCGTTTTTGGAATGGCTGTCCTCGTAGTCCTGCTCCGGCAGGGTCACGCCCTCCTGCTCCATGTAGCGGCGGGTGCCGATGAGGATGCGGTTATTGTCGCACCATGCCGAAAAGCCCAGCCCGGTGTGCTGTTCCAGATCCTTGACCGGGAACAGGATATCGGTGCGGTCCTCGATGATCTGGCTGAACAGCCCGCGCAGGGTGTCACAGCTCTCGTTCAGCACACTGGCCGCATACAGGATGGCGCGGTCGATGCGGCCGCCCTTGAAGATGCGGATATCCTCCAGCGTTACGCTGTCGGCGGTAAACAGGTCGTCGGCGTCCAGTTCGATGGTGTCGATGCCGCCCAGCTCCTCAATGGCTGCCCAGCCGGGCACCACAGCGCCCACAGCGGCAGCCGCTCTTTGCAGCCGCAGCGCCGCCAGCCCGGGCACCAGCACCGAGGAAAGGGGTGCGCCCATGCACAGCACGGCAGCAGCCGCAGCCACGGCGCAATTGATCCCGCCGCCGAACAGCAGGAAGGCCACGCCGCTGAGCACTGCTGCCGCCAGCAGAACGCAGGCCACCTTGCGGGCACGGCGCTCACTGGCGCGCTCGCTGAGGCTCTGCTCCACAAAATCATCGCTGGCGGTCTGCACCGGGCGGCTCAGCAGCACCCACGGGTCCTTCTGCTCCAGATCCCGGGCGAGGGCGCGGATCAGATCTTTATCGCGGGTGCGGTAAGCGCCTCGCACTTCGCCGCCCTCTGCCGCCAGCGTGTAGCCGCCCTGCACGGCAGCCAGCATTACCCGGCTGCCCACCAGCGCCAGAAACAGCCCCAGCGCTGCCATACCGGTCAGCAGGCCGATGCCCTCGGTGCTGCGGTAGGCGTTGGCATTCAGCATGGCCACCACTGCCTGCAGCAGCGCTGCCACAGCAGCCAGCGCGGGCATGGTGTCTGCACTGGGACGGCCGCGCAAGCCGGTCAGGCCGTCCCGCAGCACCGGGTAGCCCACAAACAGGCTGGCGGCAAACAGCAGCAGATTGGCGGCATAGAACGCCGCCGGGGCAGCGTCCGGGTCCAGCACCGAAAGCGGCGGCAGCAGACGCTCTGCCGTCAGCCCAAGGTGCAGCAGCACCACAGCCAGAATGCCCGCCAGCACACAGCGCAAGGTCAGCTCTGCGGCCATGTGGTGCAGCTTATCAGTGGTGGATTCCGGCACAGTATCCTCGGCAGGTGCAGCGGTTTCTGCTGCGGGTGCGTCCTCCGGCTGTGCCGGGGTCACAGCTGCATCGGCTGCCGGTGCGGGCACTGTTTCACCAGCAGGAGCGCCGTCCTGCTCCAGCAGGAGCAGCGGCAGGCTCATAGTATCCTCTTTTTCCGGCTTGCGGGCGGCGGGCTTCTCGTCCTCTGCTGTGCCGAACATCTGGAAAATCGACTTTTTCTCAGGCTTTTTCGGCAGTGTCTCCGGGTCTGCCGGAACGCTGGCAAACACCGCCGATGGCAGCTCCTCGGCAGGCTTCTGTGCTGCCTTTGCCGGGGCTTTCTCCGGCTCTGCGGCGGGCTGTGCAGGCGCAGGCTGCACCTTGGGCTGCGGCGCTGCCTGCACAGGTTTTGCGGGCTGCGGGGCAGGCTTTGCCTTGCCGCTCATGCCGTTGAGCATATCCTTCAGCTGCTGCATCTCCCGCTGTTCCAGTTCCTCCTGCGGCAGCAGCGTCTCCGGGGCGTTCTTCGCCTTGGGCTGCTTTTGGGGGGCCGCAACAGGCTGCGGCTCCGGCTGGGGTACAGGCTTTTTCGGCTGTGGATTCACGGAAGCAGCCGCCTTGGGTGCAGGCACAGGCTCTGCCGGGACGGCCTTGACAGGCTCCGGGCGGGCGGGCTGCATCGGCATTACCGGAACAGGATCTGCGGTGCGCAGCTCCAGCGCCATGTCCTCCTGCTCCGGCTGTACCGGCTTTGCATCTGCCCCAAGCAGGATCTCGCCGGTGGGGATCTCCAGCATCGGCTGTGCCGGGGCGGGCGACTCTTCTTTGTCGTGACCGAACAGCTTGCCCAGCAGCCCGGCCTTGGGCTTTTCCTCCACCGGAGCAGGCGCGTCCCGGCGGGTCATCTCCTCGGGCAGATCGATCACACTAGTGCTGAAGAAGTTGCGGAAACGCTCCTCTGCCGAGAGCTCCCCCGCCTGCTTGCCCTTGCGTTCATTTTTATTGTTCGGCATCCTTGTTCCTCCCACTGTTCTGGATGGAGTTTACCGCTTGTTTTATTCTTCTACGGCGCGCTGCGACTGGATCTCGTACAGGATGATGCCTGCCGCCACCGAAACGTTATAGCTGTCCACGCCGGTGCCGGGTGCCGCCATATCCAGCCGCACCACGCCATCACACAGCTTCTTGACCAGCTGGGATACGCCGCTGCCCTCGCTGCCCAGTACCAGCGCGATGGGGCCGGTCAGGTTATTTTTGCGCAGGGACACACCGTCCATGTCGGCGCAATAGACGAACACGCCCTGCTCCTTCAGGCGGCGGATGGTCTCGCCGATGTTTGCCACCCGCGCCACCGGCAGACGCTCGGCAGCGCCTGCGCTGGACTTGATAACGGTGGGGGTGACGGACGCGCCGCCCCGCTTGGGGATGACGATGCCGTGGGCACCGCACAGCAATGCGCTGCGCATGACTGCGCCCAGATTGTGGGGATCCTCAATGCCGTCGCTCAGCACCAGAAAGGGCGGCTCGCCCTTGGCCTTGGCTGCTGCCAGCAGATCCTCCACGGTCGCGTACTCGATCTCGCTGGCAAAGGCCGCTACGCCCTGATGGCTCTCGGTGCCGGTCATCAGGCGCAGCTTGTTGGGGTGCACCCGCTTGACCGTTGCGCCGGCTTCCTTGGCCAGTGCTGTATAGTATGCCGCCACTGCCGGAGCCATCCCCTCGGCAATGAGCACGGTGTCCACACCGGAGCCGCTCTTCAGCAGCTCGGTCACCGGGTTTTTGCCGTAGATCAGGCTCTCGCTCTTCTGCTGCGGCTGCTCTGCATCGCGACGCGGACGGCGCGGCTGGTTACGTTCTTCCATCTTTTTATGCTCCTTCCGTTCCGGGCGGGCAGTGCCGCGCCGGAGCGTTTTATTTTGTTTATGATAATCCAAAATAAAGTATACCATATCTCGCCCGGCTTCGCCACAAATTGCCGGGATTTTATTCCCCGGCGCCTAAATTTTTTTCGACAGAAAGCGTCTTTCCTGCCGGACTGGGCATCTGTAAAAATGTTTTGCACGCTGACCGGGCGGCACGGCACACTTCTGCTGTTTTGCCAAGGCAAAAAGTTTTCCACAAAAAATGTCTATACATTCCGTAAATGCTCCGCAATTTTTCCACAAGTTGAAAACTCCGTGGAAAGTGTGCAAAAGTCCAGCCGTTGCGCCTGTTTTCCGGGTGGAATTAAACAGTTTCCACCGAGTTTTCAACAGCAGCTTCCCCCATATCTTAGCAAAAGTCTTACAATTTGTAAAATTCAAGTCGGAATTATGACAATTTTTTGAACCGGAAATTGTCCGTTTTTGCAATTTCCTCCAACATCATTTTGACGAATGTTAAAATACGTTGAAAACCCACTTCATCCAAGCACAAGGCAGATGTTGCGGCGTATATGGATTTTTGTCTCTAAGCATGATAAGTTTCTGATGCAGCCGCTGGAGCAGCTTTGTGCCGTGCCCGTTCCGCAGCAGCTCTAAGCAAGAAAAAGCGCCTGTTCGGATTGATTTTAGGCGCAGTTTGGGGTATACTAACCATGTGGGCTTGTTAAACCATGCACAATGCGGTGTGTGGCAGAGCCGGAACCCCGATAATTTTTGGAGGTAATGAATAATGTTGGTAAATGCAACCGAAATGCTGCTCAAGGCACGCGACGGCCACTACGGTGTGCCGCAGTTCAACATCAATAATCTGGAGTGGACCAAGGCAGTCCTGACCGCCTGCGAGGAAATGAAGAGCCCCGTCATTCTGGGTGTTTCCGAGGGTGCAGGTAAGTACATGACCGGCTTCAAGACTGTTGCCGCTATGGTCAGCGCCATGGTCGATTCCATGGGCATCACTGTTCCCGTTGCTCTGCATCTGGATCACGGCACCTACGAGGGCTGCAAGGCCTGCGTTGAGGCCGGCTTCTCTTCCATCATGTTCGATGGTAGCCACTACTCCATCGAGGAGAACGTGGAAAAGACCAAGGAGCTGGTTGCTCTGGCACACGCTCACGGCATGAGCATTGAGGCCGAGGTCGGCTCCATCGGCGGCGTTGAGGACGGCGTTGTAGGCGCTGGCGAGATTGCTGATCCCGAGGAGTGCGCAAAGATCACCGCTCTGGGCATCGACTTCCTGGCTGCCGGCATCGGCAACATCCACGGCGTCTACCCCGCAAACTGGAAGGGTCTGGACTTCGAGGCTCTGGACCGCATCCACAAGGCCACCAACAACATTCCTCTGGTTCTGCACGGCGGCACCGGCATCCCCGATGAGATGATTGCAAAGGCCATCAGCCTGGGCGTTTCCAAGATCAACATCAACACCGAGTGCCAGCTGGTCTTTGCTGAGGCCACCCGCAAGTACATCGAGGCTGGCAAGGATCAGCAGGGCAAGGGCTTCGACCCCCGCAAGCTGCTGGCTCCCGGCGCAAAGGCCATCGAGGCCAAGTGCAAGGAGAAGATCGAGCTGTTCGGCTGCGCAGGCAAGGGCTAAGCTGAGGCTTGTATCGTAACCGGTACACCACCCAATAAAGTATGCGACCCCGCCGCACTGTTATGCACAGTGCAGCGGGGCCGCTTTTTATTTTATATGCGAGCACTCAGACGTGGGTCTTTTCCATATCGCCAGAAATGGATTGCATACAGTCCCGCGCCCAGAAGCAGGCAAAAGACTGAATAGCTAAAAATCGGAAGCCGCAGCAACACGAGATTGCCCGCGATCTGGGTAAAGAACCAGCCCGTTCCATACAGAATCACGATATAAAGCATCAGCCATGTAGCATATTTCAGCCAATGCTCCCGCGGCGGAAAGCCTACCTGCTCCATCATCCGGCGGAACAGTATGCAAAACGCCGCCACTGCAACAGCAAGCTGCATCAGATACCCTACGGATAGCTCAAAAACCCAATTTCCAATTACCGGATAGAGCAACAAGCCTTCCACGCCCCACCCAAAAAAGAAATACAGCGGTGCAACATACCAGAAGTAATCTCCGGCTCTCAGCGTTTTCAAGCTTGGCTTGACTTCATCCACAAAGGTCTTTGCGTCCGAGATTGAGTGAAACAGTTCCTGATTTTCCGTGTTGGCTTGGATGGCAATATCAAGTAAATCGCTGCGTACAAGTTCGATGCCACAGAAGTCCCAGCTGACCCGGCGAAGATAGCGGATCACTTCTTTAAGCTGCTCCTGACTTTTTTCAGTCAGCAACTCGGTACGCATCCGGTTTGTTTTTCGCAATGCAAAATACTTATTCATCTGGCTCCTCCTTAAAAATTTTTTCCACCAGCTGACAGAGCCGACTCCAATCCTGCCGAAATTCAAGAAGCGCCTGCCGCCCTTCTTCCGTTACGACGTAATATTTTCGGCTTGGTCCCTTGGGGGAAGGTCTGCGTTCTACCGTAACCTTTCCCTGCTGCTCCAGGCGCAATAGCAGCGGATAGAGCGTGCTTTCACTCAAGTCAGAAAACCCGACCTGTTTCAGATGCATCACGATCTCATAGCCATAGGTCGGCTCTTGCGCAATCAATTTCAGAACACAATATTCCAGAACACCCTTTAAAAGTTGTGCATTGTTTTCCATAAGTCCTCCTCTCCGCTAGTATGTAATGCGTAGTAGCTTATCTACATTGTATTACATAGTAGTGTTTCTGTCAAGTCCTGATCTATTGGCATTACAACCAAAAATCATGCCATATTTTTATGCAACAAAAAAGCCCCGAGACTTTCATCTCAGAGCTTTCTGTTCAAGTCGGCGACTACCTATTTTCACAAGCCGTTTCCAGCTAACTATCTTCGGCACA
>ENA-UONY01000778-UONY01000778.1-human-gut-metagenome-genome-assembly--contig:-CS9-NODE-778-length-34032-cov-5.572358_pt1 | contig 34032 bp, 28 predicted proteins | sample MGYA00242465_ERZ724012 | MGnify/ENA metagenome assembly ERZ724012 | reverse complement strand
TGAAAGGACGAAACGCATGGTACAGTTGGGAGAGAAAGTTTCCTTCGTTGCTACCTATAAGTCGGATTTGCTGGAGAAGAATGGTTGGCGGCTTAGTACCTTTTTTACAAAGTACGACCCGACATATTTTCCTGGCCAGCATAAGGAAACTGACGTCGGTAAGGAGCTGAAATTTACTGCCAAGGGGAAGTTCGCACCATCATATCCCGGAGAGATTCTGGAATTGACAGGCGAATGGACCTTTAATAAAAAAGGGCAGGACTATCAGTTCGTTGTCCAATTGGCAATACCGAATGTTCCTACCGATAGAGAGGAAAGCCGTAAATTTGTTCGCTGCTCTGTAAAAGGCATCGGACCCAAGCTGGCTGACCAAATTATTGCGTGGTGCGATGGAGACTTATCCAAAATTTCCGAGCAGCCACGCGTTGTGGCTGCATCTATCAAGGGCCTATCAGAGCGTAAAGCAAAGCTACTTGCCAGCAAGATTGACGAGGCGTCTGCAACATCTGCTTTGACCAGGCTGCTAAAACGGGTCATTGAATCTGCTACGATTCGCAAATTGGTAAACACCTATGGCCGTGACGCTTATGAACGTGTTACTCAGCGGCCTTACGATGCCATTAACATTATCGGTTTCGAGAACGCCGACCGCATCGCTCTTGCTATGGATTTCAAGCCCCAGAAGGAGGAACGTATCGATGGCGCTGCACTTTATGCCTTAAATGTTCTACGAGCCAAAAAGAATTCTATTATCGTACCTAAAGCTGCTCACCGTGAAGCAATGAGAAAGCTTCTGGATATGAATGTGCCCAAAGGTGCGGTCAAGCCTGATATGATGAATGATTCGATTACTCGGCTCAAAGCCAAACGGATTTTGGCCGGCGCAAACGAATATTTCTATCTGCGGGAAGACTGGGAGATGGAAAAAGACTTGGCACAGCGAATCTTTACTCTAGGTCAGGCCAAATCCAGTGAGGAAGAGGCAGCTCGGTTTTGCGCTGCTTTCGACCTTTGGAAAGAGCGACACCCTGATATCAAACTGCATCAGAACCAGTCTGCTGCAGTCTATGGCGCAGCGAATCTGTTCAGTGTTGTTACCGGCGGACCTGGTACCGGCAAGACCACTGTGTTGAAGGCTATTATGGAAACATACGAAATCCTGTTTCCTGATAGTCCTATTACGCTGATGGCTCCAACAGGTCTGGCCGCAAAGCGTATGACGGAATCGTGCGAACGTAAAGCTCTGACCATTCATAAAGCGCTAGGTCTCAAACCGGCTGATACAGCTTCCGGATTTGAGAGTGCGCAAGACAAGAAAATTCCGGGTGGATTGATTATTGTCGATGAGTTCAGCATGGTTGGTATTCACCTGGCAAACTTCTTACTTTCGGCTATTGAAGTTGGCAGTGATACTCGTATCGTGTTTGTTGGTGACATCGACCAGTTACCGCCGGTAACGCCGGGTTGCGTTCTTCATGACCTTATTTACTGTGGCAAGGTTCACGTTACCAGGTTGACGAAGAACTTTAGACAAGCATCTGGTAGCTGCATTGCTGATGTGGCCGTCAAGGTCAACACCGGCAATGTTCGTGACCTGAAGTTTGAGAAGGACTGCCAGTTTCTGGAAGTGCAAGGTGACGATAATATCGTCAAGGGAATTGTGAACATGTATGTGCGGAGTATCAATAAGTTCGGCTTTGAGCAGACCTTTTGCATTACACCGACGCATAACAGCACAACTGACCCCCTCTCCAGTAATTCGTTGAACCGTCTTTTGCAAGACATCATTAACCCTTTGAAAGGTGAAAATAGTGAAGTTGTCGTCGGCAACTGGAAGTTCCGAGTAGGGGACAGAGTCATCAACAAAAAGAATGCCGAGGACGTCATCAATGGTGACATCGGCTATATTATTGAGATAATTCCGGAGGACGTTGGCGTTTCCCTGAAAATTGATTTCAGTGGTAACATTGTTACGTTCCCACCCGAGAAACTGAAAAATCTGGAATTGGCGTACGCTATTACGGTGCATTCTTCACAAGGCTGTGAGTTTGCATCGGTCATTACGCCAATCAGCGAGCGACATCATTTCATGCTGACCCGTAACCTCGTTTACACAGCAATCACGCGTGCTAAGAAAAACATGCTTTTGATTGGCGACCGCAGTGAGATGAACGCATCGATGGTCAACACAAAAGTAAGCGCACCAAGTGATATGCTGCTTGCCAGAATCCGGAGTATCCACCCCGAAGTTGAGGCTCAATCGGCTTAATCACAAACAATATCATACTATTTGCCCCGCATGGAACTGAAGTTCTGTGTGGGGCTTATTTTTTTGCTACTTTCATTTTCAATGAAAGCTTATTTACACTTTTTCGTAAAGTGCGCTTACACAAAAGGTATGACGCAAAGTAGATAGACTGTATAAGGCAAAGGGAATGGAATCCCGATGCAAAGAAAATTTGTGGCAAGCGCCACGCAGGAAAGGAGGAAAACCCCAATGGTTTCTGCAATCTCTACTCGGATTCGTAAAGTGCGCAATAATGTGGCGGCTGTCTATGCTTCCACGTTTGCTGCGTGCCTGACCACTATGAACGCTTTCGCTGCAGGAGAGGTTGGCAACGATGTGTTTGGTGGTATGAAGAACACCATAAGTCAAGTAATCAACAGCGCCATTAGTATGTTGCAAGCGTTCGTTATCCCTCTTGCGACAGTCGCTTGCCTTTGCGCTATTCTGATTATGTATTTGCCTGGTATGTCCACCAAAACCACTGACCGCTGCAAAACCGTTATTTGGAGCTGCATCGCGACCGTTGTTATTGCGTTTGCTCTCGGTGCCATTCTCAATCTGGCCAAAACAATCGGTAGCAGCATCCAGTAATTTCCAACATCCCAAGTCGATTTACCACTTTTGTTGCGGTGCGCCGTATAGGCGTAAGCTGACCAATGGCTGCCCCACACGGGCAGCCATATTTTATTGTGCGAAAGAAAGGAGGAATGAATATGGATATTATTAACGGGATATATTCTTGGTGGCACGATTGGCAATCTATTTCTCGGAATCATTCAAACACTTGTTAATCTAATCGCCTCCGTCCTTATAAGTTGTTTGGCCGCTGTTGCCGAGTTGTTTTTGCAGGCAATGGCCGTTACGCCAGACCAGATAGAGGGATGGCTCGGTTCCGATTTGACAACTGGGTCATGGGCCGATTTTGTAACATTTTTTGGACTCGGCATAGCTATGTGTTTTGCTCTTTGGGAACTTCTTCGCGGCCTAATGGCCTCCATTCAAGGAGAAAACCCTCCTATTCGGCCCGGAGTTGTTGGTATCCGGCTGCTAATTTTCGGTGCGTGGACAGTGGCTGGAATTCCATTCTCAAAGCTGATTTTTGTTATCGGCTCACAAATATATTCTGCCACACCGTTTAGTGCTTACACAAATGGCGTAGCCACCGATATCATATCGTTGGGCGGGAATCTGTTGAATTCCCTTGGTACATGGGTTTCGAGTACATTACTTGCATTGTTTGGACAAGTTGACTGGGCAACCTCAATTGTGAGCCATATTTTGGGCACAATCCTTCTCTTTTTGTCTATGTGGGGATTCATGAAGTTGCTCTTTACCTGCACACAGCGTTATGTAAGCCTTATTTTCTATACGTATTTTTCGCCACTTGCTATTGCTTGCGGTGTAAGCAATTCCTGGTCTCGCATTACCTGGACATGGTTCAAAACACTGCTGTCAACGATTATACTCTGGATACTTGATGTTTGGTGTATTTTCGGCGGCGTTAGTTTACTCCGAGCTGGCGTAAATGCATCGGCCAACCAAAATGACCTAATTACATCTCTGTCTTGTTTACTTGTAACCTATGGTTTCATGCATGTTGCTCTGGCGTTCGACGGCATCATGTCCCAGTTTGGTGCAACTGTAACTAAAACAACGGGCAGCTTGATGGGTGACCTGCGTGACATGATGATTATGGGGCATGTCGCTTCTGGTATTGCCAAAGAAGCTAAAAACGTTGCGGGCAACATCGGTGCCGCAGCTACACATGGTACTGGAATGGGAACCGCTGGCAAGTATAAGAATTTTGGCACAAGCAAACACAACCAGGGAGAAGCTCGCACCGGTTGGCAGCAGGCCAAGGATATCGGATTCGCTGCATTTGCAGGAACCTCCATCGGCAGTGGCATTCTTGGATTGGCCGATAAGGCGGCGGGTATTCCCAAAGCTCTCGGTGCCATGCAAAAAGAAGCGCAGGCAGCAAAACTTAATGGTGCCAAAGTGCAGATGAATAAAGAGAATGCTGCACTAAATGCGAAGTACCAGGGCAAGGGACAAGGTACTCTTCCTGGCAATTTGCCGGCACCTAATACGCCAGAGGGTAAAGCGCTTGCTTCTGAAAAGAATGCTTTGGCGAACAAGTATGCTGCCAAGGGTGTTTCGATTGATGACCTTGCCAACGACTCTGCTGTAATGAAGGATATGACCGAAAACACTCTGTTTGACCCGAAGAATCCCGAACTTGGAACAATGAAGGAGAACGGATTTGAGTGTGTTGGGTTTAATCCTGGTGCAAACGGCGCAGGCAAAGCGACTTTTGAAAAACGTGATGCTCAAGGCAATTTGCAAGAACGCCGTGAAATGCAGCATCTTGCAGCTCAACCGGTATCTGCGGATAAAGATGGTAAACCACTCACTAACGGAATGGTTGCAGGCGCCCCTTCTAAGAGCATGTACACAGGCGACGTAAGTCGAATGCAGATTTCTTCGCCGATTGGTAATACAGGCGCTACTGTTACTGGTCAAAACGAGAATGGTCAGTTTGTTAACCAGAGCATTCGTCCTCTTGGCGCCAAAAATGCTGATGGCTCTCAGCCTGTCACGGTAACAAATATGGATAAGAATGGTGTGCCTGACACGCAACAGCAGTATACACTAAAACCAGGTAAATCTATCCGTGATGGCGCAGAAGCTTTGGCAAGCGGAAATCTTACGGATACATTCGTCTCTCGTAAGAACCCCGATACCGGAAAGATGGAACCTGTTGCTTCGGCTCCCACCCCAGTCGGCGATATGGCTAAAACGGGAGCAGAAAAGGTCGAACCGGTATATAGCCATAACAAGCCCGTATCTGTTACCGGTGCCACAATTGGTGGCGGCGTTGCCAATAACCCTAATAGGGCCTACGGCATCAGTGCCGGTAAAGAAGATGCTCAAGGCAATGTGCCTTTGGCCGCCACTGACGTACGTGGTGATGTTGTTGCTCGTACATCGATGCCTGCAGCAGAACTTGAGCAGGCGCTCGAAAAGGGTGGTTCAGACCTGGATAACGCCATGCATAAGGCGTTCGCGGGTACAGCGGTTGCCTCTTCTGAAGGTAGTGAAGTAAACGGTTCTACTGCGGGTGCAAACGTCGATACCAGTCATCAATCTACAGGTTTTGCTTCGGGAAGTCCAAGTGGTGGCATTGATGCCGATGCTGGCACTGAAGATAACAATGTTCCGCCTCCGCCTAGCCATACTTCTGAGGAAAACAACGGAGAAGCCTTAAATCAAGCCCCGGCCAAACCCGAGCCTACACTTGAAAAGAACGATGTCGGTGCGGCAAGTGAGCATGGCAGCGGACTGGATAGGACTGATATTGAAGCCGCGCATCCTGAACCGGCCCACGTAGATGGAGTCCAGCCACAAGAGTCGGCAACACCTGTTGTAAGAGAAGTCACTGCGCAGACCACTACCACTGTGGAAACGACTTCGCCAGAACCGGCAAATGTCAGTACTGCAGTGCAACAACAGGAAGCACAAGCTCCTGTGGCGCAGGAGTCGGTTGCTCAATCTGCTCCACAACCGGGCAGTCCGAGTAGTCCTGAGCCCACACAGCAAGATTCTGAACCTGCACAACAAGATAAAGCCAGCGGTTCTCGTGGCGCAACCACTTCGTATTCGACAAAGTCAGAAAACAGTGAGAAGCGGCATTTTGGCGTATCGGAAATGTTTATCGGTGGTGACGGCCAATCTGACGATAGCCGTGATGCCGCATTCGAAGAGAACGATGAAAACGCCAAGAAAACTAAAAACGCCGCAAAACAACGCCAGAAAGGGAAAGGAAAATCTTTACCTCATGGGCGTGACCCGTATAAATCGTAATTGCAATTTTTGTACCCATGTACAGAACCCTGTACATGGGTATTGCTCACCGGCAGGTCGCCTCCACGCGGTGTGAGCGGACAGATATCTTCTGACTGAAGGACCTTAATTCTGCAAAGGGAAGGAGTTGATGATGCGTGGCAAATGGATATAATGATGAATTCTTCAATGGCGATGACCAATCACAATCTCTTGAAAATGATGCCAGAGAGATTGGGGATATAGCCAAAGATGTAAAAAATATTGCCGACAAGGTTAAAGACCATCGCAGTAAAGATGCGAACGAAGACACTAACGGCACAAACGCAGGAAGCAAAAATGTCCCGTCAGGTGCTAATAATGTGGGTGGCGCCAACCAGGTGCAGCCAAATGCAGCACAGGCAGGTGGTGATGCCGCTGCCAACATGTCTACAAGTGGTGCGCCTGGCGGCGATGTGGCTGCGGGAAGTGGTGCTACCTCGAATGCGGGAGCGTCTGCAGGAGCCGGCACTACCATTGGGACATCCGGCGGAGCGGAAGCCGGCGCTGCTGCAGCAGGAGCTGGTTCGGCAACTGCGTCTGGTGGTGCAGCAGCTGCTGAAGCTGGTGGCGCGGCGGCAGGAAGTGCCGCCTCTGCAGGTGCAGCAGCAGGCGGAGCTGCTGCCGGTGGCGCAGCTGTTGCAGGAGGAACAGGGTGTGCAGTTGTTGGTGGTGGTTGCCTCGTTGTCGTGGGAGGCATAATCCTGCTCTTTGCACTGCTATATATTATTATACTTCCTGTAAATACCTTGATTTATGGTGCTGAGGCCGTTGGCGACGGAATTACAAGTTGGTCGCAAAGGGTCGGGCAAGATTTGAGCATAGCGAAGTACGATTTCATGATTGATATGTATAACATATCGAGTGCGTTAGAAAACTTCGCTTTTCACATTTTACATCCAGGACAAGCAGCCGCCACTGACGAAATTCTTGCGGAACTAGATGAGAAAGAACTCACGTTGGCGTCTGATGACTTTGCTCCCGAATATACAGACACGACCAATAGTATGGTCACAACGCTGGACGGCGCTTTCCGTCAAGGTTGGGCGCGAACCGTCCAAACCGCAGAATATCGTGCGGGTTTGATTTCAGCAACTGTTGCCGAAGGTTCAGGAACTGTAACGGACGGGTATGACTCAGAGGAGCTTTGGAGTAGTTCTGAATTTTGGGCAGATACTTCCAATTGGAGCTCTGGCGACGATTATTACCAACAGGGGGATTGGACCCCGACACCTGGTGAGACATATCAAGGTCAGCCTACAGGTGAAAAAGTCACAATTTCTGTCCGGACAATTCCTGATATCGATGCAGATGGGATACCTGATAACTTTGTAGATGAAGATGCTAACGGAAATGGTGTCCTTGATGAAGGCGAGGATTTAAATGGCAATGGAGTCCTGGATACCAATGAAGATAAAAACGGAAACGGTATTCTGGATGCAGGAGAAGACATCAATGGAAATGGACTTCTCGATATGGCAGATACTGAGATATCAGAGCCTTGCTATATGGATGCCATCATCAAGTTAATTACTCTCCAAAACTGTGCCGAACAAAGCATCCTTCTTAATGACGATGAAGATGGCAATATTAAACGATATGGCGTTGATGCCACTTTCTCGGATGACTCAATTGTTGGGGATGAAAATGCATCGGCAGAAGAAAAGATGAAAAGCACTGAATATCAGTTGCTTCGACTCGGCGGCGAAATCGCTGGACGCGGAATTCAACGGCAAGACCTAAATTCCGAACAGGAGTTTGACAGCATCTATCAAATTGTTACGGAAACTAAAGTAACAGAAACACCGATTGTTCATGACGTTGAAATCCGTTACAAAAGCGGTTCACATGAAGAACCATTGCTTGACCAATATGGAAATAGGCAATACGACTATAACGGTCAGTTGATTACCCATACAGTTGACGATTACGACTATAAGCATGACCACTACGAGGTGTCTGTAAATGTAACGGTAACGACCACTTACTCGGTCATCCTTCGCCGTGATGCCAAAGATATGATTGCCAAGGAAATCGCTAAGACGCTTACAGACGAGGAGTCGGACGCATTCTATGCAGCCATGGATGATTACTACGCCATGCAGTATGAACTGCTTTGCGAATTGTACGGCATTGTGCCGTACGCATGGGAGAACGCCGGTTCGCCCATTGGCGGTAGCGGATATCCGGCCGGATTAACACCTGAGGAATTGGAACAACTGTTGGAAGAACTTGCCATTGACCCAAACTCTGCACGAGGAAGAATAGTTTCTGTTGCATTGGCTTCTGTCGGCAAATTCACATACAGCCAATCTAATGGATTTAGAACCGGTGTCAATTCAGGTATTTATAGCCCTGGCAATGTAAACTACACAGGAACCACGCATGATTGCTCCAGTTTTGTACAGTATTGCTACTTTATGGCAGGAGTTCCATTATCGCCAACAAACACTTCTGGATATGCAAGCGCTATTGCAAGCGGTGAATTGATTGAGATTTCGCCAAGTGAAGTTCAGCCCGGTGACCTACAGGTTGTATATCCGAACGGTTATGAAGGTCATGTCTGGATGTACGTAGGAAATGGCAACTGGTGTGAATGCACACCAGATGGTGGCGTTCGTGCGGATAACTGGTCAGAACAATTCATGACTTCGCATCCTTCCCACTATGTTCGTTCCGTCTTTTTGCAAACCGCCGAATGAGAGGTGAACTAATAAATGGCAAAATCAAAGAGTAAAAGGTATGGACACAAAAACTATATCCTACCAATGATTGGGATTGTGCTTGCATTTATCGCAGTGGCAGTTGGCTTCTCGTTGTTGACACATCGAGAAGCAACGCCTGATTCAGCACCTATTGCAACAGCAGAAACCGCTGAGCCTACTCCAGAGCCAAGCGCTCCTGCAACAGAAGAAACCGCAAGTGCTGATTTTGTTCTTTTGGATAGTGCAGAACCGACGCTCCAGGGACATAACGGCTACTTTACACAAGAGGAAAACGGTGAAAAAATCTGGGAACGTGATAAGCGATTCGCTGACGAATGGTGTACTGACGATACAGCAGTAGAGGGGCTGAAGACATTCCTCGGGAACCAAGTATATGCCGTTCCAACTTCTGCCATCGTTGGGGCTGAAAATGTTGACCCGTCGAATGATGAAACTGTCTATATTCAACTCTACGGCTATTCTCCAAACGTTGTAGATGCAGATGGATATGTGCGCAACACATCTATTTGGATGCGTCAGGAGTTCACAGGTAAACGCATTTACGTATTTGAAACCAACGAAGAGCTGGAAGACGCTCAGAAAGCATGGGATAACGGGCAAGCGATTCTGAATGGCGAAGTGAGTGATGAGAATGCCCTTATCGTAAATGGCCGACTTGTTACAGGGGCAAATGTTCAGAATGTAGATGGAGAATGGTATATTCCTCTTCTTTATGTCGCTTCTGTTGTCAATCCAGACCTCTATGTAAACAACACGGAAGCTCAAACACTGACAATCCCACTTCAAGGGACCTATGCCGGTGCCACCATTACAGTGCCATATGCATTGCGTGGTGTTGGTAGTCAAGCGGCTACGGACACTTTTGAAGCTGGTAACTATAACAGCAACCTTGGCGAAGGTACAAGTAACGAGGTGTACTGGACCGATACTTTCCGTGCCGGTGATGGCAATGCCTGTTATGTTCCTGCCTCCGAATTAAGTCGCTACACAGGTTGGTACATTTATACAAACGGCAACGCGATTCATGTGGTTACTGATGAAACCGATGTGAGTGACCTGTTTGTGCTGGATACCCGTGGTAATAGAACTGCAGAAAACCAAATTGGCAATGATGGCGATACCATTATTAAGTATACTGACCCGTTTGACCCTACTCTTCACGACATGATGGAAGAGGATGGAGTGATTGATAAAGATGGCAATTTCGTCGAGGATTATCAGGAATCGCTAAACGTAGGAAATGACCATGAGGAGGCTGCTGCACCATGATAGACAAATTAAAAGCCTTCTTTAAGGTGGAACCCCAAGAAGAAGGTAAGAAAGAATCTTTTGCCGACCGCATCAAACAGCTTCGGGATAAGTGCCTTGACCTTATCAAAAAGCTCGATAAACAAGCACAAGCCATCTATATCGGCCTTATTGTGGCAATGATTATTCTTGCTCCATGGCTTGTCGGCTTTTTCACAATGATTTCGCTTGCACTGGAAGGCCAGTACTCTTTGAGTTTTGCTGCCAGCCAATCTGCCGGGCAATATATGATTATCGGGTTGTTTCCAGGACTTGGTCTTGCGTCGACAATCTTTGTCTATATTCTTGGCCTTGGCGTTATGATGCTGACTATCATTATACGGTCACCAGACCTATCGCCAATTTCCGAAACGGATGAACGTGGCGTCAATTTTGCCGTAGACGGAACGTATGGCACTGCGAAATGGATGAGCAAAGACGAAGCTAAAAAAGTCTTTTGTGTGGGTGATATTCGTGATGCAACTGGGTACATCCTTGGGCAGTTTACCACAGAGGGTAAAGAGTGCATCTCGTTGCCAATGGAGGCGCCTGGCAATAAGAACTTCCTGGTTATTGGCAGCCCCGGACGTGGCAAAACATTCTCCGTTGGTTTTAATGTGCTCTTCCAGGCCATTATCCGTGGCGAAAGTGTGGTTGCCGTTGACCCAAAAGGTGAGTTGTGCGAAATCAGCTACAATTTATTCAAACAGCATGGCTATATCGTATGGGTCTACAATATGGTACATCCCGAACGCAGCAACGCATGGAACTTCTCTGAAGAAATCTTTGATGTCAATACGGGGCGTATGGATTTCAGCCGTTTGACCGCGTACGTAGACATCGTCATGACAAACACGATGGATGGCGAGAAAGAAGATGGATTCTGGGGTCCCGGTGAACGTAACTTGTTCCAGGCGGTCGTGGCGTATAATGGTTGGAAATTTGAACAGACCTATGAGGAGAACTTAAATCGAGCTGCTGACCAATGGGAAGAACAGGAACTTCCATTTATCTCGGATGAAGAAAAAGAAAAGCTGTTTTCTATTATCCGTGACCCGAAAAAGAATCTGCGTGAAAAAGAGAACGCATTGCGGCTTATTATGAAAAGTAGCAATTTGGTTGGCGAAAATGAAATCGACGGGTATATTCGTGAAATCAAAACCGCTTCTGACCCTGTAACGATTGACCGGATTTTCGGCATGCTTGTGAAATATGACCTGAACGAGGTCATGCAGATGTTTGATGAGGCCAATATCCCTACATCACATCCCGCCTCAATTGCATGGTCCATGTTCAAGCACAGCGATGCAAAGATTCAGCCCAATTTCGTGCAGGGCCTTTCTCAACGACTAAAACTGTTTGCCAATACCGACATCAATTCCATGTCGGCACACGAAGATATTAACTTCCGCACATTGGGTGACAGGAAATGCGCTATATTCTGTGTCATTTCGGATAAAGACTCTTCACGTAAGCTGCTGACCAGTCTGTTCTTCTCATTCCTGTTCCGTGATGTTTCTGATGCGGCCGACGAACTCGGAGCAAAAAACCGCATTCCTGTAAACGTGATGTGTGACGAGTTTGCAAATATTGGCCATATCCCGGATTTTGACCGCGTCATTTCAACGGTCCGTTCTCGTAAGATTTACTTGACCATCATCATTCAGAGCGTTACGCAGTTGGCAAAAGCGTACGACGAATATGACCAGGGCACAATCATCGAGGGCTGCGACACGGTCATCTTCCTGGGGTGTAATGGAGACGCAAACGCCGAATTCATTAGTAACCTAAGTGGCATCGCCACTATCATCACGAATAGCGTTCGGGACAACAAGAATGTTTCCGGTATGCGCGGCATTGCCCAAGGCTATGCAACGAGCGAAGGTGCCGGTAAACGCAATCTGGTTACCCCAGACGAAGCAAAACACATGGGCGTGGAAGAAATCTATATCTATCACGCGGGACATCAGCTGCTGAAAGCAAAACGCTGTGGATATATCTGGCACCCATTCTACCGCGACGGGTTGCCAGAGGCAATGCCTCTTTCAAAATTCCCACGTACTGAAGAAATTTACGGACCGTATGTCAGTATTTTTGAGGACGTATCAGAGGTTGACATTAAGAACCAGAAGATTTGGAACAGTGTTAATGCCCGGCTTAATCAGATTTCGCAAAGCGGCAAGAAGCGGCGCACCAACACACAAGACAGTAGTCATGCTGCCGATTTGGACACTGCGGATGATGCTGAAAGTCCTGTTGTAAGTGATAAGCCGAAGCCCCAAGCAAAAGCCCCACAAAACCCGAAGGCAAAAGCCAAAAAGCCAAATGGTGGTTCGGCTAACTCCACGGCTCCGATGCAGAGTTTTACTAAACGGGCATCACCTTATGATAATGGCGATGATGAACACCAAAAGCGGGGCAACCCCGCAAAGCAAGTATCCGATTCTAATACGACTATTCCAAAAGACAAAACTGCACAAAACAGTTTGGCTGGAATAGGGAATACCTTCAACTCACATTTCTGATATTTTTTCGCTTAAGAGGCATCCATGTGATGCCTCTTCTTTTTATACCCATTTTGTCGGCGCCCGCGATGCAGCGCGGGTTTCGAATAGATAAGCTGGTGCATCCGTTCAATGCACCGGCCGCACTTTGAAAGGAGTTTTTTAAATCATGGACGAAAACATGAAAGACACCGAAATTCAAGAAACCGAAATGCAGGATAAGCCTGATGAGGCCGCAGAAGCGGCTGTTTCCGAACCCATCAACACCGAGTCTGAGGCCCCGGCTAATGAAGAGGCCCCTGGCAAAGAGACGCAAACGACTGAGGCCGAGCCAGATGGTAATGCCGAGCCCGAACAGAGTGAAGAACAACAGCCTGCACAGGCTGCCCCACGTCGTCGGCGCCGTACTCGTGGTCAGCGTGATGAAGCTGATGTGGTTAGCAAGAGCGCCAACTATATGGGTGCATACTATGATGTTCAGCGTGCTGATGTTGCCTACCAGAAAGAGCTCAAGGGCATTCAGGACATCATCGATAACAACACCCGTGTTTCTCGTACCGGCGAAGGCGAATACCAGTACATGGTTGCCATGATGACCGCAAACGACGAAGTCCGTGAGGGCAATGACCCCAACAATCTTCGTGCTGTCCGTGTCTATGCCGTTCAGGTTCTGCCGAATGGGGCCGGATACGGTACACTGCGTCTGATGTTTGACGGCGATGATTTCACCGCCTATTCCAACATCGTTCGTAATGAGGAAGACAGCGATTCCGATATGCTGCGCCGTCAGCGCCGGTACACGAACCACGCACCAATGAGCAAGTTCCAGTGCGTACCTATTAAAATCGTGTACCCGGAACCGGATGAGAACGGATATGTCGGTCTGCCCACCGTCATTTGCTCCCGTGCCTTCGCCATGGAGAAACAGCAGGATAAGTTCTTCTTCGGCGATACGCCGCTTGCCAAAGTCGGTTCACATGGTCCTGCCTACATCATGTCGGTGGATAACAATGGCGTCCGTGTTGAGTTCATGGGCATTGAGACCCGTATTACTCGCGGGCAGCTGACTTCCCGTCATCTCGTGACCGACGCAACTGAATACTACAAGCCCGGTATGGCCATCGATGTGGCAATTCGTGAACTTGAAGTCGACAAGGAGAATCGGACGATTCAGATTCGTCTTTCCGGCGTCATGCGCGAAGTACAGCTCGGCCTTGTCAAGAATGTCAAGAGCATCGACCTGTCTACCAAGCCTCATGAGCTGGCCGAAGTCGTTGTTGTCACGCAAAACCATTACATCGTTCGCCTTATTTCCTGGGGCATCATCGGCATTATCGCCAAGGATAACGTTCGTCCCAAGGTACCTCTGGCAGTCCGTGACCATGTTTTCATGGAAATCACTGGTGTAAACGAAAAGTACAACCGTGTAATCGGCAACTGCTACAAGGTTTAATCCCATTACCCCGGACCATGCGTCCGGGAACCGCTTATGTTGACGGCCTTCGCGTGGCGAGCGGTGAACAACAGCCTGACGGCTGGCTAACGTCAACATTCCATTTTAAAAATTCATAAGAAAGGAGCCTATCGTGTTGCTACGAACTGATTTGTCAAGATTTGTTGACGCATAAAACAAAGACGATACCTACATTACTATTTTGAGGAAACTACAGAGTGGGGAATCCATTCCGTGGGTCTGGTGCGTATTTCCTCGCCTAAAGCGGGTTAAAAACGCAGAAAACAGCGACCGCTTTATTACCGGAAAAAGAGAAGCGATACAATACCTTGCACATCCCGTGCTTGGAGCGCGGCTAAGAGAAATAACGCAAACTGTCTTAGCGCTTCCTGCAATCGATATTTATGACGTCTTTGATGACCTCGACTTCTTCGATTTTCATTCCAGCATGACGCTCTTTTCTCTTTGCGGAAAAGACCCTCTGTTTAGGGACGTATTGGAAAAATATTTCTCTGGTGATTACTGCGAGTACACAGTCGAACTTTTGCAACCAAGATTCAAACGGATTCTAAATCGAGCATTTATCATTTGAAAGCGAAAGGGGATATTTATGGTTCAGAAAAATGAAGCTTCCACGTTACCGGTGGAGGTTGAGGTTCAACAAAGAGCGTCTACGCTTACGATAACAAGTTTTACAGCGATAGGTAAAGATGATGTGGAGGAAACCGTAGTAAGAAGTCAGCTTGAACAGCTAAACAAAATTGCCAAAGACGGTTTTTACACATATGCCTATAACGGACTACAGTACCTTATCAAATACGTGCAGCGGCTTGTTCTATATGACGCAACTCGGAAAAATAGTGCCATCCAAGGTGCGATTGATGATGGCGTTATCCATTTGCGGGCCGCCGCATTTTCAATCCTACAAGGAGGCCATGAATAATGAGTAGTGGTTATAGAGCAAGAAGAATTCCCGTAAATGTAACTGACTCAGGCCGCTGCTTTAATGGCCTATTCCGAACCCGTAATGTTATTGAAGGACTTATCTTGGCCGCCGGTCCAGCACTGTTGGTTGGTTTCTTCTTTAATCCAGCAGAACTCACCCTCAAAATTCAGGTTTTAACTGTGGCGGCTGGATTACCGCTCGTAGCTGGCGTATTTGGCGTTCCACCTTATAGTCTTGTCGAATTCCTATCCCTTTTTATTCGCTATTCGAAGGAAAAGCACTATGCAAAATATAATCCACGTCTTAAATGGGAGACTAAACCCGAATATCTGATTCACGGGTATGAGGAGCCATTTACCAAGACACTCATGAACGCCCTTGATTTGCTTTTGAATCGTGATTCGAAAAAGGAAGAAACCATCGATAGAAATATTACAAATCCAACGCATGATGAACGGTTTATAGAGGATGCTGACTTACTGCGCGAACTTGGACAGACTCCGGATGACCTGAAAACACCATCTCAGCTTCGTGCAGAAGCCAAAGCAAAAAAGAAAGAGGCAAAGGAAGCCGCTAAGGCTGCGAAACGGAAAGAACGTGAGGAACGGCGTAGTCGGCGTAAGGGAAAAACGCAAGAGGGGAGTGATGAATGATGCTTTTCAAAAAGAAAGAGGAAGCCGCTGCAGAATCTGAAGCGCAGAAAGTCGAGCAGGAGCGTATTGAGGCCGTTGAAGCTCGCCGCAAGGAAATCCTTTCTCAAAAAAAGCGCAGTGAACGGGCTCGCCAAAAGGCTGCGGCCCGCAAGGCGAAAGAGGAAGAGGAAGCCCGCCGGGCTATCTGGATTGACTCTACTCAGACCTGTACCCATGTACAGGATGTAATAGATAGCGTCATCGTAACCGACGATAAGCGTTATCTGAAAATCATCGAGGTTGTACCACAGAACTTTGATATGCTGTCTGTCCGCAAACAGAATGCTGTCGGTGATTCTTTTGGTGGTCTTTTGAATGTCATTCCTTACCGCGTCCAGCTCAAGTGTTTTTCACGCAAAGGTGACGTGGAAGAACTTATTGCCATTATGCGAGAGAATATGGCTGGTGAGACCAATGAGACCTGCCGTGCCATGCAGGAGGACTACCTGCGCCTGATTCGTGATACCGCACACACCGTTGGCGTTAAACGCCGTTTTTTCATTATCATGGAACATAAAGATTCGGCGATGGCTGACGGCACGAACTTTGATGACACAGTTGCCAACCTCAACAGTTTTGCAGCCATGCTTCGAAGTCGTTTACTGGAATGCGGCAATACAGTCCTTGATACTGGCGACACCGATGAAGGCGTCAATTCTATTCTTTACGAGATTCTGAACCGCCAGCTCTCTGAAACAACTCTTTTCCGTGACCATGCGGAGGAAGTATTCAATAACTATGAGTTAGAATCTATGAAAGCTGCAGAGAACGGCGAAGAGAAGAAAACGGCGCTGATTGCTGCTAACGAGTTCATTGCTCCACAGTGGATGGATTTCATGCATGCTCATTACTGCGTTGTGGACAATAAGTTCTATGCGTTCTATTACCTTGACGCCGATGGATATCCGCAGCCGGCCGTTGTGACTGGTTGGATGAACTTCTTTGTCAATTTTGCGGAAGGTGTTGACGTCGATATTTTTATTGACCGCGTTCCCCAAGATAAGGTACGCGAGAAGATTGCGCGTAACCAACGCTTTAACATGACCAAACGTCAGAACACCGAATCTACCGATATGTATGATATGCAGAACCGCGTGGCTTCTGGTACGTACATGCTTCAAGCAATGGCATCACAGCAGGAATACTTCGAGGTTAGCATTCTCGTTACAGTATCAGCAGATTCGCTTGAAGTGCTCCAATCTAACGAAGACTTCCTCATTAAGGCAGCTAAAGCCAGAAACCTGAAACTTCGCAGCTGCCTATTCCAACAGGAACAAGCGTTCTATTCAGCTCTGCCACTCTGCAAGCTGGATAAAACGATTCGCTCCAAGTCCTGGCACAATATGATGACAGAAGGTGCCGCATCTCTGTATCCTTTCCTCTCCTTTGAGCTGCAGGACCCAAAAGGTATCATGATGGGCACCAATGCCCGGAACAATTCGTTGGTTTCTATCGACCTGTTCGATACGGCTCGCCATGTCAATGCTAACGTGGCCATTATGGGTAAATCTGGTTATGGTAAAACCTTTACCGCACAGTTATTGGCTGTTCGTGAACGTCTGCAAGGAATTCAGGTCTTCATCATTACACCGCTGAAGGGCCGTGAAGACTATAAGCGGACCTGCGATAAAATCCAGGGGCAATATCTTGCAATGGGACCTGGCACACCGTACTCCATCAATATCTTCGACATCACGGCTCCCGACGAGACGGCCATGGAAGAAGGATATGTTGCCAAATCGCTGTTGGCTCAGAAAGTTGCCAGCCTTCATACCTTTATCCACCTCATCTGCAAGGACATCACCTATGAGGAAGAAATGCGGATGGATGGATTCTTCTACGAGGCATATCGCCGTAAAGGGATTACCGACGATAACGAGTCCATCTATATTCCCGGCACCAAACAGTACAAGGAAATGCCATTACTTGAGGATGTGTATGAACTCCTGAAAAATGAGCCTGGCATGACTCGGATGGTCCATTTGCTCACTCCCTACGTGAGTGGCGCACACAAGGAATTCAATCGCCATACTAACGTAAACCTGGATAACCTTTATATCTGTTTCGATATGGACGGATTGAATGGTGACGACTTGGCGGTCGCTCTATTTGTAGCCCTCGATTTCGTATGGCGAAAAATAAAGGAAAACAAGGCGGTTAAAAAATATGTTTTAAATTACGAGATTTGGAAGCTTATCGGTATCGAAGGTAACGATATGGCAGCCAATTACTGTGTCGAGATTTTCAAGACCATTCGCGCTTACGGTGGTTCGGCAGTCAGTATGACGCAGGAAGTTACTGACTTCTTCAAATTGAAGAACGGTGCCTATGGTAAAGGTATTATTTCAGCAGCCGATACTAAGATTTGCCTCCGCTTGGATGAAGGTGAGCTTGCCAAATTGCAGGACGTCATGGAATTGTCCGAGTCCGAACTCGAACATATTCCCAACCTGCAGCGCGGCACTGGCATTCTTGTGACCGGCAATGCCCGCGTTGAGGTAAAATTCACGGCGTCTGAAAAAGAGAAATATGTTATCTCCACTGACCCGGAATTGGCTCGTAAAGAACAAGCCGAGCGCCTTGCACGCATCCGTGCGCTTAGCGAACTGCAAGGAGAAACCAAACCAGATGCTGATACAAGTGATGCAGATAATATGGCCGATGCTGTAAATTCCGAAAACAGCGATTTTTCAGAATGACGATATATCGTCAGATAATTTATGGAACCAGGAGACAAATTGAACGTTGTAACGATGGTTATTTTAAAGGACGTTTGTTCCTCTAAACGTCGGCAAGTCGATTTATAGTACCATCCTGCAAATATACTGCGTGATGCGTCAAAATGGCATTCTTCAGTATTTTTAGACCAAATAATGGAACCGAAAAATCAGAAGGAACCATAAATGATTTTCCGGTTTTAACAGAAAGGAATACATTTTATGAATATGAATCAAGAGATTTCTCGGATGGTGACACGATTCCATGCCATTCACCGGTCCGTCTTGCTCCTTTATATTTCCCGGTTTTGCAATATCTCGATGGATATGGCCAATAATACGCTCCATCATGCTTTGGCGGCCCACTACTGTTACGAGATGGGCGATTATATCTGCGAATCGGACCTTGTCAAAACCGATTCGTATGCCAAGCAGATGAGTCGGGCCATTCGTGTGGCTATGGAATTTATGGCGCTGGAAGAATACACCTTTTTCGAACGCCGTGTCTTGACCGCCAGCGATTGCACGGCGCTTCTGTATGTGTTGCTTCCACCTTCCGAAGAAGCACTGAAAAAGAACGCTGCAGCTGCTACACAGCTGCTTCAAATCAGCTATATCCCTCGCGGTAGCGAGATTGCCACTTCGCGTATGTTGGCATCCGTTCCCATTCCAAAAGAGGTGCGCAATGTAACCCGTCGCGTGGCTATCGTCGAGACTGGATTTCGGCAGGAATATATCGCAAAAGCTGGATATATGATGTTTATTCGCTTCGGAAAAGATAAGTTCACCTTCAATTCCGATGACGTATTCTACACGGATAAGGAAACGCGGTGGGATGATGTTGCCGAAAAAACGCGGTAAGCCGTCATATCACACAGCCCTCGAATCCTTGGTACCACCAGAAGAAAGTGCCGCACAGAAAAGCGACCAGCTTAACGATAAAACGCCAGAATTCGGCATCTCACATCAAGAGCTCTACTATATTGGTCATAAGGCTGCATCTATTCAGAATCATGTCCTGAAACTGTTAGAGTTTCCAGACCATGAACAGTCTGTCCTGGATATGTTACAAGATTTGGAGTTGGCACGATTTTCGGCCCGGAAACTTGCTGATGGAATAGCCTTACCAATGCCAAATAGCAAAGATGGCACCATCAAAAATATAGAAGTGCAAATGCCTGACATGCCGATTCTCCTCCAGCTGACTCTTTTCCCTTTGGTTCCGTATCCAATCAAAGGTGCTTATAACGTCTATTATGACGTCAAAGAGGCATTGTTTCGATTTACTGAAAAGCAACCATTTCGGTTTGATGCAACAGAACGATTCACCCTCGTTTACCAGCGGCTTGTCAAAGGAACAGTCCGGCTTTCTACTGGCTGCTGTGATAACGACAACTTCGAGATGAAGCGAGTGACAAACGCTATCACAGAAGCTATCGGTATTGCCGATTCTGCGGACAAGTTTTCATTCTACTACACAACAATCACCGGGTCTGAGGCAAAAACCAGGGTGTTTTTGGTCTATGAGAAAGACTTTCCCTTGTTGCTAAATGACAACCGTTTCAAAAATGATAAGTCACTTTGAATTGGCAGCGTTTTGCTGCGCCTTTTGAGCGCAGTGTTTTGTCAACCATTTCAATCTGACAAATCCGATGTTTAGGCCGTATTGTCGGCACGCACGCTGCGGACTGCGGGAATAGTATGAGAACAATCCAAGGACTCATCGGGCCAATCAAAAATACAAAGGAGATAATAGGTTTATGCGGGCTATCTACAGTGGGGGAATAAAAGCAAAAATCCTATTCACACTCCGAAATTATGGAGATACCAAAAGGGCTTCATTCGTCAATCGACTCTCCGAACATCACAGACAAAGCGTGGATAGGGCGCTCACAGGGTTGTTGCGAGATGGCTATGTAGAGCAATATAAGAAAGCGCCACAACCAAGACAACGACCCGTCCGATACCTCACTCTTAGTGACAAAGGGAAACAAGCTATCAAACAACTCGAACAAGAACATGGAGAGAACCCACCAAACCAAGCGCTCGTGGCTATCCGACGTAATGAACGCAAAGAACTGGTGATGCAGGTATACAGTGCATGTCGAGCAATGGGTATGATGGTGGATACAGGAGAAAAACCGAACTTGGCCATTCTCATTAGTCGTACGCAAATTTCTGATTCGGACGAAAAAACGAAAATCGAGGAAATGCAGCGAGTCGGGGCTTTCTACTCAATGACAGAAATCAGACAGACTGCACGAGAAATGTATGGGTCAGGCCCACTCAATCAAACGAGATGTATCGGGGTGGTTATCCGAAATAACCGGATATTCTTCCTATACAATATGGGTGGCAAGCTCATCTTCTTCAACTCATCGGTCGAGCGCAAGATAAAAGAAGAAATACTGGGGTTATTTGAGAATTCACAGGACTTGCGCGAGACCATACAGTTCACATTAAAAAAAGAAGCCCCCTGCATTCTGTTTTCTAATTCTTATAACGGAATCGCTCAACTATTCTTCAAAAGGCATAGTGGTAGCATGCCGGTAGAAGAAAGCACAGGAAAACCGATTGAACGAAAAGGAAAGTGGGAGCCGAACCGTGACCGCATATCAATCGATGTGTTGGAAAGCATTTTCACAGAAATCTATTTCGTTCCCATACGTGATACTGATAATGTGTTTGCTAGTGTTACAAGCATAACCCCAGCTAGGGCACACGTAGCAGTCAGTCGCTGGATTGCGCAGCAGGAATCCCTTAGAGAATTACAAGACAGTAGCGGAGCCCAAGCCATTGATAAGGCGTCTGGGTTCCGTGTTTTTGTATGGTTTGATAACAACCTTCGCACCTTGCACGCTGTCTGGAAAGGGAAGGACCCACTTTTTGTTGTTGTGCCAATGTCAGGACCCGAGAACGGGATTGCTAAAGTGTTGGGCACTCGGTTACTGAATATCCAAGCTATAGGCGGAGCGGTATTAAAAGTAAAAAAATATGATGATTACGGGAACCTCATTAAGAATGTTGAGGAGGAAAAGGGTACCACATGATTTCCATACGCCGTTGTCCAAGATGCCATCGCTATTTTGATGCGTATGGTGAATCACATAAAACGATATGTCCTCTATGCGAATATGGCGATTCCTTTTTAGGTGAGTTTGATGATGACGCGGTCTACTCTCCTGACATTCGGGCACCCAGCGAAGAGCCGTATACACAAGACCTGAAAACCAAAAGAAGATTATGGAAGCTATGTGAATCTGATATCAGGATGCAAACGAATAATTTTGCTGACGATGAGGATGATTCGGATGACCCGCTCAATGACGATTTTGTGATTGATGCGGAGCAAAATGTGAAACCGTTTATTCCTCTACTATATCAGGATGGCGATTTTATTATCGGGAATGATGTGGATAACGAATGCGCAGCGCAGCTATCCGAGAATGTACTAAGCAGAAGCGTCAATGCGAAGCCGAATCACATAAGTTCTACCCCTCCACGATTCACATTGAAAAAACGGGCCGACCCGTATTCGGGGGCCTAGAGCTCATTGGAAAGGAGCGAGATTATTTTGGATTTGAAAGAGAAATTTCTTGCCCTGCGCAAAGAGTATATTGATTCGCGGTTTCCCAGATTGAACGACCGCCAACGCGAGGCAGTATTCCATACTGAAGGGCCCGAGCTTATTATCGCCGGAGCTGGAAGCGGTAAAACGACCGTTATCACACAGCGCATTGCCTATATGATTTTGTTTGGCAACGCTTATGAGAGCAATGAAGTAAATGGAGAAGTAACAGAAGAACTGGTTGCGGAGCTGGAAGCGCTGATACAGGGCACCATCACAAAGCCAAGCGAAGCTCTTATTGATGCTATGCGTGTTCGCCCGGTTTCTCCCTATAACATCATGGCTATCACGTTCACCAATAAAGCTGCCAATGAAATGCGGGAACGCCTGGCAAAACAGCTGGGTGACTTTGATGCCCGCAAAATCACTGCGTCGACATTCCATAGCATGTGTGTTGGCCAGCTTAAGTTGTATGGGCACCTGATTGGGTACCCGCGCTCCTTCACCATCTATGACGATGATGATTCCAAGTCTGTCATGAAAGACCTGCTGCGTGTAAAGAATAAGCCTGCAAAAGATGTGGATGCAGAATGTGTGTTGGATGATATTTCCCGCTGGAAAGATAATATGCTGACGCCTGATGAGGCAAAGCAGGCTGCCGTGGATTTCGAAGAGCGGGAACATGCAAAACTGTATCAGGAATATCAGGACCGTCTTTTTAAAGTCCGTGCCATGGATTTCGACGATTTGATTTTCAATATGGTTCGTGTACTTACAGAGTGTCCTAAGGCAAGACGGAAACTTCAGAGCCAGTTCACCTACATTATGGTGGACGAGTACCAGGATACCAGCGTGGCTCAGTCTTTGCTTGTCAAGCTCCTGGTCAATGACCGCACCCTAAATATTTGTGCTGTCGGAGACGATGACCAATCGATTTACAGTTTCCGTGGCGCCGAAATCAATAACATTCTGAATTTCCCAGCCATTTTCAAAGGATGCAAGAAAATCCGCTTGGAAGAGAATTATCGGTCCACAGGTACGATTCTGAATGCTGCCAACTCTGTCATTGCTCATAATACTGAGCGGCTCGGCAAAACGCTTTGGACCAGCAACTCAGATGGCGAAAAAGTGTCCTTTGCCGATTACGAAGACGAGAATGAAGAGGCCCGCCGGGTAGCGAAGAAAATCAAGCAAACGATTCAGTCCGGTGTTGAACCTAAAGATATCGCTGTTCTATTCCGCTCCAATATGCTGACCAACGCAATGGAAAAGGCGCTGACCCGCGAAAAGATTCCTTACCGTGTTATTGGCGGCACACCTCTTTTTGCCCGGAAAGCTGTCAAAGACATTATCGCGTATCTCACGCTATTGGTAAACCCGGCGGACGATACACGTTTGAAGCGCATCATCAACAAACCATCACGCAAAATTGGTCCGGCGGCCATGCAGAAGCTAACCGAAACAGCTAATGTTTATGATGTGCCGATGTTGGAAGTCGTTAAACATCTTGAATCGTATATGGAACTCGGAAAGTATGCCGAGCCCATATCTGAATTTCGGGATGTGATGAACCATATCGAAGAATATGCGGAGCACGACCTGGTTTCTCTTATCCGGCAAGTTATTAGTTGTACTGGGTACAACATTTACATCCAGGAACAGGATGATAACGATAAGCTGGAAGACCAAATGGAAGCACTGCAGAATGCAGCGGCAGAGTATCAGGAAAAGAACGGCAAAGAAGCTACTCTAGCCGGCTTTCTGGAAGAGGCCGCGCTGCTGGCGGACCCTGAACAAAACGGAACGGCGAAAAATTCGGTGTCCATCATGACCGTCCATAAAGCAAAGGGACTCGAATTTGACACAGTGTTTGTCGCGGAATTGGCAAATAAACTTTTTCCTGTTTCCAGTTGCCTGTATTCGGAACGGGATTTGGAAGAGGAACGGCGAGTATTTTATGTGGCTGTTACACGAGCCAAACGTAAGCTGTATCTTTCTTCTGTTCGTAGACGGTTTAACTGGAAGAAAAAGAACGAATCAGATAACGAACTGGAGCCGTCTATGTTCATTGATGAAATTGACAGTCAATACGTGACACATGAGCCCAGTTCGCAAACGGTCAGTTATACAGCAACGCCCGCACAAACCCGTGTTCAGTTCTGGACCATGACTTTTTGAAAAATGGAGGCGCACAAAGTGCTTAAAGTAATTTTTGTGATTCTGATTATCGGCGCTATTCTTGGCCTGGTAGCCGGTATGACCAGATTGGTGATTGCAGGATGTGTATGGTTTGTCATTGGACTTGGAGTGATGCATTTCTTTGGCGCAGCAATCGTTGGTTTTCTTGCTGCATTCGGCTTGGTAGTGTCCGCATCGGTCATTCCACTCGTTTTTGCCGCTATTGGTATTGTGTACAGTCTAATTGACGGATAATGCGGAGTAGTTAAGAGAAAATGAGAGGAGGATTGTTATGAGCCAAGATGATGGCGGCTTTGGCATCAGCCTGAATATTAGAGACGACGATGATTTTTCAACGCCGCTGAATATCCCGCCGGACATACAAAATGATGGTTATGTGAATGCTGCAGGTTATTCCGATACATTCGCCAACAAACCGTATGTAGAGGATAGCGATGAAAACAACTATGACGAATATGGTTACGGTGATTATGGCGAGAATTATCGGAATTATATTGACCATCCTCGTGATTTCACAGCCAGAAATACGTTCTTTTTGATTGGCGGCCTTTTGCTGTTTGGCTTGGCCGTCTTTTTTATTGTCCGTATCGCCGCGTCTATCCATGCGAATGATATTCTGGCCGAGTCTATCAATGCGATTGACTTTTCAATGGTGCAGGTTGAAGGGCCGAAGAATGAACGAGTATCGTTAGAAGAAGTTCTTGCACAGCCAATCTCGATGGACGGACCGGATACTGGTTTTATTGATGAACTGAGTGACCGCATAAAGTATCTGGAAGGACACGTCAAGGTGGACGAGGACTCTGACGCTGATTACGTTATTTATACAGACGCGGCTTCACATTTTCTGATTGCCGACCAGCTCGAAAAATATTTCGGGACGCTTTATTGTGACGCATGGGGCTTGGAAGTAGATTTGGCATATACCAATTCGCAACAGGCACTCGACGAACCAAACTCGGCTTGCGTCCTGACTCCAGATATTAAAGGATTGCCTGGCATTGGCGAACCCGGCGGGGGAGCATCTGTTATTGTCGATAACAACACACAAGAATTCTCGGCCCTGCAATATGCGCAGCCAGGGGATAAGCTGTATATCACAACAGTCTACGGCGAATTCATTTATGAAGTGTCCGCAACAATGCTCGGCATGATATATGACGGTCAAACCATAATCCTGGAAAACAATCAGAATCTGATGGATTACTGTACAAGTGGGGCCTATAATGGCATCGCAATGTATACAGCATATCCATTCGACAATTCCGAGCCGGATTCCAACTACTGTTTTGTTGTGTTGGCCCGCCTTGTGGACGGAACTTCGATGACGCTCTGATGAACTGGTGGATAAAATGAATTCAGCCTTTCTTGTTATCCAGCACATCATATCGGCAATATCCTCCAATCTAATCTTTTACTTTCTTGTCCTTGTATTTGCGGAATGGACATTACGAATTTTGACGAATTTCCTTGTCGCATATTCATTTGGAAATAAAGCCGCTGATGTGTATGATGGAGACTTGACGTTTCTTGGTGTTATTCATCATGAATTATCACATGCTATTTTGGCCTTATTGACTGGCGCTGAAATAACGGGGATGCGACTTTATATTCCAAGATGGACACGGAATCGTTCAGAGAATCCAAGTTGCCTGGGATATGTGTACTTTGCAACAAGAGGAATTCAGCCTCTAACACTAATTCAGAGACTAGCCACAGGATTTGCGCCGGCATTGTTGGGGACTGCTACATGTGTATTCTGTTCAGCGTATATTTGGCATGAATGGAAATCTGTTGGGTGGATGATTTTCAAGGAACCGCTTATATGGCTCACTGCCTATGCTATCCTGAGCATCTCGCATCATGCCTGTCCAAGTGGGCCGGATATGAAAGCCGCCGGGATTAGCCTTGCCGTGGCATTCACTATATGTATCTTGTTTCCGATGTCTGCGGAGCTATCAGCCGACATACAGCATGCAACTATGATTCTCTTGATTTTTGTGACATTACCGGTCGTTCCATTTATGATTGCGGCCACAATCAAGTTCACTGCAAAAATAATCGGCGGAAAAATCGCTCGAAAAAGTAAGGAGGAAATTTCTTGAAACGCAATACAGCGATGGCCTGCATTTTGACGGCAGGTATTACGACGGCACTCGTTACGGGTGTCGCATTTCTTTTTGCCAAGGATATGACCCGATTGAAGCCAATGCCGGTCTCGCCAGAGCTCACACAGGAAGAAGCCCATTATAACTATTCGTTTTCTGAAGTCGACCACGGCGGAAGTATGAAGGCTTATACAGGATTCTATTTTGGTGATGACGATGGCATTGTCCTGCACGGTCTCCATTCAAATGTGTTTGTGAACCTAAGCGGCTACGAACAGTTCGCCTATTTGCCGGACGAGAACAAGGTCACGTTCCTGGACAATGGCCTTAATTATGTGTGTACGATGACAACATTGGAACCGGCCGTCAATAATGGGGAGGTTGTTGTTTGGCAAGATGAAGGAGTATCCAAGTATTGTATCCCAACAGTGCTGAATGAAGACGGAGATGGATTCCTCGTTGCTGCAGAAACAAAAGGAGAGCCGACAGAAGCAGAATTCCAGCAGATTCAAAACACACTGGCGAATATTACCAAGCAAATTTCCCTCTGCACAGACGGTGCAGAAACCATCTCGATTGCCGGAGTTTCGATTCCTCTTTCTTCAATTTCCTCAATCACGCCAGAATACGTAGTGCTGGATGAAGGCGGCCGAGAATCTTACCTGGAAGTCTCGCCACTGGAAGCCGACGAACAGGAGAATCTGGAAAAAGTATATGACCAGTTTGTTGGTGGCGAACTATCGGTACGCTATACCGATTCCGTGACGGATACGCAGAGCGGTTATACGCCATACGTATTCTGGAACGATGGTGTTCGCTTCACTTTATACTGCAACGCGATTGAGGTGGCAACTTCGATAGCGAATGAGATGCATCTTGTTTGATATCGATATGGGCGTCCGCAAGGGCGCCTATTTTTTTGCGTAGGAGGATGTCGTTATGCCACCGGTACAAGAAGAACTACACCCGGCCGAAGACAAGATGCCGAAACCCAGACACCATCTTAACTGGATACCTCTGCTTGTTGCCATCATGCTTTCTTGTGCTTTTTTGCAAGGCTATTTGAGCGGCATTTCAGCAGGGGAAAATACCTATCATACAAACTGTAGAGAACTAACCACCGTCACCTTACCGAAAGCAAGCAGTGAGAGCGGGACGGCCTCATCAAATTTGGGTCAAATCTCGTTACCTCAAATGAAAGCCGTCCTGTCTGGTGATGAAAATGCTGTATATGATTCGGTTGCCGCAGCTATCCGGAATTTTGATGACCAAGCAGTGTTTACCGTTCGGTCCGAGACTGCAGTCAGCATGGAACGTGTTATCGAGATTGCCCGCATAGCACAGGAAACACCAGAATTCTTTTGGGTGGAATCCATTACCTGGTGTACTTGGACCAACAATCCAGACGGGACACGCACTTATACACTTGACATTACTTATTGGCTCACAAAAGAGGAACGAAATGCTTATCTCCCGCTATTAGAAGCGAAGCTCGCCCGGCTTCAAGACCAATTTGGCGCGTCTGATATTTTCGAGGCGTCTAAACAGGTAAACAAATATCTGACATACAATACCTCTTATGTACAAAATAAGGCCGAGCAACTCGAACATCCCTATGATACGATTCTCGGTCCCTTGATTTTTCGCCAAGCTATATGTTCCGGGTATGCCAAAACATATAACTATCTCATGTCAATGCTCGGCTATGAGTCTGCATACTGCCTCGGCTATACCGATGACAACGTATTCCACGCTTGGACTGCTATACGCGATGATGGGAACGTCTATTATACTGACCCCACATTCAATTCTACATCGGGTTTCTCTAAAAAATGGCTCAACCTATCGCGGTCCAATTTTGCAGGTCATCAGGAAACTGAAAAATATTGGTATCGTTAGGTTTATATTCGTTGCGACGCGCGACGTATTGTGGTATAATATATATACTACAAAATACACCTCATAACCTTTTTCAAAGGAGAGACCAAACACATGTCGAAACGCATCAAGACCATCGTAAAAACCTGCGCCAAATGTCATAAGCCTTTTTCTACGGCTGATGACAACATTACCCTGTGCCGTGAGTGCATGAACAAAGACTTGAAGGCCGAAGCGGCTGCAGAACTGGCACGTCAGAACACTGTGGCTGAAACCCGCAACTGCAAGTATTGCGGCAAGGAATTCACCATCACGGTGGGGGAGAAGGAGTTCCTGGAAGAAAAGGGATACTCTCTGCCGAACTACTGTCCAGATTGCCGTAAGGCACTGAAGGATTACAAACGTGAGCACGGCGGCCTCTCTCATATCTGCAAAAAATGTGGCAATGAGTTCAAGTATTCCGTCCCTATGGTCCTGGATTTTGTTTTCAAGCAAAAACCGCTTTATGAAACCTGCATGGATTGCCATCGCAAGGAACGCGAGCAGGAACGTGAACATCGCAAGGGGCATTCTGGCAACCGCCGTAATGAGGTTTATGCCACGGCAACTTGCCGTGACTGCGGCAAGGAATTCGTCATCACTATCGGCGAACATGATTTCCTTGTGAATCATGGGTATGAGAACATGCCGGTTCGCTGCCGCGATTGCCGCCACAAGCGCCAGGTCAATGCGTTGGTCACGGATATGCGCCGGATGGGTGAAGAGCCGGTCGATACCATCATCACTTCTGACGAACCTATCGTACCGCACGAAGACGCTGCCGAGATGGTTCCCGATATCGATGCGATGCCGGAACAGGTCGATGTTGCCGCTGCTACCGAAGCAGATACCTCGACTTCCGAAAGTCAGGAAGCCGAGGCTGTCAGCAACGAACCGGCAGAGGTGAATACGCTCTCTGGTTCCTTCGACAACGCTGCGGATACCGCCACCGATAACGATACAAACACCGAAACCGCCTGATTTCTTTTGCCCCAGTGGTCGTTCAGGCCATTGGGGCTTTTTCCGTACATATTATTCACTTCTCAAAAGTGAGGTCTGCAACGTGAACGACTTTAAAGTGTTTCTTCTCTATTTTAAAACCGTTGGTGATGATTCAGCAGCGCCGAGTAAACAATATCATCTCGATAAAGTCATCGAAACAAACGTTCGCGGTGAGACGACTATCAATAACAGTGACGACCTTCTCAATATGGCTCAAGCTCTGGCATCCAAATGCGCTGAGAATATCCCAGACGTGAAAAATTTGGAGATGGTTTTGGGCCGCAAAAAAACAGTAACAGACTATCGCCATCTCTGTGATTGGCTGAATAAAGCCGATTCTGCACCCGAGCGACGTCGGCTCTGTACATTGGTCTATGTTAAGGATAGAAACGACCCGGATTTTGTATGGCCTGTTTTCCTGGCCGGCTATGATATCCGCAGTGAGAATAACCGTGCAGATATGGTCAAGGCATGCCAGGAAATTTCGGTTCGTAAGATGGGGAAAGTACCAGGACGTGCCTTCTATGCCGATAATATCCAAATTTATTATCAGAGCAAGGGAAACGATAAGGCCGACGAACCATTTGATATTGCCTATGCGAATCTGTTCTTCAAGGAATTTGCCGAACTCAAAAAAGACTCGGCATCATACACGGCGTTCATTTGCCCGGCGGACAAAGAACCTGCAAATTGAACGACTGAAGTCGTAAGCAAAAGAGCGGAGGGACAATAGTATGCAAATATACCCTAATCGCGGTAAGCGAAAAGAGGATGGCCGATGGGTGACTGGCTTTTTCTATGAAGATACGCCGCTGTATGCCTTTGCTGAAGATGGGGAACGCATTCCCCGCGAATGCTATATCCTTGAGCCAGATTTCGCCGACTGGGGCATGCCAAGAGCTATGGCTCTGTACAAGGTCATCCCGGAAAGTATCGGCGTGTATACGGGGATGAATGCAAAAATGCCGGATGGCAATACGGTCCCGTTGTACACCGGCATGCGCGTCAATCTGACTGACATTCACGGCTATCGCAAGAGGGTAGAAATCAAGGGGCCGCTTAACGGTGCATTTTACTATGGCGGTGATGGGCAACAGGAAGAATTGCTCTGTTTTGCCAAGAATATTCTCATTATTGGTGACGCGGAATAACCTGGTTAAAAGGGGTGAGTCGTGACGTTTACCTTATCTGAAGACGAGTTTAACGAACTTCTAAAAAGGAATCCGGCTCTTTCCGTTAACCGACCCAGTAAAAACAAGTCGACCAAAGAACGGAACAGCGGCCACAGAAAAAGAACAAGTACCGAAATTTCCCGGTATACATATTCCAAGACGGGTTTGTCTTTAATACTGCTGATTGGGCCGACGGGAAGAATTCCCTCAAAGAGAAAATTGCAGCGCTCATCACAGGTCATGGCGCTGTCAGTCAGAATTTCGACAGTGTAAAAGAATATTACCGTTACCAAGAGTTGTGCCTACTCGAAAACGCTGGTACGATTCAGAATCTTGAACGGCAGGCAGTACTCATTATTCAGGACGGCTGCGATTATCAAGGTGAACATCTTCGACCCATCAGGTATTGTGCTGATTTTCGCTATGATGAAAATGGCGTAACTGTTATCGAGGACGTTAAAGGCTACGATGAGAAAAAGAAAAAATGGCTGACAACACAAGTATTTGACCTGAAGTGGAAACTATTAAAAGCAAAGTATCCAAACTATAAGTTCCATTTATATTAAGGACGAGGACCAACAATGCAAAATCAAATCAATATTCGCCGCAAGCGATATATCATCCTCCGCCAGGAAAAAGAACAGCTGGAAATCTTCTGTGGTCTCGCACGGAATATAGCACTATAATCCCAAATTGCAAGGTGTATGAGATGAATAACAAATGTCAAAAAAGCCAGGTTGTTTTCAGGGGAAACAACAAAGCTCTACGAAAATACGAGCGGACTTCACACAAGGAGAATCCCAAATGGAAAAGCACAGAGACTAGTCCTCGCCGTATTGCTATGTTTTTGGCATTCCTATGGCCGATTCTTTCTATTTTCATCACCTACCAGATAGCTGACCCTAGCAAGGGATGGTATGACTATGTATCCTGGTATATGTGTATTTGCTTTCCATTCGAAATTGTTTTTGCGTCCGCAGCAATTATCTTTTACAAAAATGACCGAAATGCTTATATGGCGCCGTGTGCCGGTATGAGCAATACGGCAGTCATCTTTGAAAATAATAAGCTCGTGTTTCGATATGTGGAACAGGATTGGCAAAGCCAGGTTTCATTAGTCGATTTTGTGTTGGCGCAAGACGTAAATATGAGCAGGCGAACAACTATTAACACAAAATATACTGAATACGAAATTCCTTATGCTGGAATCGAGGCTATTGAGAAAGACAAGAATCATCCATCCGAACTCGTTTTGACAGCCCGATGCGTCAAATATATACACGACAAATACCGAAACGCCCCTGCCGCACGCACTGCTTACGGGTGCTTTGAAAATTATCAAGGAAAACCTGCTATTGTGCATATTCCACTTCTATTTGAGGGTGGAAAATCCGCAGAAGAAAGTTTTCTGACTCTTCTAAAGGAAAAAGTCAAAGAATGATAGGACGACATTATATATACGGTATTGATTATGTCTCTGGCCCATTCAGTGAGGTCGTAGACTTCATCGAAGATGTTCATAACGATAAATCCGCAGTCCTTATAGGCTTTGCGCCTATGACATCCGCAGCAAATGCAGTCCGGAACAAAGAATATCGGAATATTCTAAACAGTTTTGATATTGTCTGTATGGACGGCGCCAGTATTGTTCGAAAAGTCAAAGACGCTCGTTTTTGGCGGGCTGAACGTTGCAGTGGGCCGGATGTCATGCAGGAAATTATGCGGCGTACGGCTTACTCGAACACTCGGCATTTCCTATATGGCACCAACAAACTGGTTCTGGAGAAGTTGCATGATAAGCTATCCAAGGATGGGGCAAATATCGTAGGAACTATGGCTCCACCTTATCTTTCATTGAATGCGTGGAGCGACCGCAATTGGCGAGACGAAGAGCTCTACAAGGCTGTACGAGAATGCAAAGCTGACTATGTCTGGGTTGCATTAGGCGCCCCAAAGCAGGAATATTTCTGTATGGCCGCCAAGAATGAATTGCCTGGAGTTAAGCTCTGTGCTGTTGGTGCTGCTTTCAATTTCTTATCTGGAGAGGTTGCCAGGGCGCCCGATTCATGGCAAAAAGCTGGGCTCGAATGGCTCTGGCGCATCATCCATGAGCCGAAGCAGATTGGCAGATATATTCGTAGCGGGTTGGTCTGCTTTGCTGAACCCATTTTCAAAACCGTTCGAAAGGAGTGACTGCGAATGTATGACCCGTGTTCTTTCTGTCCGAAAGGCGAATATAGCCAACCATATTGTTCGGCACAATGTGTGTATGGCAAAGACCTTGACGAACTGAAGATGCTGCGCGAACAAACCAAGAAACTTGCAGAAGTGGTTGGCGGAGAACTTGTACAAGGTATTGATGCCGACACCTGTGCCATCGAGGATTTGCAGACGCTTCTGCGGAACGATTTTCATGCCATCGGCATTGTGACCGTAATTCGTGCAATCAATGCCCTGAAAGAACAAAGCAGAAACAAAATGCCTCTGACCATTGAGGACGTCAAAGCTCTGTCTGACAAGGTCGAAAATAATCCCAATCAATGGGTCTGGATTGAGATTTTGGATTACAGAATATCGAAGCCCGGCTGTGGCAAAGTTTCCGCCTATTATCGAGTCCAGTATGACTACACACACGGAGAAGCTTTCTGTTGTGGGTATCCGGGCATAACATATGATTTTGACTATGCCGAGTACGGCAAAACATGGTTTGCGTACACACATCCGCCCACCAAATAAGCTCTCCAGCAATTCTGCTGTTGATATATATTTTTGCTAAAATCGGAAAGGAGAATTTTCATGCCCACACTCTACATTGTCGGCATTGTCATTGCCGTCATTATCTTCTTGTGCATTTTCGTAACTGTATGCTACAAGAAAGCTCCTCCCACTGAAGCCATTGTCATCACGGGTCTTGGCCATCGAGAACCCAAGGTTGTCTGCGGCAAGGGCGCGTTTGTCATTCCGTTTGTTCAGCGCGCGGATACCCTTGATATGCGCATTATGAAGATGGACGTCAAGACCCCGGAAACAGGTGTCAAAACCAGCGAAGGTGTTCCTCTGTGGATTGACTCTGTCGTCACCGCACAAGTATACTCCGATAATTCCAGTATTTCTGAAGAAGAAATGCTGGAACTTGGTGTCGAATCGAAAATCGATTACGAGTGCTACATCGACGAACAGAAGGCTGAAAATTCCTCCATTAAAAAGAAACATCGAATCGAGGTACTCATCGTCTGCGTGGAAATTAAGGTTTCTCTTTCTGATTTTTTCAGCAGGCACGGCCACAACTTCGTTGGAAATGCAAACTACTACGCCGTCCCGGCGGAACTATATCCACAGATTAGGAGTCGCGTCCCGCCGGGCATCGGCGTCTTGGTGTATTATAGCGGGCCGAACTTTTTTGGCATCCGTAAGAAGATAGAAGCTGAATACCGTGAGTTAAGCGATGAAAAGCAGAAATGGCTGATTCTTTCTGTTGCAAAACGTCATAACAAGTATCTGAAACAGCGGCTAAAATAAGCGCAGGAAAGAATTCGCCTTGATTACATATTATTATTTAGGAGTCATTTTTT